>ERZ1034873.380-NODE-380-length-25899-cov-50.261376_pt1 | contig 25899 bp, 36 predicted proteins | sample MGYA00520689_ERZ1034873 | MGnify/ENA primary metagenome ERZ1034873 (study PRJEB33766, sample SAMN09781722) | gut metagenome | biome: gut microbiome | host: Homo sapiens | place: Madagascar | study: EMG produced TPA metagenomics assembly of the PRJNA485056 data...
AATAATTGTTATATTTATTTGTTATCTGGAACTCCTTTTACTAGCGGGTATATTGATTTGTACAGTCAACTTAAAATATTAGGTTGTAGTATGTCAAAAACAGAATTTATAGATGAATATTGCATAAGAGGACATTTACCTGGTCTACTTGGTTGGCAACAACCTATTGTTGGATATAAAAATATAAATATGTTGTATGATTTGGTTCACAAATATGCAATAACAATAAAAAGTGATGACATTATTAATTTGCCAGAAAAAACATTTGTTTATCACAAATATAATACAACTGATGATTTCATAATGTTTACAAGTGAAAAATCATCGCCGAAAAAAATTATAGATTATTGTAAATCAAGAAAAATAAAATATAATGTTGAAAAAGTAGATAAATTAGTAAACAATCCTTTTTATAGAAATATTGATTATCCTGATTCTGAATATTTGTGTGAAACAAGTGGAACTTTTCATCTTAGAGCTAAACAATTATCAATAGGTTTTATCGGTAATGCTGATAATTGTATTTGGTATAATAAAACAAGATTAGATATGTTAAAAAGATTTTTGCAAAATAATGAAGATAATTATTTATTATTTTATAATTACACAGCTGAATTATTAGAAATTTATCAAATTTGTGAAGAATTAGGTTACAACATTGATGTTTATAGTGGAGAAATCAAATCATTAGTTCATTATGAAAAATATGCTAATCAAAAAGAAGAACAACAATTGGTCAACAAAAAGAATATTATTTTAGCAAACTGGGCAAGCGGAAGTACTGGTATGAATTGGCAACTATATAATCAATGTATATTGTTTTCGTTACCTTCGTTTAAAGATTATGAACAAGGCTTAAAAAGAATTCATAGACTAGGCCAGAAAAATAAATGTGTTTATCATATATTTTGTCAACGAAATTGGTTAGATTATAGGCTTATGCTGTCTATCAAAGAGAAAAAAGAATATGATAGTAAGATGTTTGCTGATGATATTAGAAAATATAATAAATATTGTGAGGAAAATTAATTTTATGACTCCAGAAAAAAAAGTACAAAATAAAATATTAACATATTTAAAAAAATTAAAAGAAGATAATGAACCTTTATTTTTCGAAAGAAGACAAGCTGGTGGATATTCTTACAAAAAAGGTATTCCAGATTTATATGCTGTTTATTATGGCTTGCATATTGAAATTGAAGTAAAAAAAGTTGGCGGTGAACTATCAACGATGCAAGAAAAATTTAGAGATATGTGTTACAAAAACAATATAAAATATATTTGCACAGATAATATTGATAGTTTTATAAATTTTATGAATGAAATTAAATTAAAATTTATATCAAAACAAGGAGAAAATAATATTTTAATATAAATAATTAAGGTTGTAATTTTCTATTCAAAAACATATAAATTTTAAATGAAAATAAATACCTAAACATTTTGTTTAGGTATTTATTTTGAAAAGAATTAAAATTAAACACTATATGTGATTTTACCAGCAGTAAAACTCCAAGTTTGATTTGCTGCTGATGAACCGAAAGATTGGTTAGGTATTGAAGCAATATAACAATCTGTTCCAACACAAACTGTTTTATTTTCAGAAGTTGAAACAATAGTTATATCAAAACCGTCATAATCTTTAGAATAGAACATCTCACAAAGTCTGATAAATTTTACAACTTTATCGCTTAATTGAGATAATGATATACTAAAAGTACCGTTTCGTTGTAAACTTTTTGAGTGAACCCAACCACCTGTAGAATATCCAGTAGTACTAAATAACGTTCCTTCTTGATTAACACTTATGCTATCGAGAGTATCTCCTTCTCCACCTATTGAAATAGAACCAAAAATATTTTTGATTGAGTTGTCTTTTGGAGTCAATGTTAAAATGTAATTTGATAAACTATACCTTGTCATTTATTTATCCTCCTTTATATTACTTCACCATTTATGGTTATTTTTCTAATTCCATATTGGTCTGCAATTATGATATAAATATCTGGTGATTTGTGTGCTTTGATTTCATCATCAGTTAAAGAAGTAAGAGGTAACACAGTAACATTATATCCGTTTAACAATGGTGTTCCTTTTTCAATAATTGTATAACTTACTCCATTAGGTTTTGTTACAATATAATCATCATCCGTCCAAACCTTATCAGTTGTTAAATAACCGTTTATTAGATATTTATCCAATTCAGAACAACAAGTTGTGTATATTTTTGCTACTCCACTTGAATTTTTAATTTTTTCACTAAGTAAAGATATTAATTGATTTGTTAAAGTTTGGTGTAAAATTATTCTAACATAATTATTTACAATATCTATTCCGTCTTTACAGTTACCGCCACAATTTCTAACATTATTTGCAAGATAAATATCTACATTTTCATTATTGTTGATAATTAACTTGTAACTTTCATCGGTTATATTTTCTGCAGATATATTTTCAGCAGTAAATGCATAATCGTTTACTGTGTTTGCTCCATAAACATTAATTCTTGTCAAGTATGCAGCAATTGTCATTTCTGCTCCTTGAATTGATGAAAATTTAACAACAAAGTTTTTAACTTCATCTGTATCTGTGTTTATGTTTGTTCTTGCCAAAATAACTTTTTCATTAATTCCATAAACTTCTGGGTCAGTTTGTGTCAACATATTTTTTGCTATTGTTTTCAAGCTATTATAATTTGTTGCAACATCACTTTCAGCAGAAGCATAAGCAACTAAAATATATTCATTATCTAAATCAGTAATAACTTGTGAAGTTAGTTCACTTATTTGAACTTGTGGTTTAACTATACACTTAACACCTTTATTATCAAAAAATACTTTCAAATAAGCAAGAGCATTAGGCATATCTGCACCATAAGATGTTGTAAATGAATCTAACGAAATAAAACCATCTAATTTTGTTGAATTAGAAACTTTTATAGGATTCTTATCATTTCCTTCACTTGTGTAAAGAATAACTGTATCTCTACTACCGCTTACTATTGATGGTACTTTTGATTGAATATTGATGTCTACAAAATTTCTTAAATCAATTTTTGACATATTATTCCTCCTTATTTATTATTTTTAAATTTGAAATCTCTTCAAATTTATTTATATTATTAATTTGTTCAAATGTGAATTTACAACCAATGTAAATTGAAACATCGTTTCTTATCCACATTGAACCATTTATAAATTCATTTATTGTTTCAGGATAAGTTATTTCTTCTAGATAAACTCCTTGTAACAATAAATTATTTCTACAATTTTCTGTTCTAAATCTTGCTGCTATTTTATTCGCATAATCTGTTCCATCGTTTCCATATAATATTAATTTTAATTCATACGATTTGTAATATGTAATTGAACCATCATCTTCTGTCATAGACTTATTGTTAGTTGAACTTCTACCAAAAAGTTGAAAAAGTACAACGCAATCTGTTTTATCAATACTTTCAAAAACAAGAGGAGAAATTTGTTTTTGTAAATCTACACCATAATTATTTATTGCATTTAAAACTCTTTTTTTAGGTAATTCACTTTGAGTTAACAACTCATTGTATAATATTTTGTTGAGTAACTTTGTATTATTTATTGCAATCATACTAATTTTTCTCCTCTTAAATATTTAACATAATCTGCAAAATCTCTATATTGAGTTAATGAAATTTGAGTTAATTTTGCTCCTCTAACACCAAACTCATCATAATCATCAGTAAGACTATCACATCTTAAGTATTGATTTTTATACTCAATAATATCGCCAATATTTATTCTATATATTGATTTGCAATAAAAATTATATGTTCTTTCTTGTGTATTTCCATCTTTCGATTGTTTCAAAGTTAATCCTGTAGATTGCAATGAACCTCTTATTACATCTTCTTTATATGTTATTATTCTTCTGCCATAATCATCAATATTATCTTCATCTTGTTGTTCAATATAAATTTTATAGTCAAAACTAAATTCTTCTATTGCATCCCAAAAATAAGTTGGGTCTATTACGTGATTTTGATATTCCATATTACAATGCTCCTGGAACTGGATGTGTAGTAACAACGAATATTGAAGGTAATGCTTTTGTTTTTAATAGTGTCATTAATGCTGTTCCATATGAAGTTTGATTCCAAAATTTTGCTTCATCTTCATCAACCATTGTTTTATTTATATCATAAGTTTTTGAAAATTCTCCAACTTGCATACTTGATAGAACACCTTTTGTAACTCCTCCACCAGCAATAGAAGAAAGAGTTGAACCAGATGGAGCTTGTTCTTGTTGAGAGATTAAAGTTAAATAGTGTGCTATTCCATATGATATTGCTAATTCCCAATCACTACCAAAAACAGAATAAAATATTTTATCATTTAACAAAGAGTACAATTTGTTGAAATACTTGTCACCCTCTGCTGTACTCATAAAATTTTTAAATTGAGGCATCCAAAATGTAAAATCACATTTTGTAAACTCTGGATTTTTCTTATCAATTTGAATTCCAATTACAGCCATAATTTGCCTCCTGTTTATTTATTTAAACTTTTTTCTTTACCCAATTATAACTTGATGTTGGTTTAGCTAATTTTTCTGCTTCTTCTTCTGTGAATTTATCAGCATCTGCTTCACTAGAATATTTAGCTGGACCTAATTTTTTTTTGAATAATGCTCTATAATTATTCCAAGTTTCTTCAGCATACACTACATATTTATCTTCATCTTTAATAGAGTCACTAAATGTTACTTTACCTTTTTGTAAGTTTTCTAATAATTCAATATGGTGTGCTTCTTCTTTAAGAATATGACTTAAGACATATAATTCATTTTTGTCATTTGTTTCAGAAATTGCTTTTTTATAATCTTCAACTGCTTTTCTTTCTTCTGAAAGCAAATATTCATAATTTACAGAATCTTTAATTTTAGAAATTGCATCTAAACAAGTATTTCCTTCGACTATGATTCCGTTAACTTTATATTTTTTCATTTATTTCTCCTTTTTTATTATAATAAAAATATGAGCTTTGAGCCGAATATCAGCTCTCAGCTCATATTTTTATGGAAGAATTAACAAAATTAGTTTGTAAAATCCCAATATGTTACAATACCAAGGTCAGTGCTATTTACATTGTATGGCATTTGAATTTCAGAAACTTGTCCAACAAATGCAGAAGTATAACCCATTCTCTCAATATTTGGAAGAGTTATATAATGTTGCATTGGATATGGCATATCAACTCTAACATATTCTTTTTCATTTCTGTATGCAACAATTCTACCTTTGCTTGCTGCACCAAGAGTATCAAGACTTGGTCTAGAAGCAATTCTAACTTTGAAGTTTTCATCACTTTCATCAATACCAAGGTTATGCTTGATGATGAAATCTCTCAATGTTGAAGTGTATAATGCACTAAATCTAGAAGTCAAATCTTTACCAACAAATGTTGGAACCAAGAAAGTGTTAGGCATTACTGTTATATTCATATTTGATTTTTGTAGATAATATTCAAATACACCGTTGAAGTATGCAACAACTGCTCCATCGCTAAGACCTTCAAAACCTTTGCCTGTGGTAGAAGCATTTGAAATAGTAGATACTTTAACGTTATCACTATTGAATAGACCCTTACCACCGTTAATACCAGTATAAGCTACCTTTTGAACAAATAAATCCCAACCAGCAACAATTGCATTTGAATAAATATCTTGAATTGACTTTTGAAGAGTTAGCTTCTTCATCTTTTCAAGTTCAACAAATCTTAAATCATAAGCAACTTCAAACGTATAAACATTTACTGATTTTTGGTTTAGACCTGCATTTACTCTTGGAATATAGTTAGCATTGTTACCAACTACATTTCTAAATTCGTTCATAATTCCTGCCCAGTCAACAGTGTAATAAGTAACGTAGTCTACGAAACCTCCACCAACATCAACTGGAATATCTTGTGCATAAGTTACAAAATGTTTTGGTTCATACAAAGTATTGTGCAATTTTGCAAGAGTTGTTGATAAAAATGCAAAGTTAGTATCGTGAACTCTAGCATCATTTACAAATCTTCGTTCAACCTTTGAACCGTACATATCTTTGATAGATACACATTGTCCTCTTTGTGAAGATGGAACGCTATCAACGAAAAAGTTTTTTTCCACTTCAACTGGACTAAAAGTTTGGTTTGTCATCATAATTTCCTTTTATCTCCTTTTATTACTTTATTAAAATTTCTGCAAGTTTAGTAGTTCCTTGAGTTTCGCTAACACCGGTGAAAACAACTCCATTTAGAGGAACAGTTTTGCTTGCTTCATATTTATCTGGTGTAGTTAACTTACCAGTTGCAAGAATAACGTGTACTTTTGCATTAGCAGTACATTGTGCAAGAGTAGCTTCACTATCAAGTTCAATTGCCATAAATCCACCAATACATAGGTTAAATCCTTCACCTGGTTTAATTGAAACTGTTCTACCTGGATATTGGTCTGCAACCTTAACGTTGGTAGCAAGAGCAAAACCAGCAATCTTATCTGCAGATGCTAAATTTGCACCAACAGCTTTAAAATATCCGTTTGTATCGCCAAATTGAACTGGGTCACCAAAATAAACATCTGCATCACCTTCTAGAACAGCAGGTGCAACATCATATTTATCAGAAACTGTTGGATAACCTTTCATCAATTCGTTTATCTTTTCTCCAATAATTAAACTCATTATACATTACCTCCATATCTTTTTGCCCAAGCTTTTTCAACAGAACAACTATTTAAACTGTCATCTAACTTGGTTGCGTTTTTTGATTCTAATGAACCAATTGACTTTTTTGAGTCGTGAGTTTTAGTTTCAAGAATTTTTTCTTTCTCTTCTTCCTCTTCATCTTCTTCGTCTTCTACCTCAGTTATTTCCTCTTCTTCATCTTCGTCCATATCTTCATCAACTAATTCTGGATTTTCAGTATGTTCTTTTTCTTCAACTGCTAAAAGCTTAATTAGTTTAGGAGCAACTTCTATTAATTTCTTAAGAGTACTTATATCTTCGGGAGTTAACTCTTCTTTTCCTTCAACGGTCTCAATTTCTGAAACTTCAGCAACATCATCGTCTTTAGTTTCAATCTCTTCAATTTCATAATTTCTTCCGTCTTCGTCTTTAATTTTGAACTTCATATTCTCTCTCCTTTAAATATTTATTATATTATAATATCAATTTTTGTTGATATATAATCAAAATAAAAAATAATTTTAATTTTTTGCATTTACTGTTCTAGTAAATGTAACTTCTTTGTCAATTTCTTCACTCCAAAGTTCAGGATTAAATTCATAACAATTTTCTGTCGCATAAGATTGTAACTTTAACATCACGCTGTCTTTCTTGATTGGACCAGCAGATGAACCTTTTTCTTTTAAAATTTTGTTGACATCTTCATATGCAATTTCTGCTGCTTGAATTAAAATCTTCATTTGTTCTTTCATATCTTTATATGCAGCTTCTTTATCTGCTTTACTTTCTGCATTTTTCATCTTTTTAATAGATTGAATTAATTTAATTGTAACAGGAATACCAGTAGATAATGCGCCACAAATAATATAAAAGATAATTTTAATTATATACAATGCTTCCATTTGTTTCTCCTTATTATCTTGGATTTGTTATTTCTGGCATACCAGGTCTGCCAACTGAAGGAGCAACATATTCTTCTATTACTTGTGGTTCTTCATTTTCAACAACAACTTCTTTTGGTTCTTCTGGTACATTTTGAGGAACTGCTAAAATATCATTGTTGTCTTCAATTATTTCAACTTCTTGCTCAATTGGTTCTATCTCTATTTCTCTAACAATTTCTGTTGCTGGTTGAACATCAATTTCTTTTTCACAAGTGACTGCTTCATTTATTTTAGTTGCTTCTGGCATCTCTTCTCTAATCATAATATCAAGCAAATCAATTCTTTTAGTCAAAAGAGATATTTTTTCTTGATTATCATTCAAGAACTGTTGTTCATATTCTTTTACAACTTTTTCAAGTTCCAATTCTTTTTGAGCTTTAAATTTTTCAACTTCTTCTGCAATATGCTTTTTTATCTCTTCAATTTGACTTAAATATTCATTTCTCTTGTCAATAATTTCTCTCATTACTCTTCCTCCTTTTTTAGTTCTTCTATTGTTTCTTCTTCATTATTAGATTCTTTTTCTAACTTTTCTTGTGTTTCAGTAATAAGTTCATCTAGTAACTCCAAATAAACATCGACTTTTTCTAGTTTTCGAGTTTTGTCTTCTTCAGCTTCTTTCATAATACTTTCTCTATAAGCATCAACTCTCTTTTCAATACCATAATCAAAATTAGAAATTTCTTCTCTTAAAGATAAGTATTTTCTTTTTTTCATCTCTAGTGTAAATAAAGCTTCATTCATCGAACTCTCCTCCTTTTTAATTTGTTTTATATATTATCAACAAAAAATTGTTGTTAATATCATTTAAAAATAGTAATACACAAAAATACTAAACCTGTCAAATAAGCAACATAAAATATTAATGAGAATAAACAAGGTAGCCAATGCATTTTGTGAATTTTTCTAACTTGAATTTTTCCTTCTTCTTCGTGACTTTGAATTATTTCTGGACTTAATGCCATTGCCCAATTTAATAATACTTTTAACGGTGCAATAAATACTAAACCTAATGAACACATTATCAAATACCACCATATTGAATATATCCAATGCATTGTAATTTGTTTGTCCTTAGATGTATCTTTGTTACCACCCATACTATCAATAGATTGTTCTCTACCAGTATAATAATTTACATTATTTGATTTTCTATTTGATGCGTTTGTTTCATCAATAGCGCTATTTGCTGTGCTTTTACTTGCTTTTTGCATTTTTTCTTTAATTTTATCATCTTTATTAATTAAGTCCAAAGTGTTTTGAGCAATTGTTGCATTGACTAAACCTTTTGGATTTTTAGTTGCTTCTTCAAATGCTTTTTTAGCAAGCTCTACTTTCATTTCCTCTTCTTGATGTTGTTCTTCTTGTTTTTGTTTTTCTTCAATTATTTTATCTAATTCTTCGTCTTTAATTTCATTTTCCATAGACTAGTTACTCCTTAGTTGAAAAATGTCTAATTACTAAATGTTCAAGATTTGAATTTAAAATATCAATTCCTTTAAAATAATTTGTAATTATTGTATTTGTTCCATAATCAAATTCTTGTCCTGAAAAAGTTACCACATTAACATCATTTATATTGCTAATATCAACATTAGTTAAGCTATGTGCGTTTGTATCATTTGAACAAATAAATGTAACTTTTTTACCTGTACCAGTACTTTTTCTAATTGTTCCTGGGTACAAATAAATCATTTCTTCTTTGTTGATAATTGCAACATTTGATGTTGAATATGTACTAGTGTTTGATGAAGTATTATATGTTATTGTTTTCATTTCACCAACAACATTTTCTGAAAACTTCAAATTAAGAGATAATAATGTTCCACCATTTTCTGTATTCAAATAACCCAATATTTCATTAATATGGTCAGCAAGAGTTGTACTATCATAAATCTCAGTCATCTCAACGCCTTTCATATTTGTTGGAACTGGTAAGAGAACTTCTAAAAATTCAACCCAATTTGTTGTATCTTTATCTGGAGAAAGTGTGCTAGATTTAATATCATTAATTGCTCTATAGAATATTCTACTTTTAGCAGTATCAACATAAACTAAATCGTAAGTAAATATTTCATCTCCGCTTATCCAAAGACCTTTATAATTTAATTCTGCTCCTGCTTGACCTAAATGTTGTTCCATTGTTTTCAAATTAACAGCATCGTTTGGAAAATGAGCATCATTAACTTTAATGTTTTTGTTTTCATCATATCTAACAAAATCATTTTTATCAATGATGTCTTTATTATCTTCAAAAAATCTTTTTAAATCTTCATTTTTCATAAACTATAATAAATCTCCTTTTAAACTACTTTTCCAGTTTCATCAACAATTCTACCTGTTATACTTCTTGCAAGTTGTCCTGTATCAAATAACGGGTGGTTTTCTCCTTTCTTTCTAATAGTTGAAGGAGCATTTGGAACAAGAACACCTTGATTTTGATAAATTATTTCTCTTGCAACATTTTCTGTTTTTAATGCTAAAACATTTAATTGTTTTTCAAAATCTTCAATTTTACTTGATTTAAAATAAACATTTATTGCTCTATCTAGATTCTTATTGAGAACACCCATTCTTTCAATATAATCAATAGATATTGACAGAACTGATCTTTTTGGTATATTTTGCAACGGTGCTCCATTTTCGTGAATAAACATTAATTCTGCGTTTGTAACACCGTTATCTTCTTTTCTTTTCTTATCTGAAACAACTCCAACTTCAAGAAGATATTGTTTATCATTTATTGTTTTTGTTGTTTCTTCCATAATTGATTTTAACCAGTTTGTCAATTCTATTTTGTTTCTATCACTCATATCTAAAATACCTATCTGCTAAAATATTTAATTTTGGAGCATAAGATGAATATTTTCGTAAATCACGAGTATTTTTATTTATTTTTCCTTGACCATCAATACTAAAAACAAAACTCTCATAATAATCATCAGCATATTTTTTTGCTAATTCTTGATGAAATCTATCATTATTTGAATATGCAATATAAATATTATTATCTAATTTTTGTATGTTATCTCCATCATAAAATTCTATAAATTTTTCATTTGTTAAATTTTTATCACTTTTAAAAATAATACCTTTCAATGTTGGACTATTATATATGTTACTATCTATTGTTTTTTTTTATTCATCACTTTATAAATATTAATTATTTGGTCTAAAGTCAATTTTGAATCTTTAACTGAATCTAAAGGTTTAACAAAAGATAAGTTTTTAACTTCATATTTTTTACCATTAAGTTCAACCCACATAAGTTCTCTTGAATTGACGCCACTAACACCTTCTTTATAATTCATTTCTCTAAGTTTATGCCTCAATTCCATTTTCTTATTAGGTTGTCTTTCACTAAAATATTCTTTCAATAATGATAAATCACTTTGCTCATCAACTAAATCTTTTTCAACGAAATTATCATAATTTTTTTCTAATTCTTTTGTAACTTCTGTATAAGTAGATTCTTCATCTTGAATATCATTAGGAAGATTTTTTATTTGTTTGACTCTTTTTTCAATTTCAAATTTTATATCGTGAATATCATTTTCTTTTTTAACACTAATTGGTAATTTTTTAAGTTCATCTAATTCTTTAAACAATTCTTTCAATTTAAAATCTTTACTTTGTCTCAATTTACTTTCTGTAATACCGCCAAAAAATTGGTCATCTTTTACAGAATTTCTAAATCCATTATCAATATACTTTTTTACTTCTTCAAATGTATCAAATCTTTCTTTTGAAGTATTAGGATTCGTTGAAAATTTACCATCAATTCTATAAATATCAACTCCATTATAATTACCAACTCTCATTTTTCTTAACTCTTCAAGAGCAAATATTTCATCTTTTTTCATCTTACTATCCTCTACAATAATTGAATTTGAATTATAAATGTCATAATGATAACCATATTTTCTTAATAATTCAACTGCGTTTCTCATTTCTTCCATAGAATCAAAATTAATTTTATTATAATAAACATCAAAATTAAATAAATTCTGTTTCAAAAACTTAACAACTTCTGATAAATTACTATCTTTTTTCATCTTACTATCTACTATCCTTGCATTTCCTGCTCTACCTTGCTCACATAAAGCAATATGATTTCCTCTTATACATTTTTGTTGTGGATTTTCTTCATCAATAACATCACAGTTATAGCCACAACTTAATTGAGCGTATTCTCCGTTTTCAATTTCTTTAATTGTATCTTCATCTTGAATAACTAATGTTCCTAAAATAACAGGTTGTCCGTTATCATAACCTTTATGAACATCTCTTACAAAACCAACGGAATACTCTTTAATGTTTTCACTATTTACATCTTCATCTGGGTGGTTCTTTGTGATAGGTTTGTTTTCAAAACTAGCAAGAGTTTCTGGACTAAATACTTCTTCTGGTCTTCTATCTACATCAACTTCTGTTTCATCATCAGTATCAAACAATTCAGAACGCATATAAGATTGTTTTCCTGTTCTTGCTAATACAGCATCAACACAAATTAAATATCCTTCTGGTGTTTTATACTTGTGTTCGCTTAACTTTTCAGTAATTAAAACTTTCATTTCTTTTTCTCCTTTTATTATTTATATTATAAATTATGTTTTTGATAAAATATAATCAAAATTTTATATTATTAATGTAACTTTACCAAAAACTGTATCGACTATCATATTGCAAGAATAATGACCTTTTTCAACTATTGAATTAAATTCAATTATATTTTTAACATCAGAATTTGCATTAATTGTATTAATAATAAATATATCTATATTTAATTTTGTCTTATTTTGACTTTCTAATGGTACACCAAAATTATAATTATACCATAACTCATTTTTAATAACTGACAAAGATTGATTTAAACTATCAGAAACAGCTTGCTGTTCTTTTGAAAAGTTATTGTGTTGAATATTATCATATAATTTTGCTGTTCCATATTCATTTAAAATCAAAGTAATATTATCATAATCTTCCGCATTTATTTCAATTTTACCTAACTCTTTATCTAATGTACCAACTAAATTGTGTTGACCTATTCTACTTGTTGTATAACTATCAATAACATTATTATCTACATCATATAACTTAATTGTTGAATTGTTTATGTTGTTAAAAATTAAATTGTATTCTTGTCTTTTACAGGTGTTTGTAATTTCAGTTTCATTATTTACTAATTGAATTTCTTGATATGGAGCAATAACATTTAATCCATAACTACCAAACCAAACTATTGTCTGTTCTTTTGTTTCGTCATTTATATAACTTCTTCTACAAATCATATTCCCCATTGACCTCCATCCCAGCCTTTATTATTGTTTACATAAGCATTAGTATAAGTTTTTTGAACTAAATCCCAAATAGCAAGTGAATCAAAATCGACAATAGTATAATTTGAATAAATAATTCCCATTGATTTAATGTTTAATAAACCACCTTTAAATAAAGTTTGAACTTCTTCAGAAACTGCGTCTTCTCCTTGCATTTTAAGCATAACAATATTTACTGTTGCTGGACTATTTGTGCCAATATAAATAATTGGTAAATTAATATTTGTATAAAAATTATTAACTTGTTCAAAACTTCCATCACAATAATTCTTAATTATTGTTGCTCTTATAAAAGTTAGAAAATCTTTATTATTTAATGACACAAATTTTGTTTTCTTTTCTGCTCCATCAAAATATGGAACATTAAGATTTCTTTTTATGTTGAATATTTTTCCAATTTTATCAAGAATATCAGAACCTTCTCCCTCTAATTCATTAATGTAATTCAAATAATCTTTATTGAAAATATCAAAAAATCTCATTATGTTATCTTCTGTTGAATCCATAGTTGACAACAAATCAAACCAAATTTTAAAGTGTTCTTCAAAACCATAACTATTTTTTAAATAAAGTGGTAATTTATTATAATAATATTGAAAATTTAATAATTCTTTATTTATCATAATTAATCTCCTTATGAAATAGTTAAAGTCCAAACATTACTTGTTGGTGAAGTTGGCTCTGTTAATTCTGAAGTTGTGTAATTATAAAACATATCTTTATTTTCATATTTATTATCAGTAGCACCTTCAATAGCAATAGTTCCAACATTAAATGTTCTATATCCTTGAAACAACGGGTCAGCATAAGATGTTTGAACTAAAATATCATCATTTGTTAAATCAGTACTTAATGCTAAATTGTTCAAATATTCAATTAATTGTTTTCCTATAACAGCTCCTTCTGTCTTATCAAAATAATCTAAAACATTTAATGTAATTGTTATTTTTGGATTTACTGATTTTGCTTTCTTCCAATAAACATCACTTCCATAAATTGTTAAAGGTGATGCTTTCCATTCTGGTATATATTTATAACTCATTGGTGTTCCTGTGGTTGTACTAGTTGAATTAGTAGTATAAATACCAGGTGTCATTTTCTGATAAATTACATTACCTATCGTTGGTAATAAACTATCATCATCTATACTATTATCATACCTTGTAATAACATACACATTATGATTTGGTATTTTAGTTTCATCTTTTGCTACGGTTTCTGCTCCAGTTACATTAGAATAGACTTTTACATCTCTAACTCCACCAATATCAAGTAACGCTCCAACCATACTATCAATAGTTGTAACACCTTCTCCGCCGCTTGATTGTGCTCTTCTAATTCTTAAATCATTATCTCTTTCTCTTTCAAGACCTACGTTTGCATCATTAGGTTGTTCAACTTTTAAATATGAAACTTCTAATGTGTTGTTTATCCAACCTTTATCTGCTTTTACTGGTCCTAAATCTTCTGCTTCTACATAAATACTTGCTGTCTTATTTGGTTCAATTTGATAAAATACATTTTCTTTACTCTTCCAAATGTTTCCACCATTATCAACAAAATAAATTTGTTCTGGATATTCTGCACTTCCATTTTGATAAGTTGTGTCATTTAAATTAGTAACATTTAAACTTGTATTAGACCTAGTTGCACCTTTTCTAAAAACATTTGATAGCGAACATAAATTATCAAGATATTTTCCGCTTGCTTCGTTTATGTCTAAATTTGAATAAAATGATTTAAAACTTTGCAAAATATTATTAATTAATAAAGCTAAATCATTTATATATACACCATCAGCGTTTCCAGTAGAGAAATCAATATCTTGTCCAAAAACCGCTTTATATCTATAAATTAATGTTTCTCTAATCTCATTAAATGAAGCAATTGTTAAGCCAGAGTTCGTAAATTTAATAAAGTCTTGAACTAATAATCTGTTGTTATTTTCCACTTATTCTTCTCCTCTTTTTATTTTATTATAATATATCTTTTTTAAAAAATATAATTATTTATCAATATATTCCTTCAATTTTAGTTAAATATCCAGCATTAGTATTGTTGAAAGCTCCATTACTTGAAGAATAAAAACCTTTATATCTAATCCCATCTTTTGCTGGTGAAACTAGAATTTTAGCAGAATATAAATACTCCTGATTACCTTCAAAAAACACTATAATCGTGTTTGCACCTTCATAACCATTTGTACACAATTGCTGTAAATCTACTTCTATTGTACCATAACCAGAATATTGATTAAAAAAATCACCATATCTCCAAATAACATTGCATCTCAATCTTTTATATTTTGTAAAATCGTGACTAATGAAATTATCACTATCACCAGTTGCTATCCCATTTGTATATCCCCAATTTATATTTGGGTTTGCACTGTCCTTATTATAAACAAGTTCAACTCTTTCAACATTTGTTGGTAAAATTATATTTCCGGCAACTTTATGTAAGTTCTTATTTGCATCACTATAATATAATGACATATTATATCTCCTTTATTTTAACCACGAAGGTTTTTCTGGAATTTGTTTTGTTTGAGTAACATCTAACCAAAGTTGATACCACTTTTTTAGTTCTAATTGTTGTTTTTCAGTTAGAGTATCATACCACAATATACCTCTATTAATTATTGAAAAGCATTCTCTTTCTCTTCTTAATCTTAATTCATACAAATTAAATCTTTCTTTTCTTGCTTTATATTTTTCAACATTAAATTTTAAATTGTCGTCAAAATCTACACTTTCACAATCTATATATTTATCATCAATTTGTATTTTAGTAAAATTATAAGGCTCTTTTGACATATTCAATACATCAAAATAAATTGCACTATTTTTATCCAAATAAATTGTTCCATTGGATTCTTTTCTTATTAAAATTTCCATAATTATTTTACTCCTATTGATTTATTTTATCCAAATATACAACAATGTGGATAATTATATGGTGGTTCAGTTATAACTACACCTGAAGATTGTCCGACAACATATATTTCAAATGTTTGTGTTCCTTGAGGAACATTTTGACAACAATATAATAATGGCTTTGCTGTGTTTCCGCTTACAGAATTATAAGCAACATAAGGGTCATATATTTTGGTTCCAATTTTAATTCTATAGCTACCAACTTGCATATTTACTGTCCAAAAGCCATTAAATAATACAAATATGTTAGATGTATTAATGTTAATTGTTCCAGACATAAGAGTAAGTATTGCCGTTCCGCTTCTGCCTTCACTATACACATAACCTTGATATAATAATTTAGGCGTTCCTATTTTATTTTTCCAACTTGTAATATTTGCATCACTTAAATTGCTAGCATCTACATTTGCTTTTGTGTCATCTTCACTTACATCTGGTGTCAAATATAACGCATTTTCAGTAAGTAAACCACTGTCTTTTAATTCATTTAATTTTTGGTCACTTAATCTATTTAAATCTAAATTAGATAAATTAGTGATGTTTATTGCATTATCAATAAATTTTACATTTGTTCCGCCTAATCCAATAGTCAAGTTTGAAATAATTATTCCATAATCCAATTGATGTTTTATTGGACTATCTATTACTTGTAGTTGCGAATTGTTATCCTTTTTCAACAAATTGCTTCTAAAATCATTATCGCTAAATGCAACTAAAACAATATCACCAACTCTACAAATAGTACCTCTTGTTTTATAAGCATTAATTTTAATTTCTGGATTCGAAAGCAATGAACAGTTACAATTGTTGCTGTAAACTTCTTTTATTATCGCAAGTTCAGAACAATGTATATCTTTCATTATGCTTTCTTTTAACGCTAATAAAACTTTTAAAAAATCTCCACTAAATACTTTGTTACCCATTTATTACCTCTGAATATAATTTGAAACAAGATTTCGACTTTTACAATTTACATCTACATTAAAGGTGTTGCCTCTATTTTCTAAATCATAAACAATTTCAGTCACCATATAATAACCTTCTTTGTCAATTAAATATCCTTTTTTAGCACTTTCTGTATAATTTGAACTATTACCTAAATTAATTAAACTATTATCTAATTTTATAACATCTCCACAATTTAAATTAAATGTTGGTAACATTGAGAATTTTAATCCGCTCTCATCAAACGTAGGATAACCGCCGTTTAAATTTATTAATTTACTATCTAATTGAAAAACTCTATTGTTACTTCTTTTTGCATTAAAAATACTAACTATTGATGAACCGCTCTCACTACTATCACTATTAACAATTAAATCTGAATTGCTATTTATTAGGTCTTGAAAATAACTACCTGCTGTCTTATTTATTGTTGAATTATAATTTAAAATATCTCTTTTTAATTGTGTTGAAATATTGCTATTTCTTATTCCATTTTTAAGACAAATATATTTTATTGCTGCATACATATTTATTCCACTATTTAATGTAAGATTCATTCTCTTTTGACCATATCTTGCAACTAATTTACTTCCACAAGAAATAATAACCGTGTTATCCCTATCACTTTGAAAACCATTAGAAATATAAACAACGCCACCATTAAAAATTCTAATTAAGTTATTATTACCTTTGTTGTTGTTTTTATATCCAGCCCAAACCTCAACATCATAATATTGACCGGTCATAATTTGCAAAATAACATCATAACTTAAATTAGTTATTTTAATAGTTGCATTATCTTTAAGTGCAGCCATATATTTATAAATATTAACTTTCATTGTAAGATTACTATCATCATCTCCAATAACTATTTTATTTTTAGTTTTTTGAGATGTTAATACGACTTGTAATTGTCTAATCCAACATAACATTTCTTTTTCTCCATTTAATCTACTAATAAATATTTATTAATTATTTCTATAACTAAGTTATTAAATTTCTTAAAATTAATATCACTAACTAAAACATAATAATTAGTTAATTTTTGTTTACTTGTTGCATCTGTCTTATCACAAACAATAAATACTTGATTATTATCAACTGTTAAAATAGGAGATACTGTACTTAATGCTAATATATTATCTGGTGCAGAAGACAAATTACTTATTACTCCTACTTGATTCTCATCTGCATCTAAAATTTGTAATTGGCAAGCAGATTTATCAACATTGCTTTTTGTAAATTTGAAAAGATAAATTTCACTTCCAATTTGCAAAATTGTTTCTTGGTCTTCATCTTTTGATACTTGATAAACTAAAATATGTTCATTAAAGATTTGAAATTGCTTATAAATATCATTTATCATATCATCAAATCTTTTTGCTTCTTTTGAGTTTTTATTACTATTTTGATAATATCTAAATGCTTTTACTCTTCGTTTATTTTCAAATTTTGCTTTAGTGATAGCATAACCTATACCAGATGCAATTGTTCCAATACCAAAAGGAGTAAATAAACCGCCAATAAAAAATACGTGAGACTTCTTTGTAAACTCATTTAACGCTTTCTCGTCAATTAAATTTTGTTCTTTTAAAATTTGAACAACTAATTTTCTTACTATTTCAACATCAAATAAACTATCTGTAAAAGTACTTCTAACAAACTCAGAAATATTAGGATTAAAATTATCATCACTTGTTGGAGGTACAAACTCAACTGACATTATTAAAGCTTCATTAAAAGTAAAAGAATAAGTAACATCATTTATTCCTTGTGTCCAACTTATGTTGCTCAAAACCATATTTTTTCTACTTTTAAAAACAGGAGATTGCTTTCCACTATCATCAGATTCAATCTTAACTCTTGTTATATCACACAATAAACCTTTATTTTTAATATCTTCAAATAAATCTTGAACTTTATTTAATTTACTATCACCTTCAACTACTACTATTCCTTTTGAACCATTTAAAGAAAAAATACCTCTTAATGTCAATGTGTCTGCATTTCTATACATATGGTCTGCTACCAAATCGCCAGTAACAATAGGATGTCTAGTAATTGTTGAACTAGACGTAACATTATCATCTTCAAGAGTATCTAACAACAATGTTGTTGTTGTTTGTTGTTCATCATCATTATGAACAGTTATTACTACTCCATATTCTGACATTATTCTTCTCCTTTCAAAATTTCATTTTTAATATCTTCCACAGTTTCTAAATATTGCTTGAATCTCGCTAACCAAATCAATTTCGCGAGTTCAACTCCAAAACAAAGAGCCATAATCAACATATAAACCCCAACTAAAATGTTGTTGTCAGCAAAACCAAGAACAATGCTACAAACTATGAAGAACGCTACTATAAGAGCATTAATCACTATCCAAATTGTGTTCCAATTCTTCGTGTGCTTCGTCAATTTGAGGTACCTCGCTTTCTAAAATTTCAATATAATCGTCAGGACTATCAACAAAACTCAAAAATAAATGTGTACTATAAGTTTGTTCTTGCCCTTCTTCTGGTTTTTCTTTTGTTGTAATTACATAACCTTCATCAGCAATCAACTCAACTTGCTCTTTAATCTCATCTAAAATCTTAACTTTTTTTCTCAGAATTTTCATAAAATTTCTCCTTTATGCAATAGTCCAGTTTTTCAAATTAGCATAAGCGGTAATTGTCATTGCACCTTCATCTGTACTCTCACAAACTTCGCAAGGCAATTTATTATTGATGTAAGGGTCTGCTTCAATTTGTTCTTGTGTTGGTGTAATTAATTTAACATAAACATCAGCAATTAAAGTTTTTGAAGGAGTTGACATTGTTAAAGTTCTAGTAGTTGTTGTGTCTTTATAACTCCATAACTCTTTTATACAAAATATCAAACTTTCTTTTGTCAATTTTGTTCCATAAGAAGTTGTATAACCAATAGTAGTATTAATTTTAATATTATGCAATTTAAGATTAGTTAAATTAGTACAACCATAAAACATACTTGTGTTACTTGTACAACTTAGCATATCTAATTCGCAATCTTCAAGTGTTTTGCACCCAAAGGCAAAAGATTGAAAATTTTTTACTTTATTTCCAAATATATTAGGGACTTTTATAACATTATAAGAATTCAGTATAAATGCATTAGCATCAGTTACATTTTGAAAATCAAAATTAGGTATAATAGTAATATTTCTATTTTCATTGAACATTGCTCGAACAGATAATACATTTACAGTGTTTGTAATAATCAAATCTGACGGACCATTACAACGATAAAAAAGACCTTGCATATTAATTAGTTTATCACTTGTTGTAAGATTAACTTTTGTTAAACCAGTATTACTATTTAATGCATATGAGATATCTGTTGCATTTGGAATATCCATAATAACTTCTGCAACTTTATTTGTCCGTGTTAAGAAGTTAGTAAAATTAGTACCTTGAGAATAGTTCCAATTAGGAATTTTGTGAAAAACAGAATTGATGTCATTAGAAAAATAAAAACAAGATGAAAAATCCATAACATTGCTTGTATCCCAATTATCTGAAACTCTTTCTAATTTTACGTCATTATAAAATGCTTCATTAAAACTTGTACATTTACTCGTATCCAAATTCTCTAAAAAATCATAATTAGCCACTGTATTATTTCTATTCAACCCCACCAACTTTTTATTTAAATCAACTAACTGCTGATACATATCTGGTTGTTGTGGTAGCATTGTTCCAACTACTCCACCTATATCTGTCCCTTTTCTTATGTTTTCTGGAACCATTGTTTCGGGTTTCTTAACTGTTACCTTTGAAAACACTCTCCCTTCGTTCGGAGTTATGACTTGGTCGCCATCAGGCATAGATAAATCAAATGTACCACTATACTCACTTTTTCCAGTTTTCATTAATTTAATATCATAACTAATTTTAGGTTTTGTTGTTGAAATATTAAATGAAATATTGCTCATTATTACATCACCTCTTTTGTATTACTATAGATTAAATTAATTGTTTCACCTTGCTGACCAATTATACTTCCATCTACACTTTTAATTCTTATTTGAGTTGATACTGGACCATTAAAATTAAAACTCTCTTCTTCTGTAAATGGAAAAACAAACCACTTGTTCTCATTATCATAAGTGATTTGTCCACTACCATCTGCTTGATAATATTTAACTAAATCTCCAAGTTGAAATTGAATAGAGTCAACAGTATTTATATCAATGTCTTCATCATTTAATTTAACATTGATTGTTACGCTATATTGATCGCCTTGCATTATTATGTTTTTACAACTCATTTATCCACCTCCTTACATTAATGCTCTAATCACTTGCTCACAAGTCATTTCGCCAGGGTTCTCAAAATTAACATTTGATTGACCAGGAACATTAGTGAAGTTATTATTTTGATTAATTGTTACACTTTTATTATAACCACTATTTACTATGTTGTTAACAGTATCACTAATATTTGGATTTGTCAAATTACTTCCTAAACCAAATTTATCAAATATCCAATCTGCAACATTTGTTGTTACTTCTAATATTTTTAAAATTCCTGTCATTCCTTGCTTAATTAAATCTTTATTATCTATAAAGAATTTTGTAAAATCCATTAATATATCTTGCTTAAATTCTGCCCATTCATATTGAAAATCTAAATACTTTTCAAAAAAATCTCTATCATATAATTTGTTGTAGTTATCAGCAAACTTAGTCATTACTTCTTGAAATTTCTGCTTTTGCCAAGGTTCAGCATACATCAAATCTTCTTCACTATTAAAACCTAACAATTGTTTTGCTTTATCAAAACCATACGCTTCTGAACTTGAAAAACCATAAGTAAATGCTAAATCACGAAAATTCTTATTACTCAATGTTGAGTAACTAACTAAATTTTGTATTTCTTTCCAACCATCTTTAAAACTATTAATTGTAAAATCTTTAATTTTAGTTAAACCATCTTTAACTGTCAATAAAAACTCAGTTTTAATTCCACCAAAAATATTACTAATTTGCTTTTGAAAATTTCCCTTTAAACCTTTTTCTAAACCTTTATCTAGTTTTTTGGCAGCATCATCAACTGACTGCTCATCAATGTCTACTCCCAATCTAACTTTCTTTAAATAATCAGGTAAATCTACTGCCATTTCTTGTTTTTCGCCTCCTCCATTTGAATCCACTTGTTATGTATGTTAACCATACATATTTCATATAACTTAATTACTTCCTCAATTGTATACTCATCTCTAATCTCTTTATATGTTGCATATTTGTTTGTAATTAATGTGTATATTATTCCGTCAGTTTTTTCACAAGTTATATATCCACTAACATCATCAACATTTACTCTTGTTCTTCTTTCAATGTCGATGATTGCGTAAAAACCTCTCCTAAATAACTTTGAAAATAATTCAATAATTTATCTATTACTTTTATATCATTTTCAATACCATTTGGATAATACACTTCTCTATTCTTCTCTTTAACAGGTAACCACTTATCTCCAACTTTTACTTCAATGTTTTCAAGAATTGTCTTAAAAAAACTACTCACTCCATCTAATGAACTAAAATCCATTAAACTTCTAAATGATATAACTTCTATTGCATTCATCTTCTTGACTCTAAATTCATTCTTGCCAATCTTTAAATTATCCATTTATTTTTCTCTCCTTTTTAACTTACATTTGATTTATATTGAATTTTTGATATGCTTAAAATTCTTACGCCTGAATCATAATCTCTATTACTACTAGTTGAAATGGAACCGCCGCAAGTAATGCTTGTATAATCGTATGTTTTTAATTCTAAATATTGACTACCTAATAAATGTACATAAAATATTGGACTACTAAATGAATGTGAACTTCTGGCAACTTGTACTATTATTCTCATTGGTCTATTGCTAGTAACGGAATAAATAAACTCTACTTCTAATGTATCTTGTTGTTGCAATGTAACTCCGCTTAATTGTATAGTTGTTTCAGTAGTTTTTGGACACAATTGGTTTCCAACCCAAATTGGTTTCTTTATACAAACAATTTCTTCTCCAACTTTTAATTGATTATTTACATCTCTTGTAAAACCTGAATAAGTACTATCAGCATTCAAAATTGCATTAGTAGCATTTGTTGCACTCAAGTTAACTCCACTTTCATCTTCCTTCATAAAATTACTAAGTGAATTAAATTGCTTACTAATTTTACCTAATGTTGTTGATAATTTTTCACCACTTGTAATATTACTTAATGCACTTGCTTGTGTAAAATTAACTGTATAATTACTTAAATTTTTTATAGCAGTTTTAATATTTTCTAAAGTAGAGTTGTAATCAAAAGTATTATTATCACTTAAATCCATTAATGCTTTTGAAACTAATGAATTCTGTCTTAATATACTATTAACTCTTTTTGAACTTACATCAGTACCACTTTTAAAACCATTAATTCTTTGAACATCAGTTTCTAGTACATCAGATGCTAACACATTACCTGCATCACCAGGTAATACTTTATTATCATCAATCCATATTTTAAATTTACTCATTTACTACTCTCCTGCAATATCTGCTAAATTTATTTTACTTACCTTCTTTATTTTTGCTTCTCTTTCTTCTTTCTCACTAATAAATCCATTTGATTTATTTTTAACTTTTTCAAGATTTCTATCTAAATCCTTCATAACTTCTTCAACTTGTTGTTGATTTTCACATTCATCAACTTCTTCACCTAATGTTAAAACATTTGCCTTACTCAAAACTTGTACACTATTCCAATCTTTAATATATGCTGGATAGTATCCTGTTCCTTGCTTAATATCAACAGTTGCATTCTGCCATTGTGGTGCAATTCTCAATCTATCTGGTACGTGAGCATCTGGTTCACTAACATCCATATGACTCAACTCAGTTGTAACTGTAATATTCATTTTGCTTTCAATTCTTATAAATTTTTTTTCATTTTTCATCATTTTAATTCTCCTTAAATTTTTATTATAAATATTGTTATTAAACAATTTCATAATCATATTCATTTTCTAAATCAATTATGTACACTCTCAATAATTGACCATTTAAAAATCTAGTAAAATGTCCCTCTCGTCTTAATGCTAAATATATTTCATTATTTATCAAATTAACATTAGTCTTATTTATCTCTTTTCCTTGATATTTCAATATCTCTCTAACATTGTTGAACATATACTTCAACTTTTCATCACTCTTATCATAAAATACCAAGAAAAATTTACCTTTGTATAATTTATGAGGTCCATATCTTTTTTCTTTCATATAAACCACCTACTTTTTTGATTTCAATAATTTTTCTAACTGGTCACTTCCGTATACTTTTATTGCACTATGCTCTATTCCATTAATCTCAATAGTTCCTTTCTCTCTTCCATAATCATTAAAATCAATTACTTTCGATGTTTCTTGTTGTCCATTAACTGTGATACTCTGGAAACTCTCTTTCACTTACTTTAAAATCCTCCTTCTCAATTTCTTCTTCATCAGATAATTTTTCAATTACTTCATCAGTCAATCCAAAATCAATCTCATCTTTTGTTGTATAATTTTGTACTGCTCTTGCTAATAATTTTGGATTAATTATTCCAGCATCTTGTAATTGTACTCCTAAATTAACAAAATCTCCAATATCTTTAATTCTTTTCTCCGTCTTCTCTTTCATTAACAAACTATTAAAACTAAATTCAACTGAGTCTTCTATTCCATACATTAAATATAATATACTTAATAATTTTTCATATATTGGTCTTAAATAATCTTCACATCTTCCTTGTATTGTTTCATCATATCTCTCTAATGCACTACTATCTACTGCTAGCCCACTTTTCATATCTCCAAATAAAACACCTTGCATTTCTAATGATGCTGCAACAAGTAGCATATTGTTCTGCAATAAATCACTCAACCCACTTAATCCACTAAATTCATTCTTACTATACTCATCATCTTTATCTAAAAACGTTAAACTATTAATTCCTCTTGCCCAATTGACCATCTCAAGTCTTTTCTTTAATTGTTGTGAACTTGCATCATCTGTTCCCATAAAGATTCCTCTCATTCCTGGCATCTTTATTATCTCAATTAATGCTTTATCAATCAAGCTTTGTATACTTGCTTTTAACTTATCATCTCTACTCAACTCATTTAAAATATGACTTCCTTCAGCATATCCCCAACCCATTAGTTGTCCTTTCTTTATCAAATTAGGTGCATCTCTATGTTCATATCTCAAAATGTAACTGTGGTTTACTTCTAACTCACTTCCATCTGCAAACGTTATTGTATACTTTTTTGGCTTTTCAAAGTCTATGTTGTTCATATCTTCAACAACTTCGCTACTTTGTTGACATCCATACCATCTATCTGTCACATAATATCTTATTGTCTTAGCTTTCTTTATCTTATCTATATTCAATTTTATATCTTTTTTATAATCATCATCAGAAAATGTATCAAACATTACTACTGCTATCGAACCACCAAATAATGCTCCCCATTTTAATAATCTTATCATTGATGGCCTTGCTTTCTCTATTTTCTGCATTACTTTATCTTTGTTCTCATTATCAGTCTTAAGAGTTATTCCACACTTAACTTCATCTCTTGCTGGTTTATCAATCGCTCTTGCAAATACCCAACTGTCATTATACAATGCAAGCCATAAAGGATAATTCAATGTACTGTTACTAAATCCATAATTTGTGAAACTCTCTACTTTATCATCTGTTCCAATTGCAAGCAAACTGTTACCATAAGCATCACCAACTTTTACTTTATCACCATCTCTCTTAATTCCATTCTTACCAATAGCAACACTATCATTCATTAACTTTTCAATCTCATCAACTTTATCGCTCAACCTATCTTCCATCGTCTCATAAGATTGTCTGCCACCTAATATTAATGATAACATCTGTCCACTTTTATCTTCTACATTTATAACTTTTTCCTTCTCCATTAACCACCTCAATGTATTGAAAAAAATATTATTTATTTTTTACATTTATAT
>ERZ1034873.381-NODE-381-length-25840-cov-35.510452_pt1 | contig 25840 bp, 20 predicted proteins | sample MGYA00520689_ERZ1034873 | MGnify/ENA primary metagenome ERZ1034873 (study PRJEB33766, sample SAMN09781722) | gut metagenome | biome: gut microbiome | host: Homo sapiens | place: Madagascar | study: EMG produced TPA metagenomics assembly of the PRJNA485056 data...
GTTTCTATTTTGATTCAAGTTTGCGAACGAGCATCGCGAGTTTCGCAATTACCTAGTATACTATACTTCATTTTTCCCATTATTCTTTCTGCATGTTAAAATTGGTTTGATTTTCGTCAAAATCTGCATTAAAAATCCCATAGCATACACCATGGGATTTTTTCAAAGATATAACACAATCTGAACCTCAAATATATTTTCATCGATATTTATAGATTTCCATCCCCCGTATTTGTCTACAACATCTGAAATATTCTGCATACCGATTCCATGCAATGCCTGTTGTTTCTTCCTTGTCAGTAAACGTTCTCCCTGTTTATTGACTTTTCCATCAAACGTATTTTTCACCTGTATCCCCAGAATTCCCCTGTCATATTGTATCCGAATCTCCAAAAAACGATCTTTTATCTGCTCCATTGCCTCAATTGCATTGTCCAACAGATTTCCAAACAAAACATTCCAGTCATATCCATCCACTGGCAACTGGCACGGAATCACGATCTGCGACTGAATCTGACAGGACATTGCCTCCGCTTTTGCCAGTTTATGATTCAAAATCATATCCAGTTCCAGATTCCCCGTATTCACATACTTATGCTCCGTCTGCAAATGCTCACTCATTTTATTTACATATTCCTGTGCCTTATCATACCTTCCTTCATTAAGATATGTCTGCAGAAGATACATATGGTTTTTCATGTCATGCCGCAAAGAATCCAGCTTTTTCTGATTCTGCTGCATGATATGCATCTGCTCCTGATAGGCCATCATATGTTCCTTTAAAAGCCGTTGCTGCATTTTATCCTGATAAGCTTCTCCCAAACGGTCATACAAATAGAACATTCCAAGATCTACAACGATCATAACAGCCAGTGATAATACTGTTTTTGGCGAATTTTCGCCGGATACACTCTCAAGAGCATATATCCAGACAATATTTCCGGCTAATACAAGAATCATAAAGTAATAATTCTGTGTTTCCATAACCCTTCGCCGACATATCACCTGTCTTATTCCCATTGCTATGAGCAGATTGACCATTGCCCCTGTGATGGTTCCCATTGCCCGCCCTTCGGAAAACAAAGAAAAATCTCCCAGATAATAATACATGATAAATTCTATGGTAAGCCCCAGCAATACTGTAAAACAACCTGCCATTATTTTCTGCAGTATACTTCCTTCATACAATATACCTTCTGCCGCCCAGAGAAGCAGTACCATACTCACCGTAGTTCCCATGGCATTTCGAAAACCAAATGCAACAACTGTATTAATAAGCCATACGAGCACATAAACAATATTTGCCATCCGTGGCAGTTTTCTTTTCTTTTCCAGAAAAACATCCGTCACTTTAAAACTTACATACACACTTAATATGTTACATACCGCTTCAAATATTCTTTCTATGTTATTCACCCGCCACACCTCATCTTTTCCACAATTGCATGATCAAGGTTATTTTTCATAGACCGACTGACCGGAATGTCATCCCCATTGATCATGTGTACGCTGTCTTTCTGAAAAGATTCTGCATACCGCAGATTAATGACATAAGATTTATGTACCACACAGAATAAATGCGGATTCAACGCAGGAATAACCTCCGAAAGTTTTCCATAAACACATAATATATCATTTGCTGTTACCACTTGAATTTTTCTGGCAAGGCTCTGCAAATAAAAAACAGAATGTTCTTCTATCCGTATCGAATTTCTTCCTTTCCCAATTTCTATAATATGTGGCTGAAACTGATACAGCCTTTCATATTCATCTAATATATAATCTACTCGTTCCTGTTGTATGGGTTTCACGAGGAAATTCATTGGACGCAGATCAAAAAGCTGCATGGCATACATTTCTTTTGCCGATACAAAAACAATCTGCATGGATTCATATTGGATCTGGGATCGAATCCAGTTTCCAACGATAATCCCCGAGCTGTCCCCTAATTCAATATCCAAAAATAACAAATCATACCTTTCGCTTTGCTGCAGTTTTTGAATAAATTCTGCTCCACTTGTATAACCGTCAACATCCACTTTTATTCTTTTCATTTCTGCAAACCGAAAAATACTTTGTTCCAATTTATAAATAAATTGTATATCATCATCACATATTGCTACTTTTATCATTGTATATCCTGTAATTTATTTTCCTCTCTATTTCAGGATTTCCTGCAGCCGCGCATCTGTATGCAGGAGTTCCTTCGCGCGATCCCTATATTGCTGCTCATGCAGATACGTATAGCGGAACGGTTTGATCGACGGTGCCAGATCAATTGCTTTCTCAAAATCCTCCCGCCGAAGATCCAGTGTTTTTACATAATCCCAGAACCCCGTCTGCGTAAAAATCGTGTCTACCCTCCGGTAACGATGATCCTGCACAACACTCATCAGATAGGTTGCAATGCCGACCTGAATCCCATGAAGCTGCGGATGCTCAAGCATCTTGTCCAGCGCATGGGAAATCAGATGTTCGCTGCCGCTCGTTGGCGCACTGCTGCCCGCAATCTCATTTGCAATTCCGCTCATCGCAAGAGAATCCAGAAGTTCCTTTAAAAACAGATCATCCTGTATCGAAGTAAACGGTGTGCGCACAAAACTGTTGACTGCTTTCTTTGCAATCATGACAGCAAAATCGTTGACTTTTCCGTACCCATGTTCTTCCTCAAAAATCCAGTCATACAGTGCCGTAATTTTTGATACCATATCGCCGATTCCGGAATATAAAAATTTCTCCGGTGCACTGCGGATAATCTTTGTATCCACCACAATCCCATATGCAAGTTTTGCCGGAACGGACTTGCGCCGTCCTTCCACCAGAAGGGAAGCACTGGCACTTGAAAAGCCATCGCTCGATGCCGATGTCGGGATGCTGATAAACGGCAGATTTCGCAGAAATCCACAATATTTTGCACCATCAATCACTTTTCCGCCACCGATGCCGATGACTGCCTGCGTCTTCGCCGGCATGGAAAATGCAAGACTGGTCAGATCTTCCAACCGCACGGTATCAAGTTCCTGATATTCTAAAATATCAATGTCCTCCTGCTGCAATGCTTCCATAACGGTAGAACCAAACATTTCTACAAGACCGTTTCCAAACAATACAACTACTTTCTGTAACTGTAACTCTTTTAAGTAAATCCCCAGATTGTCCAATGCACCCGCACCGATCTTTAAAAGTGCCGGAATGGAAATGTGTTTTCCTGCCATAATAAATGTTCTCCTTCTCATTCTCTTTTCTATCGGTTTTAGTATAAACAAAGGCTCCTAAAATTACAACATTTTCATTTGTCTTTTAAATCGTTCTGCCTTCTAGATAAAGGATTTCGTGTTGCCAAAAAAGATACCGTTATAGTGAATTTTTTATTGGCATACTCCGCTAAAACTTTACCATTCATTTTTTCAACAAATGCTTTAACCATAGACAGACCAATACCACTGCTACCATCATGCCTGGATACATCTTTTCTGTAAAACAAATCAAATATTCGTTCTAGGTCATTATTTGAAAAAGGTGCCGCATAATTTGAAATACTTGCATTCAGGTAACCATTTTCCCCCGGATATATTTTTATATCAATTGTTTTTCCAGTATTGTATTTTGCAGCATTTATGAAAAGATTTTCCATAACTCTGCTTAACATTTCTTCATCAGCAATAATAGTACAATTCTTACATTTTATATCTAAATTCACATCGACATCATGCTTATTTATAAAATTGTATAAGTCTCCTAATATTTTCGGAACAAACAATCTTAAATCCACAAAATGATTTTGGACGCTGGTACGGTTCCCGATTCGGAAATAGTCATACAAACGGTTGACAGATGTATTAAGCTGAATGGTTCTGTTTTTTATAGCACCCAAATATTCTTTGTTTTCTGTACCATCCTTTTCCATTAATTCCAAATAACCTAAAACCACGGTAATAGGTGTTCGGAAGTCATGAGCCAGTCCACTGACCATTTGTAACATTTGATGATACTGACGATCCATTTGTACTTTCAATTTCAAATCTGTTTTCATCTTCTGATTAACCAGTCCGGCTAATTTTTCCAGATCATGATCAGAATTATTTATTCTAATGTAGTGATTATGATTTTCATCAGAAACCGTTTTTATATTTTCTAATTGATTAATAATATTACGTATTTCTTGTTTTATAGATATTGTATGCCATACTAGGATTATTACTATTACCATCATTATTATACCAATAACTATTAAAACAGTATTTCCACTCATTTAAATTAATCTCCTTATAACCAAGATAAAGAGTTCCAATTGTCATGAAATAAATATTTATATCATCGTGTATTTTCCTCTATACACGCTGATATCATTAAAATTCCCGTTTCCTCAGATACACGGATAATATTCCCCACACAATCAGTAAGGTAATCAAAAAGTCAATAGTTGTCTGAATAATTAATCTGCCGTTGATTCCCAGTCCATAATTATTGATTTTATACATATAGGTTCCCGGGTTTGCAATTAACATAAAACCAACCGCTTTCCCATATTTCCAGATATCCGTAACACATCCAAGATAAAAGATATAATCAGCAAGTATCCAGCTTACAGATATCCCAATCACAAGTGAAATTTTTTGAAATATTGTAATTAGCAATACACCTACGCTGGCAAAAGCCATAAAACACAGCACATTCAATAAAGATGCAGCTACAATGACCCCTGCGTTCCTGACAGAAGAACGAAAACCAAGCCATAATGTTAGAAATATCCAGACAATCGTATTCGCTATTGTATAACAAATGCCAAATACGAAAGAACATGCAATATACTTATTCCATAAGGCATACAACGGTTTTATTCCATAAAAAATCTGTTGTCTCAACGTTAATCCGGAAAATTCATTTCCAAAGGAAATCACAAAGTATGTCACAAACAATATCACTATCAATGATGAGGGAAACATCACCGTTCTGAACATTTCATAAAACTTTATATTTCCCCAGTCATTCATACCCAGCCAGTATCCAAATGTGTTTGTATTTGTTATTCGTCCACTATTTTTTCCATCATCAATATCTGTCGCTAAAATAGCCATGTGTGAATTTATTCCCTTCAAATCTCCTTCACACTGTATAACGGTACTTACACAATAATAAATGCTTGTAAAATAAGCGGCTATCATAATAAGAAGCACCAGTTTCGATAATCTTGAAAAACGTATTTTTTTTAGTTCTGTTTTCATCATTTTTCCTGTCATTTTCATACCTCTGTCAAACTTCCTGTTTTCTTAACTTTAACATTATGCCTGTCCAAAGCAACAATAGCATAAATGTAACATATACAAAGTTATTTAAAATCACTTCTTTTGTAACCAGTCCGGAACAAATTTTATATAAATATGTTCCGGGGCTTAATGCTGCAATCACACCTATTATCTTCCCATATCCCCAGAAATCTTTATGCACCATAGGATAAATCATAAAACTGCTGAAAAACCAAAGGATATTAACAACAATTCCAACGATGGAATTTTTCGTATGTCCCACCAGCAAAACAGCCATGGATTCAAATACTGCAAAATTGAGTATATTTAACAAAATAGCTGTCAATAGCATAATAATTTCTTTTCCAGATGGGATATATCCCGCATAAATACTAAAAATTACATATACCCCTGCGATGTTTGCCAAATACAGCAGCCCATAAAAAATAAAGTTTACAACAAATTTAGAAATGAATACCCTGAATTTACCCACTCCACAAAATATTGCCTGTCGAAACATAAGCAAGGAGTACTCTTTTGCATAAAGAGATGATATCGTGATCAGAAATATTAACATAAAAATAAATGTGGGAAACATAGCAGAACGGTATATTTCAAATCCTTCCGGCTTGCTCCAGTCATTTAGTCCCAATATATAACCTATCGAATTTTCCGGGGACAGATATGTATCCGCAGACATAATACCAGGTTTCTTCTGTCCGGCTTCATAATATGCCTGCATAATACAAAAGAAACTACTATTGGATTTTGCCATACTCATGAGCAGCATGCAGAACAGGCTAACAGACAAACATATAAGCAGCATATGGACGATGGTTTTTCCATACCAGATTTTCTTCCATTCCGTTTTCATCAAATTCATAATTTTCCCTCTAATTATCCGCTGATACTAAAAGATTCATATAATAATTTTCCAGTGTTTCCTGTTTCATTGCCAACTCATACAAATCAAAACCATTTTCCACAATACAGCGGGAAATAATTTCCGGATTCTCCATCATCTCAAATAGTTGTATTTTTCCACTATCCGTCACGTTTATTTCGGAAATTTTCAATCTGCTTTCAAGCAATGCACAAACCTGTGGAATATTATTTACCCTGATGTCCATGTGCTGGCGGCATCTTTCATCTAACTCCCTTTTTGTAATGTTTTCGAGGATATGTCCTTTATGGATAAAACAATACATGGTTGCCATGTGTCCCAATTCCTCTAAAATATGACTTGAAATTAATATTGTGGTGTGATACTCCTTATTTCGTTTTAATAAAAATTCCCGGATAAAATGTATTTTTTCCGGATCCAAACCATTCATTGGTTCATCTAAAATTAAAAATTCCGGTTCCCCAAGCATAGCAATCGCAATTCCCAGACGTTGTTTCATTCCCAATGAATATTTGCCTGCTTTCCGGTTTGCAGCATCCTGTAAATCTACAGCCTTTAGTACCTCATCAATACACTCTCTTCCCGGAATTCCACGCATTACCCGTTGTATTTCAAGATTTTCCCATGCCGTCATATCTTTATAAATAGTGGGATGTTCAATCAGGCATCCCATATTTCGTCTTTCTTCCTGATTTCCCTGTGTAACATCTTTACCATTTATGTAAATACTGCCTGAAGATACATAACTTGTTCCGGCAATCAATTTCATAATAGTACTCTTTCCTGCACCATTCTCACCGATCAAACCACATATAGCCCCTTGTGGAATAGAGAAATTGACGTTTTGGAGTATCTCGTTTTTTTTATAAGATTTATATACCTGTTGCATTTCCAATGCATTTTTCACCATTATCAAGTACCTCTCTTGTCTGTTTATAAAAAGTATATATCTATAACATTAAGAAATTCTAATGATAAATCTAAAGATTTTGTAAAGATACTAATGGTTTCTTAATAATATGTATTATGGTATGTCTGACCGGATCCCTTGAAATTTAAATAAAAAAGCCCTATACTCTTATCTGTGATCAGACCTCACGGAATGAAAAGCAGGATCATAGGTATCAGGAGGATTGCACAATGGAAAAAATACTAATTGTAGAAGATGATGGTGAAATTGCATTCTTATTACAACAATTTTTATTGCGTAAAAATTATGAATCCGACATTGCTAATAACGGTTTGGATGCTATAAGCTATTATGAAAAGGCTAACAATTCTAATTTACCATATCAGGCAATATTGCTGGATCTGATGCTGCCTGATTTGTCAGGCGAAAAAATATTGCAGCAGATTCGTAAAAACAGCGATATCCCCATTTTGATTATTTCCGCAAAAGGAGAAGTGAACTCGAAAATTTCCTTACTTCAAAATGGAGCGGATGATTATATTACAAAACCCTTTGTATTTGAAGAAGTTTTAGCAAGATTGGAAACTGTGCTGAGACGTTCCAAAAAATCTTTTGACCAGCATCTGATTTATACATATAAGGATATTGTATTGGATGATAGTGCAAAGACCGTCACGGTAGCGGATAACAAAATTACCCTTACCCCTAAAGAATATGAATTATTACGTTTATTGATAGAACATCCTGATCAGGTATATACAAAAGACCTAATTTTAGAGAAGATCTGGGAAGATAGTTATGTTGACGAAAGTGCTGTCATTGTCCATATGAGCAATTTACGTAAAAAATTAGATGCCACTGGAAATCATTCCCCATATATTGCCACGATATGGGGAATTGGATATAAACTTAATATAAAGTAGGATGACCTATTTCTATTCTGCATCCTCAGTTCATTCTAGTTAAATCAGAAACGCACACGCTTCTCTTTACAATTATGGGTAAGAAAAAAGACGATTTCCTGCGAAACCGTCTTTTTCTTATTAAAATTTTGACGAAACTCCTGTACATTTACTTTGTCACTTTGATCGTCATCTTTACAGTCTTTGTCTTTCCGTTCTTTAAAGTGACTTTTACTTTCACAACTGCTTTGCCAGCTTTCTTTGCGACAATTGTACCATTTTTATTCACTGTTACAACCGACTTTTTGGAAGATGTATAAGTGATCTTCTTTACATTTTCCATGTTCAGGTTCTTATCAAAAGTAACTTTTGCCTTCTTTCCGTTTGCAACCGTTTTCTTGGTATCCTTTAATGCAACACTCTTTAAGATTTTACTGCTCAGGGCTTTTGCATCCTTCTCATTCAGCAGTACATAATCACCGGCATCTTTGGTATCCGCTGTCACAGTTCCGTCTTTGGAAACCTTATAAGTCCTGCTGCTGATCAGGACTTTTTCTCCTGTCTTTTTATCAACTTTTACAAGTGTCAGCTTTTTGCCTGCCTGCAGATCCTTCGCATTGACAGATACGCTGTTCATCACTTTGCCGGAAGCGTTCTTTGTTGTCTGGGTAATCGTGATGTCGCTGGTTCCTGCCTCTTTGACTAATTTTGCGACCACATCTGATGAAATTGTAGTCTTCTTTGTCTCGGAAGCGTTCTTTACTGTTTTTTCCAGCTGTGCCCGGGCATCTGTCACTTCTCCCTTATCGTTCTTTTCAACGGTAAGTGTCGCATTTGTATCTTTTGCAATATTCTCAAATGTTTTGTCCGTTTTCCGGGTTTCCGATGGTTTTGTATCTGGTGTTGTTGTGCTGCCGGAATTTCCACCAGAGGTACTGCTGCCGGAGGAAGAATTTCCTCCATTATTTCCACTCTGGCTGGTCTGTTTTACTGCAATCAGGCCATCGGCATCTGCTTTCGCAGCTTCTGCGTCACTGATCGCTGTTCCTTTGAATGCATCAAAGTAAAGTACCGACTCCACATCTACCGCGGAACCTGCCGGGTTGGAATTACACCAGAGTCCGAATGCCTGCACATCTTTTAAAGCATCCCCATTAAGTTTTCCACCCGTCTTCCCTTTAAAAGCGGAGAATGGAACGGTTACTTCATAGGCATCTTCTGTCTTCGCAAGATTGGTCAGATATACTTCATATTCTTCTCCTCCTGCCTTGATCTGTACAACAACCTTCTGCCCTTTTCCATCAAGTTTTGTCCAGAATTTCAATGCATTATAGGCTGAAAAATCTGTATTGCCCAGACTTGCATTTACCAGACCCGTCCAGACTTCCGAACCGGTTGTTTTTAATTTGTAATGAAATGCAGCACCATATGTACCGTCTGCCTTATGCTCCTGATCCAGCGTAAAGGACGAACTGCATCCAGCGGCAGAATTTCCACCATAAGCTGCGTCCAGAAGTCCATTACTCCCGACATAGTAGTCAAAATTTTCCAGCACACCTGCCGGAGCTTTGTCCTTTTCTTTCCCGATACTCAGATTTGTGATCGCAGACAATGTCTTTCCATCTGCAACCAGCGCGATTTCCGCTACATCTGTTTTTCCGATCTGATCCATTTCCTCCTGTGTCAGCTGCGCCGTATAGCATCCATCGGAGCCTTTCGCAGCCGGCAATGTCAACTGTTTACCCTTTGCCGTATCCTTTACAACAAACGATACCTCACCGGCATTGGAAACACTTGCCTTTAACACAGTTGGCTTTAAAATCGTATCCATATCAAACGGTGCTACCATGTATCCGCTGACATCTTTGTAATTATCCGTCTTTACTCCTGCGTACTTATCGATATTTCCATAGAAATTCGTACCGTTTCCAAATACTGAATCCTCATTGTTGTAGTAATCAATAAACTCATTGATCATTTCCTGACCCATGGTATCACTGTATTTATACGGCACATAGAAATTGGTATCGCTGAAATTTGCCCATACCATATAATATGGCATGTCGTTTTTCTTTGCGATATCATTCACTTTCTGATACCAGTTCACACCCGACTTTGCCTCACTGACCGGATTATTTTTTACAAGAAGCCCTTCGTTATCACTTCCATCCTTTTTCATCACACGTACACCGGTCTCCGAAATCGCAGCCAGCTTGTTATGCTGTTTTGCAAGCGATGATACAACCTGACAGGTCTGATCCAGATGATCAAAGAATGAAGTATCACTCTCTGCCGGATAAGTATTAAAATCGTTGTAATAATCAAATGCCAGAATATCTACATAGGCATCTCCCGGATAACGCGACATATACTCTGCCTCGGTCTCCAGCGGTCCGTTTGGCGAATACACATAAAGCATATTGTGCACGCCTTGGGATTCCAGATAATCTCTGGTATATGCATACAGACTCCTGTAACTTTCTGCGGTGTTTGCACTGCCCCACCAGAACCAGCCGCCGGTATCCTCATGGAATGGCCGGAAAATCACCGGGATATTCTCTTTTTCCAATGCATTGGCATAGAATGCAATCGTATCAAGATATGCCTTAAATACCTCATTCTTCTCTCCACCAGGCAAAATCTTCTTTAACGAATCACCGGATAAATCTTTTGCTTCATTAAAATCACAGTTATAGAAATCGTAGGTTCCATCTGCATTCTTTTTAATCTTTGCATTGGTGAAATTCGGCATATGGGTGGATAAGGTAACGATTGCACCGTTTTGGGCCGCCTTTTTGCTGTAGTCAATGGAATTCTGCAGTGCCGATGCCGCATCCGTACCACCAGCCTCGCTTCCAAACAATGCCAGAGAGTCAATGCCGAAAATACCGCTGACGGAACCGGTCACATCTTTTACATCTCCCAGATCGTTGTTTCCTACGGAATGGCTCACATCATTCTGATGTCCGAACAGTACCTGATCACTTTCGGTCAATCCCTGCAGATATGCATACAATGCCTTTGCGCTATTGCTGGCATCCGGATCGGTCATGGTCAGGGTTTTATCTGTTGCTTCTGGTTTTGCCTGTGTTCCGTCTGTATTCGGTGTTGCGGTAATTGCCACAAAATCACCACCGGCATCCTTCTGGGAAAGTATCAGATTATCCAGATAAACATCCCCTGCAAAGGAACTGTTGGCTCCGATAAGTCCGATTGTCAGATCATCCATTGGTGTAGCAGATGGAGAAAATCCTAAAGTAACTGTAACTTTCTTATATCCGTTTCCTGCATCTGTTGCCTCGGACGAATCTATGCTGGTATCTTTGTTGATTCCGCTGTTGGAGAAAAATTTTATCTTGGAAATATTACTGCTTTCCGGATAAATCAAATCCACACTCACCTGATTATAATTGCTGATATCAGCCGGTGTCTTGGGTGTGAATTTCACTTTTGCCTCACTCCATGATTCGCCGGAGTTGGCTGTATAATTCAGGCTTACTTTTAATCTTCCGTCTCCGCCATTTGCATCATAGGAAAGTTCCGGAGCAGCATTTTCTTCTCCACCGTGGAAATACTGATATCCGGTTTCGCCTGCCCACAGACTTACCTGGGATTCATCATTTAAATCAGAGAGAACGGTTGGCTCCTGTTTGGTCAGTTCCTGTTTATCGCTTGATAAATTTGTGAGAACTACATTTGAAAATGTCACAGTTCCCTTAAATCCGGTTCCCACAAGGACGAATTCAACATCCATCAATGTATCCGGTGTTATTCCTGAAAACTTTACTTTCAGATCAGCTGAATACTTCTCCCCATCTTTCATAAAAGAATCCTTCTGCAGCCACTGGCAATCCGTACTGTTGTTCCATCCCCATTTTGATCCCAGTTTTGTTACACCCTGGATATTCAGATGCGCTTTATCTGCATCCAGCGACTGATAGGATGTTTCATCCAGTGTTACCTTTGCAGTTAATTCATACTCTTCATTCACATTTCCCGACGAGCCATTGATGGATTCATCATATACAAAAGTAATTTTTCCTTCACCATTCCAGTCATCTTCTTTCAATTCTGAAAAATCAATGGTTTTTGTTGTTTTTGCGCCCTCATTTTTGTACAGTTCTGTACGTGTTACTGTTGGTGCTGACGCTTCATTTGTCTCCGCCGCATACACCACCTCATTTTGTAAAAATGTGCATGCCTCCGGTGTCAGTGACCCCATCATTGCCGCTGCCAGCGTGATGGCAACAATCTGTTTTCCTACCCTTCTCATGTTTTTGCTCTACCTTTCCTTTCTTCTCCATTTCTTGTAAAAACCTTCCAGTGCCCTCCATCTATCCGGTTTCACTTAATAAAAAAGCAATTGCACGCTGCTTCCCATATTTCAGGGAGAGGGTACTGCATACTTGGGGAGTGCAGTAAAAATATGGGAACCAGTGTGCAATTGCTTTATTTATTTGATAAATTCAGTATATCATAAAGTAATTTTAAGTCAATATTTAGTTAATAGAAAATTAAACATTTGTAAAGTATTACTTAATTTAAAGTTTTTTAGTCTTTTTTTAGTCTTTTAATTAGACATTTTCACAAGAGACGAAAGTACCAGTTCATCCGTGTTTTATTATTTTAAAACGCCTTCTGAACAGAATTTATCTGCATTTTGGAGTATAAAAATAGCACCTGACAGATTTTTATTTCCGTTAGGTACTATATAAAATATGACATTACGAGATTATTTTTTTACAAGTTCCATTTTGTAACCGAGTGCATCAATAATTTTTACAAACAAAACTAATGATGGACTATGTGTTTTCTTTTCAAACCGTGAGATACTTTGTTGTTTGCTTTCCGTTAAATCTGCTAATTCCTTTTGAGAAATATTAGACTCTTTCCGTAATTTAACAACGTTATCAATTAAATTGTTTTCTATTTCTTCTGCACGAAAAGTAGCGGCTGGTAAACCACTTACTTCCCGGACTGGAATTTGTTTTTGTTCAATCGCTACTGCTTCCAATAAGCCTTGCATTGTATCATCAAAAAATTTGCTCATGATTATTCCTCCTTCAGAATTTTCACTACTGCCTTTAGAGCTTTCTTTTCATCAGGCGTTAAGTCTGCCTTTTCGTCTTTTGTATATACGTTGACAAGGTATATTATTTCTTTTATATCAACATCTACATAGATTACTCTTGCACCACTTCGTTTCCCTTTTCCTTTATTCTCCATTGGAATACGGATTTTTCTTAATCCTCCAGTATGAGAAATAGTATCTCCAAGCTTTGGAGTTTCCAGCAAAATTTCTTGCAAGTCTTTTAAATCGTTGTCTGTCAATCCTAATTCCTGCCATTTAGCAGTAAAAATTGGTGTTTCAATAAAGGTTCGTGTCATATTCTTTATATTCTCCTTTGTTGATACCCCTATATTACATCAAATTTGTTGTATTCGTCAAGTGCATTTTAATTTCCGTGAGCAATATACAACCTGTCCGGTTGCGTTCTCTACTGCCGGTTGGTGTGATTTACTTTCTAAAAACAGATGCTTATATATAAAAGGCATACTGTTTTCAAAAGAAAACGTATGCCTCAAATAAAAATCACTATTATTTATTTCGTAGAAACCGTAGAAGCAACAAATTCCAGATTTCCCTCAATCTCAACCTTACCATAGCCATACGGAAGAATAAAATGATCTCCCTTCTTCACGCTGGTATGGTTTAAGAGTCCGTTTCCTTCTACCACGCTGACGATCAGGAACGGATATTCCTGCTCAAATTCAGCCTGACCTTCGACTTTCATGTGGAATACCTGATAGTACTTGCACTCGATGAGTTTCTGCAGTTTGTTGGTCTCCGTTGCCCCAGTCTCGATCATGCACTCGGACATCGGTGCTGCCGGCACTTTGATGACATCGAGACTCTGCTGTACATGAAGCTGCCGCGGTTTGCCGTTGGAAAGACGGTCATAGTCATAGACACGATAGGTAATATCACTGTTCTGCTGTGTCTCAAGAATTGTAATTCCACCCTTGATTGCATGTACCGTTCCCGGATCAATCTGGATGAAATCACCTTTCTTTACCGGAACCTCACGGATCAATTCACTCCAGCGTCCGTTGTGTACCATGTCTTCCAGTTCCTCGTGTGTCTTTGCATTGTGACCGATAACCAGCCTGGAATCCGGCTCACAGTCTAAGATATACCAGCACTCCATCTTACCGAGAGAACCATTTTCATGCTCTGCGGCATAGGCATCATCCGGATGTACCTGAATACTTAAATCTGCCTTTGCATCAATAATCTTGATCAGCAGTGGGAATACTTTCCCCTGTGTATTTCCAAAGAGTTCTCTGTGTTCCTCCCACAGATCGGATAATTTCTTTCCCTTATACGCACCGTCTGCAATTGTACAGGTGCCGTTTGGATGTGCTGCGATACCCCAGCATTCTCCGATGTCATCGCCCTCGATCGCATAGCCAAACTCCTCACGCAGCTTGGTGCCGCCCCAGATGTTGTGGGTAAATACCGGATTCATAAACAAAATTTCTTTACATGGCTGGTTACAGCTTAAATTTTCTCCATTCATTCTCATTACCTCTTTGTACCAGTATGCGGAATCTTTTGCAATCCTGCGCTGGGTTGTGTAGTCTACATAAACAAGTCCAAAACGTTCTTTGTAACCTTCTGCCCACTCAAAGTTATCCAGAAATGTCCAGAGGAAATATCCGATCACCGGTATTCCCTCATTGACCGCACGCTGCACAGCACCCAGATATGCATCCAGAAATGTGATTCTTTCGCTGTCATGCACCTGTCCGTCCGCGGAAATATTATCCAGATCGGACATTCCGTTTTCTGTAATATAAAGCGGCAGATGGTAACGCTCCGTCAAGAAACGGATTCCGTAATACAATGCCTCCGGTGTCACTGGCCAGCCTGTGCCTGTCTTAGCTGCCCCAGGGGCGCGGTCTACATATTCCGGTTCCCCATCTTTTCCACAACGGATCATATAACCGTTATATATATTTTGTCCCATAAAATCGAGCGGCTGATGAATAAGTTCCATATCTTCTTTCGTAATCTCCGGAAGATATGGTGCAAATTTCTCAAGTCCTTCTTTCGGGTACTCTCCCAGAAATACCGGATCGGAAAACCATGCCACATTCCAGGTCCAGTTATCCATTGGGTTGTCAAAACCAAAATATACCTTTTTTGCAGCCTCTATATCCTTTGTACCCTCCGATGCCGGATATGCCACACCACAGGTCGGTGCATAGCCGACACGTATCTTCTGCTTTGCATATTTACGCAGATTGATCACTGCCTGACCATGCGCTTTCATCAGATTGTGTGCCATCTGAAAGGTCTCTGGAACGGAATACTGCATTCCCGGTGCATGTACCCCGCTTAAGTGTCCCAGTCCAATCGCACACTGCGGCTCATTGATTGTGATAAAATCGGTACACAGATCAGAGAAATTTGCTGCAACGACTTTTGCATATTCTCCAAACCACTCCACCACATCTTCATTGAGCCATCCGCCTTTTTTAAACAGCTCATATGGAAACTCCCAATGAAACATGGTGATAAACGGACGAATTCCGTTTTCTTTCATGCAAAGAATCATATCGCGATACATCTGTACAGCTTTCTCATTCACCTTCCCGGTTCCCGCCGGAAGGATTCTTGACCAGCTGAGTGAAAAACGATAATTTTTGATTCCAAGTAACCGCATCAAAGCAAAATCTTCTTTATAACGGTGCATATGATCGCAGGAAACATCTGCAGTCTGTTGTTCATACACCCTGCCGGAACGCACAAACTCATCCCACACATTCTTTCCACGGCCATCGTCAGGATCGGTTCCTTCCACCTGATAAGCACTGCTTGCCACTCCCCAGACAAAATCTTTTGGAAACATATTTTTCTTCCTCTCTCTATTTTTCAGAAACAATTACAGAGATCAGTTCAAATGCACTCGGCATGGTAGAATCTCCGGAAATCAGCCGTATTTCCACCGTATGTGCCCCTTCTTTTCCATGCACCAGAACCGGAGTCAGCGTCAGGGAATCCCCCCAATCCTCATCAAAGTTTGCATCCAGTGTCACCGCATGTGCTTCATCCCCATCCACAATGGCCAGTGCCACCGGTGCCGGTTTCGTTACACAACGCTTATACTGTGCTGCAATCTCACTTCCATTTACAGCAAACGTTAACGATGCTCCTTTTTCTTTTGCGGACCATCCATTTTTGAAGCAATCTTTGACTTCTTCCTGTACTCTGGTATCTTTGACAAATCCCTGGTTTTCAGGTTCATAATTACGATTATCCAGACGCACTGCTTTTTCATAGCAATTGTCTGTCAGTGGTTCTGGGAATTCTGGTTTTGCATCCTTCGTCTGTGTCATATGGATTTTCTCTAAGGCATAAGTGATCACGGATGCCACCAGTTCATGTCCTTTGTCATTTGGATGCAGATCATCCTCTGTTATCTTGCGGTTTGGAATTCTTCCCGCAACGACTTCCGGATAAATACTGCTCTGCATGCTGACCGCCGGAAGCTGATAATGTCTGGCTATCTGACCGTGCATGATCTGCGCATTTCCACCGTTATTATAATAAACATTGTGCACCAGCATCACAGCAGGTTCGTTTTCATCCTGCCATACACGGCGTACCAGTCCTTCATATGTCTCACGGAAAAATTCCGTCGATTCATCATTGACCGAAAATTCAATGATAACAAAATCCGGTTTATGGGAAAGCAGATCGGACTCAGCACGAGCCGTCCCGAAATGTGATGTTGTTCCACCGATTCCGGCATTGATATAATGAAATTTGGCCTGTGGAAATGTTTTCTCCCACCACTGAAATACGCGGTAAGCATAACACAGCTCCGGTGCGGATGCAAGACATCCCTGCGTGATAGAACCACCAAGGAAACCAATGCTTAATGTTTCCCCGGCCTCTGCCCTTGCCATTAATTTTTTCATCCGGTACTGATTGCCCGGATTTGAAATACCTCTTTCATATTCAATCTGCATTGTTATACTCCTTTGATTTGTAACGGGAACATCAGCCCATGCAAAATTTGCTGACGCAAATGGGCTGACGCTACATAATCAATTTTAAAAAAATTGATTACCTATCCCAAATTTCCTCTCCGAGGCTTTCGATGAATGCGGTAAGTTCCTTACTCATCTGTTCTGCCTCCGGAATACGGATATGTCCCGGTGTTCCCTTTCCGTTCTGTGAATACAGGAAATGGTGTACCCGTGGACTATTTATTGTTTTGCACACTTCCTCAATGGAAATGTCCCAGTTTTCGTTATGTTCCAATATTGTAGTAGTTAATATAAAGGTTGCCTTCGGATATACTTCCATGAGATGCTCCAAAAATCTGCGGTAATGCTGCCGCCAGTTCTCAGAACGTGCACTGTTATAATCCTCCGCCATATAATCATCCGGGTGGTTATCATTCTGCCCGAATGCAAAAATCACAACATCTGGTGTATAACGTGAAAAATCCCATGGTTTTACTTCACTGAGTTCCGGCTGGTATTCTATTTTATCATAACAGGATTCTATTCCCAGATAATCCGGCTCCATAAACCAGCCGGTTTTGTCAAGAAGGGCGATACCACCCTGTGAACTGTCATGCAACTGTGCATGCAGATTCCGCGCGGTCATCCACGCATAAGAATACCAACTGTTTGAATATTCCCCATCGTGTTCCGGATCCGGTTTTCCTGCATAATCTACGGCCTCTGATACTTCGCCGCAGGAAACGCTGTCCCCGAAAACTTCGATTTTACGGGACGGAAGCGGTGCCGGAGTAAGTACCTCGGCATCGCTTCCCAATTCAAATCCCAGTAATGTGACGATATGGCAGGAATCCATTCTTTTAAAAAGAGTGAGGGTATGCTCTGTAGGCTCAAGACCTTCTGCAATCACATACGTTTTTGCATCGGAATCTGAGGTGAGTAAGAACTGTCCCTGCTTTCCGTCTAATATATATCCCATCCGGCTCGACCAGTAAGCACGCTTGTTTGCCAGTGTCACGGAAATTTCTGTTCCGGTAAAACGAATCTGTACAAAGCTCGCCGCATAGACAAGCACTGGTGCTTTCGGATCATCAAAATCAATTCTTCCACAATATTGTAATCTCTTGTCGTCCGGTGAAATATGCATAGTTATCTCCTTCCGATTTCAGTGTCTGCAGGTGTTACAACACTGTTTGTTTTTATGTAATCTACAATCTCATCCAGTTTTGTAAATGCCAGGCCAACGTAGCTGTCTGCCGCGCCATAGTAGATCGCAATCTTACCGGATGCACTGTCGTGAATGGTTGCGCATGGGAAGCATACGTTCGGAACGAAACCTCTCTCCTCATACCACTCTTCCGGAGTCAGAAGGAAATTCTCACAGCGGTACTTCACGATGGAAGGATTATCAATGTCAAGGATTGCGCCACCGATGGAGTAAACATATCCGTTACATGTACCGGATACCCCATGATAGAATAACAGCCATCCTTCGGAAGTCTCGATTGGAGCAGCTCCGCCGCCGATCTTTAAGGACTCCCACCATTCGCTTCCTTTGCCCATGACATGTCTGTGTTTGCCCCAGTATACCAGATCCGGGCTCTCACTTAAGAAGATGTCACCAAACGGTGTATGACCACTGTCTGACGGACGGGAAAGCATCATGAAGTTTCCATTGATCTTTCTAGGGAACAGCACGGCATTACGATTGAATGGGAGGAACGGATTCTCAATACGTGTAAACGTCTTGAAATCTGTTGTTTTTGCCATGCCGATTGCTGCTCCGTAGAAATCCTGACACCAGATGATATAATAGGTGTCTTCTACTTTTACAAGTCTTGGATCATATGCATAGATTGGCATAAATGGCTCGCCGTTTTCATCTACAAATGGAATCTTGTTTTCTTCAAAATCCCAGTGAATGGCATCTTTGCTGTGTCCAAGATAAATATATGGAATACCATTGGTCTGCTCTCCACGGAACACACCGATGAATGCATCACCATATGGCATAACCGCACTGTTAAAAATTCTTGCAACACCCTTTAACGGATTTCTTCCGATGATTGGGTTTTCACTGTATCTCCAGATCGGTGCACCGTTCTGTGGTCCTGCCGGTCTGTCCTGCCAAGGTACGTTTGGTACCGGTGCTGTCAGCATCTTTACATCACTCATAGTTCGTTCTCCTCTTATTTATTATTTTTTAAATACTCTAAGTTCTTTTTGATCAGGTCGCATCTCTGCTGTACACACAGTACGCTTCTTCCCGGGTCCTGTGGGGTGTTGAATACGTAATCGATCAGACGGTCAATTGTGGTAGTAGCGACATGCATTCTTGTATCAGAGGAAGCATAGTAAATAAATACTTCGTTCTTGTCATTGACAATGGCTCCATTGGTAAATACCACGTTTGATACATCGCCGACACGCTCCTCGCCTCTTGGTCCGATTAACAGTCCGGATGGCTCTGCAATCACCTTAGACGGATCGTTTAAGTCTGTTGCAAATGCGTAAATAACATAGCGCAGACCTGCTGCAGTATTTCTTACTCCATGTGCAATGTGAATCCAGCCACGGTCTGTTTTGATTGGAGTCGCACCAGCACCGTTCTTCGCCTCCGTGATGGTATGATATTTACGGATGCTGGTCATCTTCTCCTCGTCGATAACTGCATGCGTAATATCCTCGCAGAGTCCAAATCCAATTCCGCTTCCGCTTCCGGTATCAATGAAGTCATCCATCGGACGGGTATAGAATGCATACTTTCCATCCACAAATTCCGGATGCAGCACAACATTTCTCTGCTGTGGGGAACGAAGGGTCTTTAAGTTTTCCAGACGCTCCCAGTGCTTTAAATCTTTTGTGCGGACAATACCTGCTGCTGCAACGGCCGCAGACAGATCGTTTACGCTGGTGTCTTTGCTCTCGGAACAGAATACGCCGTAAATGTATCCATCCTCATGCTGTGTCAGACGCATATCATAAACATTTGTTTCTTCCGGACATACATCATCCAGAAGAATCGGGTAATCCCAGAAACGGAAATTATCAATTCCGTTATCACTCTCTGCCACGCCGAAGAAAGACTTTCTGTCATTTCCCTCAATACGGGCAACCAGATAATACTTTCCGTTTAAGTAGATTGCGCCGGAATTCATGACTGCATTGATTCCAAGACGCTCCATAAAAAATGGATTGGTCTCCTCATTTAAGTCATATCTCCAGGTGAGCGGAATCATATCTCTTGTAAGAACGGGATTTACATAGCGGTCAAATACCCCATTATAAAAGTCACTTTTTTCATTTTTGCGTGAAAGCAGCTTTTCCTGCTTTGCCAATTCTACATAATATCTTTCATGCATTGTTTAAAGTCTCCTTATTACTTCCATACACATTCTTCCGTTATGATACGGACATTTCCAAGGTTCTACGATTGGACGGTCGGCAATCGGACTTCCATCCGGATGTACTTCCCAGAACCACTCAGAACCGGTTCTCTTGTCAATTATGTGTTCTTTGATGAATTCCCATTCTGCCTCAGATGCTTCCAGGAAATTCTCTTTCTGCGGATGCTTCTGGTATTCATTCAAAAATCCAATGACCGTCTCTGCCTGTACCCACCAGACCCGGTGGTCATTCACTTCCCCTTTGCAGCATTCATTTGCCAGAGAATGACCGTCAAAAGCAACCTTATATACATTTTCCGCAAGTGTTTCGGTAATCGGGGACATCTTTTCTTTGTAATGTGCATCCCCAAGTACCTCTACTCCACGATCCATCAGCCATGCTGTCTCAATATCATGACCATAAGAATACAGATCAATGATGGTGTTGTAGTTCTTGTCAAAGAATACTTCCTGTCTCTTAAGTTTCGGATTGTATACCTTATCTGCAAATACATCCATAATCCACTTTAACCGCTCTCCCACCTCTTCATCATGGGAAACCCGGTAAAACTCGGTGTAAGCCTCAAACACATGAAGCAGTGTATTCATGGTTTTTTCGGCAAGCACACCATTTTCCGATAACTTCTCATTGGATTCCGGCTGGAAGTCTTTGGTAAAAGCTTCCAGATATCCAACCTCATCCGTACATTTGCTTTCGATGAGAAGCTGCAGTTCTTTGGCAAGCTTTAATGCTTCTTCATCCCCGGATGCATCGTAATAGGAAGAAAGAGCATAGATGCAGAATGCCTGATTGTAGGTATGCTTTGTTGTGTCAAGCGGCTTTCCGTCATAAGTCATGGACCAGAAGATTCCACCATTTTCTTTGTCGATGCAGTGATCACGCAGGAACTCATAACCGTGTCTTGCCTCGTCCAGCAAGGTTTCATCTTTCAGCAGTATGTAGGCATTCGCAAAAAACCAGGTGATTCTGCTGTTTAAAATACATCCCTTTTCTGCTGTTTTGTCTACGTTTAAATTGTAGTCCATATATCCATAATATCCACCGTAAGTATCGTCCCTTAATGCTTTCCAGAAAGGAATGATATTTTCCGTCAAATGCTTTGTGACTTCTTCTTTCATCATGCTCTTATTCATCCCGATACCTCTTATTTTCCAAAATCATTAACCCTTTACCGCACCTGCTGTAATTCCACTGTAAATCTGTTTCTGGCAGCAGACAAATACGATCAGTGCCGGAAGCAGGGAGATAATAACACCTGCACAGATCAGATTGTACTTGCTTCCCATTGGTCCTACGAATGTGTAGAGGGAAAGTGCCATGGTACGGATCTCTTTTCGCATCAGGTAAAGGTTTGCTGCGTAGTATTCGTTGTACACACCAACACCCTTTAAAATACAGGATGTAACGATTGCCGGTTTTAACAGTGGAAGCATAATCTTCCAGTAAATCTGCCAGTAATTTGCGCCATCGATAATTGCCGACTCATCCAGTGAAAGCGGAATATTTTCCATAAACTGAATGAAAATATACATGGAAATAACATCGGTACCACAGCTCATAATGATGTAACCGCCCAGACTGTTTACAAGATGTAAATCTGACATAATCTGATATACAGTAACCTGCATCGCTACGGCTGGAAGCAATGCTGCGATGGTGTAAAGATTACGGATAAATGCATTACCCGGAAATTTAAAACGGTTTAATACATAGGCAAGCTGGGAACCGACAATTACGGATACCGTAAGTACAACAATCATGACGATTACAGAATTCAAAAATGCACGTCCCATATTTGCCGTCTTAAATGCATTTACAAAGTTGTCAAAATTCAGCCAGCTTCCCGGGAATGCCATAACATTGGTATTCTGGTACTCGGCATCTGTCTTAAATGCCGTTGTGATACAGGAAACAATCGGAATGATTGCACAGAATCCGAAAAAGATCAGCGATGCATATTCCACTATCGTCCAGATAATGCTTCCTACGGAATAATGTTTTGCTTTTTTACGTTTTACTACTGCTGTATTACTCATTATTTCGCCGCTCCTTTCTTCATTTTCTCCTGTTTTTTGATCTGCTTAATCACCTGTTTTTCTGCCTTCAGCCGGGCTTTCTTTGCCTTATAGGATTCATCCTCCGACGCGGCATCCCTGAACACATATTTAAAGAACACATTCTGTAAGATCGTACAGATAAAGATGATCATCAGCAGAACAACAGACATTGCCGATGCCAGACCTACTTTCTGGCTGGTATGTGCGATCTTGTTCATAATTACGAAATACGTTCCTGTTCCGTTTGCACCGGTAGTGATTACGAAAGGTGCCTCAAACGCACTTAAGGAACCGGTGATGGAAAGGATAACATTCAATGTAATAATTGTTTTGATACTCGGGAGAATAATGTGTTTGAACTGCTCCCATTTATTTGCACCATCCAGGGACGCTGCTTCGTACAGTTCGGAATCTACAGACATCATGGCACCAATAAACAGTACCATATTCTGTCCGGTATACCGCCATACGGAAGTCGCCGTCAGGGACCAGTTGTTTACACTCTGATCCTTTAACCAGTATGGAAGATTTTCTAATTGAAACCCACACCACTGCAGGATTGTATCAAATACGAATCCTCTGGTGAAGAAGAATTTAAAGATAAAACCAATGGCAATACCACTGATGAGGTAAGGGAAAAACATCAGCCCTTTGAAAAGATTTCCACCCTTTACCTTAAAACTTAAAATTGTTGCAAGATACAGTGCAAGCACAAGCTGGATCAATGCACCGACCATATAGAATAAACTAAGTTTCAACGCCCCGAAACAATCGTTTCTTCTGAATACATCAAGATAGTTGTCCCATCCGACAAATTCGCGCCTGTCTATCGGCGTTGTATATTTCATCTTATAAAAACTGAATTTGATCATTTCCGCAAATGGAAAATAAGTAAATAAAAAGAGTAAGAGCAATGGGATAATCATAAAACCGATACAGATAAATACCTGCTGGCCTGCTCTGCTCTTCGCCCATTTTTTAAAATTAAATGATTTTGATTTCATACTACGTTCCTCCCATATGAAACAGGCAATCATGCCACCGAGCCGAAAACAGTTTTTCGGCCCGGCAACTGGATGATGTACCTTTATGCAGCGTGGAACTACTCTGTAATTTCTACGCCCTCAGATTCCTGAGCATCTGTCCATTTCTGGTTCCACTCGTTCATAATATCATCAAAGCTCTCATCGCCATTTGCTGCATGCTCAATGATTGCCTGAATCTTATCATTACCGCCATTGTTAACATTTAACTCTGAATCAGCATTTAATGCATTTAAAAGATCCTCTTCGCCTTCTACAGCCGGTTCATCCTCAAGGAATGTCACACCAGAGAAATCAAGCTTTGTATCAGAAGATGACTTTGCAATCGGAAGTCCATCCTCGTTGTAAGAAAATCCAGACTTTTCAGTCATCCACTTAACAAAGATTAAAGCTGCCTGCTTCTCATCATCAGAAGCGTTTACGTTGATACCGTAAGAGTAATCTGCTCCGGCTGATGCATACTGCTCACCGTTTACAGAAATCGGGAATGGCATATATCCGATGTCATCTGCGTTCTCACCGGCTGCTTCCATCTGTGGGTAAGCCCATGATCCAAGTACCATACATCCGATCTGTCCGTTGTTTAACATGCTCTTAGAGCCTTCCCAGTCAGTTGTAGAATAGTCATCCTCGGTAAGTCCGCCAGCAACTGCATCGTAAAGGATCTTGTATACTGCATATGGATGTGTGCCATCGCCATAATCCTTGAATGGATCCTTTGTATGAAGGAGTTTCTGGTTGAAATATGTATTGTCACCAGTTGCATTGTTTCCGATATAAGCATCCCATGCACCCATTGTCCAGCCTGCTGCATAGTTTGTGTAAAGCGGAATTGCATCCGTCTTGTCCTTGATCTTCTTTAATGCATCAATGAACTCGTCCGGAGTCTTTGGAGTATCGGTCACACCGGCATCCTCAAACACTTTCTTGTTGTAAACGATACCCTGTGTCGTTGCTGTGGAAGGAACACCATATACATCATTTCCATAGAGCCATGTGTTTGCGTAGTTGATCTGCTGGCTCATCTCATCAAGTGTACCGTATGACATATAATATGTACTGAGGTCTGCCTTATCTACTGCCGGAATCATGGTAATGGTTTCGTACTGTCCGGACTGTAAATGTGTCAGTGCATCATCGGCATAGTTTGTATCTGTAGTGATTTCAACCTTGATATTCGGATACTCTTTGTTGAAGTCTTCCAGATAAGATTTCCAGTTCTTTCCGCCGTAATCATCGGTATCCATATCTGTTCTGTGGTTGAACATTGTAATTGTTGCGCTTAAGTCTTTTCCTGTTTCTCCCAATACAATGTCTGAATAGCTTACAAGACCATCTGATGAAGCGCTGTCTGCCTTCTGTGTTCCGTCGGCAGAGTCACTTCCCTTAGAACCGCATCCTGCGAATAATGTTGCGGTCATTGCAGCCACAAGACCAAGTGCCATAAACTTTTTAAATTTCATGTTGTTCTCCTCCTTAAACATGTGAATTATTAAGTTAATTTAAGTATACATTTTTTGTTAATTTAATCATCATTCTTTCTTGCTTTTAATCATATTATGTTGCATTTCCTATCATATTCCCTACAATGCACAATTTGAGTTTTATTTTTTTGTGCATTATTCCCATATATTATTCTTCATAAAGTTATTTTAAGCTATGTCAGTTTTATTATTGTTGATTTTTAGTTTTAGCCCAATTATACTATTATCATAACAAAATCTGTTGATGAAAGAGGTTGATTTTATGGAGCAGTTACAGCATCACTGGATTTCCGGGAATGTCCCGAAACAGGTATTATCCGACAATATGAAAAACTTTATTTCCTTTCCGCTGTCCGGGGACACGGACGACGGTTTTATTCATCTGCTCGGGAAAGGAACCTATCTGTTCCCGACCAGCTGTTCCCTGACGTTCCGGATCAATGCGCCTTATCACTTCTTTTACCTGTATGAAGGCGCGCTGTCTGTCTCGGACGGAGTCCATATCTGCCGGCTGGACGGACGGCATGCCGCACTCCTTCCCATTTCCGGAGATCTGTCCATTCAGATTATAAAGGGACGCTGCCGTTATTTCCACCTGTACCTTTCCGGTCTTACACTTTCACACTTTTGCAGGCTGCTTCCATCCCCTCTGGCTTATCCTGCCGAGAGTTCTTCTATGTTTATGATGTTTCGCGCAATGGAACACTTGCAGAATTTATCCGAAGGGGACGGTACGGATTCCCTGTTTTCCTGCCGTACAACGATGTGGATGACCGATATCCTTACGGAAATGGCGGTATATTCCAGTCAGCCGGACAAAAAGAAAGATACCATCCCGGATTATCTG
>ERZ1034873.383-NODE-383-length-25762-cov-29.361925_pt1 | contig 25762 bp, 24 predicted proteins | sample MGYA00520689_ERZ1034873 | MGnify/ENA primary metagenome ERZ1034873 (study PRJEB33766, sample SAMN09781722) | gut metagenome | biome: gut microbiome | host: Homo sapiens | place: Madagascar | study: EMG produced TPA metagenomics assembly of the PRJNA485056 data...
AGAACGCCACCTTGCCAAGGTGGACACGGCAGTTCGATTCTGCTCACTCGCTCTTGTTTATTCAAAACAGTATGGAAGGCTCTAACTTCCCTAGTGTGGTTCTGTGGAGTAGTGGTTTATCTCGTCTCCCTGTCACGGAGAAGATCGCGAGTTCGAATCTCGTCAGAACCGCCATTTATGCGAGTGTAGTTCAATGGTAGAACGCCACCTTGCCAAGGTGGACACGGCAGTTCGATTCTGCTCACTCGCTCTTTTATTTATTTAAAAGCTATGACAAATACGTCATAGCTTTTGTTTTATACATGTGCATTGTAATAGTCTAAGATATCTCGATAATACTTCTCTCGAATTTCTTTTGTCGCATTAAAGATTTCATGCTTAGAATCTTTATATTCCAGCAGTGTTACATTTGGATTCTTTTGATCAAATGCATTTTGTCCACCGGCTTTTACCATATGATCTTTTTCTGCCTGCAATAACAGTACAGGTGTTTTTACTTTTTTAATATTTTTCTCTCATTATTATATATTTTCAAAAATGAATAATGCATTTTCATAACCGTCTTTGACATTTCGCAAATATCATGTTATATACTCATTCCTCAAACGTCCACTTTTTATTAATAAAATAATTAATCGGCACTCCTACTGCTGAATTAATCAGAGGAGCTATTAACTTGGATATTCCGAATAATGATATCCATCCATAGGACAATACGTTATTTAATATAATTCCAGTAAATGCATAGCTCATATACATCTTGAATAGTCGAACCAATCGATTACTCCTAAATTTTTCCTTGTTTTTTATAAACACAAATCGTTCATTCCAATAGAACGACCATAAAACGCTAAGCACAAATGCAACTGTATTTGCAATCAAATAATCATATGTCAACCCCATACTTTTTAATAAAAACAATGTACCTATATTTAATAAATAACTAATCACCGTATTACTAACACCAACAATACCAAATTTAATAAATTGTATCCATGTATTTTTCATCTCTAGTTATATTTCTCCAAATTCTTTTTTGATAAGAATCCACGAAATGTACCTTGGTAAGATACATCTCGTCGAGTACTTTAGCTACATAAAGTCAACACATTAAAATCTATTCCATGTATCATTCAATGTAACCATAGTCCTGTTCATTATACCATTATTAAGATAAATTTTGTTTTTTATAACAATGCAGCAGAAATTTGTACTCTTCAATCATACTGCGTAATTTGTGTTATTCTACATCCATGTTTTCCTTTTGCTATAGCACAACAAATACAATACTCGGATGTATTCAATAACTATCAGCATAACAATTGAATAACCTTTGAATAAACATATGCTGCTCATTACTACTCGTTGCAAAATCAGCTGTCTATGAGCAATCATAACTTAATGTTGTATATGCCATCTGTCTAATTACAATCCCCCAATTGAACTACTTACCAAACATCTCACTATAAACCAGTGCCATTTCCATACTCAGTTTGAGAATCCCCTTCCAATGTAAACATCTCTCCCTATTTGTTGCTTTCAACAAAACAAAATCTTACAAAGAGAATAACACCTCCTGATATATTAAAAGTATCTGTCCAAGGTTTATAAATGTAACGGTAAATCTTCCACAACACATAAATAACCATTTTCTTCGTTTTCTGATAATTTATCATCATTACCATCTGCGATGTGAAAGCAATATTTTATTTCAGCGTAAAGCATTCTATGTATTAACCAGAAAACCGTGTCATTACCAAAGCTCAAATATGCCAAATAGATTTCAATATTTTTCTCAGTTCTTTCTAATATATTACGATAATCTTAGACTAAATATATTTTATCACAAGTACTTCTTCAACTTACCATTATCCTTTCCTATATTTAAATATGCACCACAAAGTGAGTAATCCATGTCTAAATTTTACTTTTTTCCCCTCACTTGATGTTCTAGGATAATACTCAATCGGAATTTCCATAAAACGACACTTTGTTGCTGCCATTTTTGCTGTAACCTCTGGTTCAAATCCAAATCCATTTTCCTTCAAATTAATATTCTGTATTATTTCTCTCCTAAAAGTTTTATAACAAGTCTCTACATCTGTAAGATTTAAGCCTGTAACCAACCTTGAAAACAACGTAAACACCTTATTTCCTAAATAATTAATCCATCTTCCTTTCACACCATCTTTGTTAATAAATCTTGATCCATATACAACATCTGCTTTTCCATCAACAATTGGTTTTACTAATCTAGGAAAATCTTTAATTGGGTCGTACTCCAAATCTGCATCCTGAACAACCACAATGTCTTTTGTTGCACTTTCAAATCCCTTTTTTACACTTCCACCTTTTCCAATATTTTTTTCATTGTAAATAACTTTACTGATGCGGTGTTCTATTTTATCTTTTATTATTTCTCTAGTTCCATCAGTAGAACAGTTATCAACAACAATTATTTCAATATTTTCTATTGGCGTCTGTAACACTTGATCCACTATTGCTTCTATTGTTTCCTTTTCATTATAACAAGGAATAACAACAGACAACGATGCTTTCATTTTTTCCATTCTATTCTATTCTCTCTTTCGTATATTTCTGTTCTATATCAAATATTTTTAATTATACATTATTTACCTATAGCACACCTTTATCCGTATACAAATGTATATTATCAGTTCCCGGCTCACAATAAACCTTTATTTCAATTGATTGTGATGGTGCTATCATTTTTGGTATCGAATAAACCCCTACCAAACCATCCCCACCTAAATATACATCTTCATACATATGATTTAAATACGTTTCTCCCGTATTTACAATTTGTATAGTTTTATACATATAATTGCCTTCTTGATATTCATCTATTTCATTAATAGAATATTGTGTTTTCTTCTTTTCGTTGTTAGATGTGTAGTGCCAAAGCGGAGTATCATACCTGTAGTCTACTAATTCTAAAGTTCCATATTGTTTTAATGTCTCTATCAATTTTTTCCCCTCTACATCATTAAAAGAAGATGTAACAATATAACACGATTCATTTTCAAGAATTTTCTCTATATCTTCTTCGCAAGTATCAGCTTCACCAAACAATGTATTTCCATATATTATCTTCGCTCCATTTAACTCAGAAGTGTCATACCCAATCTTATATTTTACTCCTGGTACAGCATAATAATACACATAAATACTATCACTCGCATTTGCAACATCTTGTAAATACTCTACCTGATAATTCGTCTCATAACCTTTCCAATAAACATTTTGATCATCTTTATACATTTCAATTCCATTATTATTAAATATAAATACTATCAGCAAAAAAAATACCGACGTCTTAAGAAATAACGAAGAATTAGTTTGTAATATTACGTTTTCAAAAAAATCAAACACTATCAATATAATTAACGGGTATGCAAAAACCCACAATCGTTCTTGTATTGGATACATATGTATTGATGACGCAAATAAGCTAACAACTATACAAAATACAATGCACATATGATACTTTTTTACTTTTATAATTGCTAATATAGACATTAAAAGTATTACTGCACAAAATAATACCTCATATGTATTAAACCATTGCATGATAATATGGATAAGCTCTTTCGCATGCACCCAATCTTCTTTTGACTTCAAAATAAGTTTGAAATAGTGACCTTTCCAAAAGCCTTGCATATCTGCATCAGTTGCAGCACCACGAAGCCAATAAAAATAATCAATGACAAAGCTAAATCCTATGCAGATTGAAATAAACAACTCTTCTTTTATAGAAATTGATGTATCTTTTTTTACAAATAAAACTAAATCAACTAATAAACACCCTCCAATTGCAAAACACACCGGATTCGAAAACCATATTAGTACTGACCACGTAATCGCTAATCCAATGGTTTTAATTTTTTTTTCCTTCCAGCAGTAATATAAGTATATTACTAATAAGACCATCCATGCATCCTGCATATATGGTTTAAATACATTAGAATATTGCAAAATAATCGACATTGATGACACATATCCAACAGGTAGCATTGGTACTCTACTCTTAAACATGTTTTTTGCAGAAAGAAACATAAGAACCAACAACAAAAAATAAGATAAAAGCGAATATAAGCGTAATACTTGTTCCGTATTTCCCAAGCTTAACGATAACAACTTTTCGACATATAAAAATCCTACCGGAGCAGATTGCATCCATTCAAACTGTTGACTTGTTAACTTAGTTATAGAGCGTAAGCTAAATGAATACGCCAACCCAGCTTCATCAATCCAAAGTGACCGCGGCACAAAGAGCATTTTAATAGCAATAATTATTCCACACACAGTTATCAATAATCCTATAAGATTAACTACAGCAATGACAACCGCCTCTCTTTTAGTATTTTTGTCTTTGAGCTCTCGCATTATTTTCTACCTCCAACTTTGGATATTGCCCAATCAAAACAATACTTAATTGCCAAAATTACACCTTTTTCTTCCCTAATCTCAATAAATTTTCGATAGTATGAATTCTTTATAATTTGCTTTCTTCTCTTATTCAACATATTAAAGTGTCCACATTGAATCCACGAAATATATCTAATCATTGTGCTAATTATCAATTCATAGAACGGACTCTTTCTGGCATAAAACCAAAAATCTTGATACATGTCACTATTACACTCTTGCCATGGCTTTGGATGAGCTGCATAATGTATTATTCCTGGATTTTTTCTTGCCTCCATATATAGTTCTTTCTTGTCAAAAGGTGCACGATTTATACACTCTTTGATAAAATCAGATGTATATGTATATACATTCCATTTTGGGTCCAGATATTTTACTTCTTTTCTAATCAAGTAGTTAAGCATATCTTGTTCATATATTTTATATTTCGATTCACCAATTGCTATTTTCAATTCCTTAAGATCATACTTCTCTCTAAATCTTTTTGCATTTAACAAAAGTGTTCCTGTATTACAGTATGTGTATGGATCATCTAGTTGAAGAATTTCCTTAGTATATTTTTTGGTTCCTTTTACCATGCCATTACAATATCCCATATATACCGTATCTTGAACTGCACCAGCAATATAATCGTTCACATCTTCTAAATAAAGTTGAGCGATATCTTCTTTGCATATCATATCCGCATCAACTACAAGAATCTTTTCATAATTCGGCAATATATACGGAATAAGTACTCTAACAAATAAATCTGTAGAATAATTCGGATTATCCACCTTGATATTTATATCATGTATATATCTATAACTATCAACAAACCTTATATTAAAATTAGATTTATCTTCCACTTGACTTAAAAGAATTTTTTTATTATCTTGAGAAATATCTTGGTTTAAAATGACAATGTCATAGTTATTCTTTTCACTTGCATTGTCAATCATAGACTCCAAGAAAACAGAAAATTGAGGTACATAATTATTGTTAAAATTACTTGCGATTGCTATGTTATTTTCTTCAAAATACGGCAATACATTTTCTTCATCATTTGTATTTTCAAAAAAAATCAATTTATTATATTTGATTTTATATTTTTTTTGTTTTTCCAAATATATTAAGAAAATCCCCCATAATCTTTCCCCCAATGTCCCCGGTGTGCGATACATTTGCTGACTATAATTATCATTATGTATTATTTTTTCAACTTCATTTAAAACACCAAATAAAAACTCATTATATTCAAAAAAAATCTCTTTTCGCATAATATAACAATTATACAACCATGAGTATTTGCATTTATACATATAATAATTCATGGCTTCAACCATATGTGGATATTTACCTTTAATAATACTCATCATTAAATCCACATCATGGATATTATGATAATCAGGACTTCTTCTCATTGCTTCATAGTTCGATATTCCTTTCAACTTAATAGGCTGCATTGCTATCACATCATTTGATTCAATCTGTCTACGCATTTCATCTTCGAGCAACTTGTATTTATTCTGCGCTTCACTGCAAAGATATGCCTCATTAATACATCCGTTATTGTGTTCAGAATTTCCAATTGAATAGTCATTCTCTGAAAAACTAAGATATCTTCGATAATGACACAATCCATAATAATCTGCATGAATGTTTTTCCATGCCCAATATTGAACCGTAAGTTCACAGTAAGAGAATCTTTTTTCCGAAATGTTATCTCCTATATTATCTCCTGCCATGCTCCCCACATATTGATTGTCATATATTGCTCCACATCTAACTGGAAAAAACAAGTTATTGTCAAATTGTACTGATGTCTTATCAATTCTGTTTGAGACAAAAATTTTAATGTCTTTTTTACAACTTTTCTCTATCATCTCTATCCGCCTCCCACTAAACTACTACCCACTATATGTTCGAGTTAGATCCATATCCTCTTTTATCTTTAACTTCCATCCCACTCAAATTGTTTTGCATATTTGAAAAGCTCTTTCCAATGCCTGATCCATATTGTAATATTTAAAATCCGCAAGCCTTCCACAAAACAACAGATTAGGATATTCTTTTGCATTTTCCCAATATTTCTGATAAATCTCTTGCGACTTTTTCGTCAATACTGGATAGTATGGTTCTGCCTTCATTCCCTTTTTATACGGCAAGGAATATTCAATTGCATATGTAGTCCATCCACCAGCTTTTTGAACTGGCAACTTCGTATACTCTGTTATTCTAGTGAACTCTTCAGCTTGCGGATAGGCAACCACTGGTGCTTCTTGAAAACTGTCCCTTTGTTCGCTCTTCCATTCAAATCTAAGTGATCGATATGGCAATATTCCATATTTATAATCAAATAGCTCATCTATCGGTCCGGTATAAATCACTTGTCCTTTAAACTCATAATTGTTATACATTACTTTTTTTGCTTTGTTTTCCAAATTTATTACTTTTTTTGCTTCCGTATTCAAAGAAACTGTAATATTGGGGTGATTTAAAATATTTTTAAAAAAAGCCGTAAACGACTCTTTGGGCATAACCTGATATGTATCATCAAAATATCCCTCTTCATAGCTAAACCGAATAGGGACTCTCTTTAATACACTTGGATCAATCTCTTTTGGAGAAACTCCCCATTGTTTTGCGGTATATAAACTATAGTCATTTTCAAAAAGAAATTTCGCATATTCGCGTATTATATCGTTTTTATGGTGTAATAATTCCAATACAGTAGCAAATTCGCTATTGGGATACTCTTTCTTTATTGCCTGCTTTATTGCATCTGCCTTATCCTTTTCATAGAAATCGTCAATTGTCTGAAAATTAAATGGCGTCGGTGTATATTTTCCATTGATAACAGCGCCACATGTCAAATGATATTCTTCCCAATCAGCAAACCTACACATATAGTCATACAATTCTTTTTTCTTCGTATGAAATGTATGTGGCCCATATTGATGAACTAATATCCCATGTTCATCTTTGTAATCATACATATTGCCACCAATGTGGGAACGTCGATCTATTACCAACACTTTCTGATTCATCTGCTCCGCCAAATACCGTGCAACAACTGCACCCGACAGTCCGCACCCTACCACAATTGCATCATATGGCATTTTAAAATCCTCCATATGTAGTTATGAATTCATGAAAACTCTGCAAATTTTTGTCCTTATCTGCAAGAATCACTTTGTCTACACCACCAATTTTATCAAGTGGCCATTCTACATTAATCTCTGGATCATTCCACATAATTCCATCGTCATACTCGCCATAAAATTTTTCTGCACATTTATAGCTTACAATAGATTCTTCTAGTACCAGATATCCATGTGCACATCCCGCAGGAACCAATATTTCATTGTGTTTTTCTCCAATCAGATCAAATCCTAACCACTTTTTAAAAGTCGGGCTATCTTTTCTTAAATCAACTACAACGTCATACACATGACCATAAATACATCTGACCAATTTGGGTTGCTGCTTTACTCTCTGAAAATGTAATGCACGGATCACTCCTTTATAAGAAGTAGTATAAAACACTTCCTGCAAATCATGATTAATTCCATTTGCTTCAAATACTTCTTTCGAATAATCTTTTGTAAAACATCCTCTTACATCATCTGCATTAAATGGTGTTACTTTTATCAATCCCTCAATTTCTGTCTTTTCAAACTCAAACTTCTGAATCATAATGTCTCCTTCTTCTGAATTTCTAACCACCAGTCTCGCGTTCTTTTACATCCTTCTGCAAAACTGATTTCTGCCTTAAAGCCAGTATCCTTCTCCGTTTTTGAACAATCAAAATCCTCTAATGTAAGATTTATACCGGTAAACGGAATATCTCCAAATACAAAATCCAATTCCGGAGCAATAGCTGATTTCATCTCCAAAAGAAACTCCTTTAATGGTTTTGCATTTGATGAACCTATGAGATATTCATTAAAAGGCTTTCCATTTTTTCCAATCAAATAAAATGCCTTTGCGACATCATCAATATATACAAAATCATAATTCTGCGTTCCGGCCGTAAACTGAGGGGCTTCGCCTTTTATACATTTCTGAATGGTGGTGTTCACCATTCTTGGACTTTTTTCTCCAACACCATAGGCATTTGTAATCATCGCCCATAATAAATCAATACCAATATCTGCTGCTACCGACTTACACATTGTATGTGCAACCAGCTTTCCACTACCATATATGTACCCAAGTCCCGGTTTGTTTCCTGCATTAAATACAGCTTTTATAGTTTCCTGCTCCATAATACTGCCTGCATTCACAAATCGTGTACACCCCACTTTTTTTGCAAACTTCAAACAATCTACTGTCCATTGTGCATTTTTTAACTGTAATTCTGTATTTGCTCTTTGTGATCCTGCCGATCCCGCCCAGGCAAAATGATAAAAAATATCTGCTTGTTTATTCTTCAATGTTTCCTCTAAATCATCAATAGCATCTAATGAAAACGGATAAAATTCTACCATTTCGCTGTCGGGAATGTTACCATTACAGCCTTCCATATCTAAAGCAATTACCCGAACTCCATTTGCTATAAGTGTTCTGGTAACTGCACCACCAACAAATCCATTTGCTCCTGTTACAATTGCTTTCTTCATAATTTACTTATCTTCCTTTACTTTAAATAATCTGTTATCTCTTTGTCCATTTCCTCTACGATATTACCGCCGTCCAAATAGATCTTACTCCATTTAACACAATTATTTACAGCTTCAGCAATATGCCATTTGGGTTTCCACCCCATAGTCTGTTTGATTTTTGAACAATCTAACTTCAGGAATCCTGCCTCATGCGGAGCATTTTTTTCTGATCTGTCTTCCCAGGTTGCATCCTCTCCCCATCCTTTACAAAACAAATCAACTAATTCTCCAGTTGTTACACAATCCTGATCATCCGGACCAATATTGTAATTTCCCTCATATTTTTTTCTGTCTTTCAGCTGCAATTCTGCAAGTTTCAGATAGGTACAAACCGGTTCCAAAACATGCTGATAAGGTCTGATAGAATAAGGATTTCTTACAATTATTTTAGCATTTTTTTCCTGTGCACGTACGCAATCCGGAATAATTCTGTCTTTTGCGAAATCTCCTCCTCCAATAACATTTCCTGCTCTACAGGTAGAAATTGCAATCTCTCTGTCTTGAAAGAACGACTTTTTATAAGAACTTGTAACTAATTCAGAGCAAGATTTTGAATTAGAATACGGATCATATCCGTCCAAAATATCATTCTCTCGATATCCCCATGCCCACTCATTATTACGATATACCTTATCTGTTGTGACATTGATAACCGATTTCACACAGTCATGTAAGCGTACAGCCTCTAAAATATTCACCGTTCCCATGACATTTGTCTCATATGTATACACTGGATTAACATAACTCTCTCTTACAATTGGCTGTGCTGCCATATGAATAACGATTTCTGGCTGATATTGATCAAAAATCTCATTTAATCTATCTAAATCACGAATATCTCCGATAATTGAATGCATCTTTTCACCTAACTTAGCCATTTCAAATAGGCTAGGATCTGTTGGTGACTGAAGCGAATACCCTACCACATTCGCTCCAATCTTTTGCAATACTTTGCACATCCAACTTCCTTTGAATCCGGTATGTCCTGTGATTAAAACTGTTTTGCCCTTGTAAAAACTTAAATCCATATTATTTGTCCCACACTTTCCATGGTGCCTTATCCTGTTCTAGCATTTCCTCTAACTGCATCTTATCACGCATAGTGTCCATACACTGCCAGAAGCCATCATATTTATATGCTTGTAATTGTCCCTCTTGCGACAGGCGTTCCAATGGTTCTCTTTCAAACGTTGTCATATCTCCATCTATATAGTCTATCACTTGTGGTTCCAATACCATATAACCACCATTGATCCATCCACCATCTTCTTTTCTTTTTTCTGCAAACTTCTCAATAATATTATTTTCATTAATTTCCAATGTGCCAAACCTTCCACCTGGCTGAATTGCAGTCATAGTAGCAAGTTTTCCACCTTTTTTATGAAATTCGTACACTTCTTTGATATTTACATCACAAACCCCATCTCCATAAGTCAACATGAAAGTTTCATTACCAATATAATCCTTCACTCTCTTAATCCGACCGCCTGTCAAAGTGTTTAATCCTGTATCAACAATTGTAACCTTCCATGGTTCAGCTACATTGTTATGAATTTGAATAGAATTCTCCTTTGAGAAATCAAATGTAATATCAGAACGATGTAAATAATAGTCTGCAAAATATTCTTTAATTACCTGTTGCTTATACCCTGCACAAATTATAAATTCGTTAAATCCGTAATAAGAATATTCCTTCATAATATGCCACAGGATAGGCTGTCCGCCAATCTCAATCATTGGCTTTGGTCTTAAATGTGACTCCTCTGATATTCGCGTTCCTAATCCACCTGCTAAAATTACAACCTTCATTTTTATCCTCCATTTATTTTATGCTAGCATAATGCCTACATATTTCTTCTGTCGTCCCCATTTCCTGCATAATTCCATGTTCAATCCATAAAACTTTATTACACATTTCTCTAATCTGATCCATATCATGTGAAACAAAAAATACTGTTGTTCCACCCATCATTAACTCCATCATTCTAGCGCGACTTTTTTCTTGGAAATCTGCGTCTCCGACTGATAAGATTTCATCTACTATCAAAATTTCAGGTTCCACAATACAAGCAATCGAAAATGCAAGCCGTGCAAGCATACCTGATGAATAAGTGCGAATCGGTGCCTCTATAAAGCTTCCAAGTTCTGAGAATTCAACTATTTCATTATATTTCTCATTCAGAAAATTTTCCGAATATCCCAGAATAGCTCCATTCAAATAAATATTCTCTCTACCGGAAAGTTCAAAATCAAATCCTGACCCAAGTTCCAGCATTGGAACGATGTTTCCTCTTAATTTTACAGAACCTTTCGTTGGTTTCATGATGCCAGAAACTACTTTAAGTAAAGTACTCTTTCCAGCACCATTATGACCTATGATACCAATCACATCTCCCTTTTCCACCTCAAAAGAAATACCCTGTAATGCCCAAAATTCTTCCTTCTTAATATCCCGTTTTAACCAGCGCACACAAAACTCTTTTAATGAAGTTGCTCTATTTCTGTCAATATTAAATTTTAAAGAGACATTCTCCACCTCAACCATTGGTTCACTCATGACAAATCTCCTATATATAAAAAATAAATTTATCTTGTGTCTTTTTAAATATAAATCCCCCTAACAATAACATAATCAACGCCGACATCGTACAGATCATAAACTCTATCGGTTTTGGTGTTACTCCATCCAGAACAATCGCTCGAATCGCATTTACATAATGTAACATAGGATTATACTCAAAATAACCTCTTATTTCTTTTGGAACAATAGATAATGGATAAAAAATTGGCGTCAAATACATCCATACCATGCTAAAAATTCCCCATAAGAACTGTAAATCCCTAAAAAATGTCATTCCGGCAGCCATAACCATTCCCCATCCCATAGTGAATATCATAAGACATATCAAAATATAAGGAACCATCCAATAGGCTTTTGTAATACTCTCTCCAGTAATCAAAGCCGCAATTATCAAAGGTATCCAGGACATTAGTAAATTTATACCTGAAGATAATACTCTTGTGACAGGGTACACATATTTCGGCAAATACACTTTGGTAATAAGTGGAGCGTTTCCAACAATGGATGTAAGCGCCTGCCCTACTCCTTCATTAAAGAAATTAAAAATCACTAATCCACTCAATAAGTATACTGGATAATTATCTATGTCTGATTTGAACAATTGTGAAAAGACCAAATATTGAACTATCATCATCAACAATGGATTTAAGAAACTCCAAAATACACCCAAAATAGATCTTTTATATCTCGTTTTAAAATCTCTGGAAACTAACTGTTTTATTAAAAACCCATACTTTTTTACAACGCCAAATAAAGAAAAGAAATAACTATTCTTTCCTTTCTTAAATCTCCATGCTAAAATCCAGTATAAACAAGCTGTAATTCCCGCTACCAAACATACGATCTTCCAATAATTTGGTCCTGTCCAGACAAAATCTTTTCCTTCTGCAGAAATGCACAATGTTCCGGGAACAATATTGTTATTTATGTACAATGCAGCATTCGTTCCTACCGCTCCCTGTTCAAATGTGTAACCAGCATTATACAGTACGGTTGGTGCATTTCCTGACTCTGCATCTGATGTAATGGAAATTTTTATAATATCCCCTCGGTAAACAACTGTTTTCTCTGGAACCTTGACATATACATATTGATTCAATCCTACGTTTGCCACATCAAATGTTTTCTTTGCAATCATTTGATTTCTGGTAACATTCTGTATATCTATATATAATTTACTCGTATATGCCTGTCCATAATTCGAAACCATTACACCAATCTGTGAGATCTGATCCATAACTGATGTATACGTTTGTTCCACTGATACGCCTTTTACAAGTTCTCCGGTATCATTGGTTGCCCCAAATTCAGCAATATTACCTCCTGATTCTCTCACATAAAGCTGTTCACCACAAGAATAATAGAATAACCCCATAAATCCAAGTATTAACAGCTCTAATATTGTAAAAATTTTAATCAACCATCTATTTTGTTGATATTTTATCACTTTTGCATTCTCCGATTTCATTATATTTGGTATAACCCTAATTTTAACCATACCGTTATAAAGTATATCATAATATGTCGTAAAAACAAGACCACAATTCTATCATATGTGATTTCTATATATATTTTTCGACGCCCATTTTCATTATCATGTGTCTAGATAGACGTTTTCCATCACTTGCTCCACCGCATTCCTACCGAACATTTTTATATTTTTCTGATTTGTAATTCCCATTTGTTCAAACATCCCTGGTTTCCGCTGTCTCATTTCATATAATTTAATAAATGCGTTTTCGTACGCTTTTATATCTTCAGGAGCAAGTAACAGACCACCAAATCCATTTTTAACTAAATCCACATTTCCGCGAATCCTGCCACACACCACAGGAAGTCCCTCTGCCATAGCTTCCATCAGTGCCACCGATAATCCCTCCCGGAACGAAGGCAATACAAAGCAGTCGGATGTTTGTAAGATTTCATGCAGATCATTGCGAAATCCCACAAATCGGATATTTTTCTCCAATCCATGCTCTTTCACATACTGTTCCAATTCTGCTTTCTTTTCTCCAATACCGCACATCACAAAGTAAATATTGGGATTATGTAATTGTTCGATTGCCTCAATCACCGTCTTCTGATTTTTATTCGGAGTGAACTCAGCAGCATTTGTGATCAAAAATGCATCTTGTGGAATTCCCAACTCCTTACGTTTCTCTTCCTTTTCCTTTTGAGACAAACTTTCCCTTTGCGTATCTATTCCAATCCCCGGCACGTAGGTAAGCTTTTTCATCTTAAATTTCTTTTTTGCCAGCTTGTAGTCCTCATGATTGATAGTTATCAACACATCCGTCCATCTGCTCAGCATCTTCTCCACCGGATAGTACACCAGCCAGTTCATAACCGGTGCCCCCTGATAGAAATGAAACCCATGTGCCGTATAGATCACTTTTGTTCTGGTCCGGTGTCCGGCAATCCTTGCGACCACACCACCGATCGGGCTGTGACAGTGACAAAACTCATAGGTATTCTGCTTCATCAATGCTTCCACCTGCCACAACGCTTTCATGTTCTGCCCCATGTGTTTGATATTCCGTGCGAAATCGATCTGATAACAGTGCACGTGCATGTCCTGCAGTTTTTGTTTCAATTCTGCGACACGCTCATCCGAGCAGGTATTTCCTTCGATAAAATTGCAGGCCACATCTACCTCATACCCCAGTTTCTGCAGCAATGCAATGTTTGGCATATTAAATTGATCGATCATTGAGGCGACGGACGCCAGCATCAGGACTCGTTTCATCTTTTCCTTTCACAAAATAACCACCTAGCTATTTTTATTTTCTGATTTCAAATATTCTTTTTTTATTCCACTGTAATACTTTTGAACCCTTTTCCATCCCAATACATCAACAGCCCCAACCACAAAAGTCAATATCCAACTAATTAAAGTAATAAACACACCGCCCAAATCATCTGCCCTAACCACACTTCCATTCATCGCGCGCATAAATATCTCATAAAGAAATGGCTGCGCATCTTTAAAAATAAAAATATCAACCCATTCATACAGTATAAATACGGTCATACTCCCCATGATGGCTAACAATACAATCATCTTTACAATCGCCCAAAACAGATTCTTCCCCTTTTTATCATTTTCCAAGCTAACCACACGCTTCTCAAGGTCATTGTCCGTTTTCTCAGCTTTATCATCTACCGTCTCCACCTTGTCATCCCCGGTCACCGGAGCAACATTTTCTTCCGATTGCTCGACAACCACCGGACGAAATGGAATAATTTCTTTTTCCGGCTCGCATGTCATATGAAAGATATCCGGATACGTTTCTTTTGTATACTGCATAAAGTCATCCTTGGAAACACTGTAAAACGGTCTCCCCTCGTTTTCTACCCGTGCCGGTTCCAGGATTGCCTGACAGTGATAGCATTGATACGAAGCAGCAAATCCATCACATACGAAGACATTCTGACTATGGCATTGTGGGCAGCTATAATGCAGTTCTTTTTGAACCAGATTTTTTGCACACAGAACCTGCAGCATACTTTTGGTATATGTAATTTCCAGATCCAGTCGTTCACTCAGGTCCTGCGTCGTAAACTGCTTACATTGCCTTTGTGTCAACTGCGGCAGGATTTTCATACATTGCCGAACCGCTTCTCTTTCGTTCATACTCTTTATAAAGCCCCCATATCTGCTGGAATTCTTCTTCCGAATAATATTTTCCTTCCAAAATGTGCAGCGTCAGAAACTGATAATTATCAGCTTCATATTTCACTTGTAATACCCCTCGCGCTCTTGGAAAATTGACCGTCAGGGAAATAATTCTTTTCACGATATCCAAAGAATCCCTGATACACATAAACGTCTTGGCATCATAAATACAATCTACACCATTTTCTCCTGTTAAGTTTGCCGACAGATTATCTCTGTCACTGAATCGAATTTTTGATATATATTTTTCATCGCTTGGAAGAAGCGTATTCAATGCATGATCTTCCCGGTAATCATATAATGCGGTCTGTTGAATCAGGCGATATAGTTCTTCCTCTAAATTAATGATTCCATCCGGCATATATAATTTTCCGTCTTTTTGTTCTACATGATGCAACGGAATATTTTGTAACATTGCATCGATAATGCTGCTAAGGCTCTCTCTCTTATCATCAATCTCTTTTATATTTGGAAGCCGTTCAAAAAACTGGTTGAACAATTCTTTGCTCATGTCATACAATACATTCTGAGGATCAACCTCTCTATTGTTGTCCAATTCCAGTTCTAATGTTTCTTCTACTATACTATAGATTTTATCAAGCTGAATCTGCGGACGGCTCTCCTGTATAATTCCATGCTGATTCCATACTTTAACAATCATGCAGCGCTGTTCCAGGTCAATAGTTACCGGAAGATAGGAACACTCCTCCTCGATCGGACCGGCAGAATCTTTTAACATGCAGAATACAAAAATCAGATGCACCCTGATTAAATTTCCATTCCTTCTTTCTTCCTGTATCGCTGCAAGCTTCGTGGAGTCTTCCTTCTGTGGGATCGTCTCTATGATCTGGTTGTACGTCCAATCTGGGATCTGGAATTTGCGCATAAGTCTGCCCCACGAATCCCTGCTCTTTAATCGCAAACAGGTCGAAGCAGTTAATGAATACACGCGCATCAATCGATGATGACCATATAATAATTCTTGAAAGAAAAAATCATTCAGATCCTCAACAGAAATCAATCCGCTTTGACAAAGCTGTTCTAGCAAAACCCGATGATCCGAAAAAGACAGCCTCTGCTCATTTGCAATTTTCTGTTCGGTAAGAAATCTATTCAGGCTTGTTGATAATATATTATCGATAAGTTCCTTAACTATATGCATTCTCTTGTCCTCTGTCTTCCGTAACCCCAAATCCAATAAATATTATTTTTATTATATCACGAACCTTTATCTTACTCAATGTAAAAAACCGGTCAGACTTATCATCCAACCGGTTTTTCCAGAAAAATCATTTTTTATTCCTTCACCCACAAATTCTTTTTCCAACGCAATTTGGCATTATACATACTATTCACTCCGAAACTCCAAAAAATACTGCGTATATAAGTTTTCACATAATTTCAAAATATCCGTTTGTGAAAAATCTTTTAATTTTTCCATAAACAAATCTACAATATAATTAGAATACTTCTTTTTTTCTCTATATTTCCCGTCTGCATTTATCACATCTTCAAGGAATTCCACCAACGCGTTCGTTTTAAAACCAATATCATTCAATCGAAACTGATTAATATGATGCTCTATGTAATCAATATCATTCTCATCGTATTGGTATCTCGTACTTGGAATAAACTCTGCATTTTTCACATCATACTGCAGACAATATTTCAATTGTGAATTTATTCCATGTACGCCATGTGGTTGTAAAATAATCCGTGACACTTTACCATATTCCTGTTTTAATTCTTTATATGGGCCACATTCCTGCTTGCACATTTTCCCACTACAATTCACTTTTTCTCGAAATAACTCTATCTGTGGAAGGATTTTTTTACATCGTTCTTCTTCTCCAGTCCTTTTTAGTGACTGATTACAGTGACTACACGTAAGCGCAATATTTTGAACACATTCTTCTAAATGTTCTTCATCTAATTTCTTTTCAATACTATGTTCAAGATTCCCTGTGTCTACTCTATCACTTTTAAGTAGGGCATAACAATACATACAATGATTTTTGCTTATATTTCTTAGCAATTCTAATAAATTTTTTCCGGCCTTGTTTTTATATCCATACTCAATTTTTTCCTCATAAGATGGCGAAAAATCAGGAATATCCAATAAGAAAAAATCGTTTTTCACACATTCCACTCCTCAATTTGTTTTATGATCATTTTCTGTACCTTTGTAATTTTTCCTGTCTTTATAGTACAAAGCTCATTTTCACATTCTTCATTCCAAATGCCCGACATTTTATTATTAAATAACACGCGCAATTTTGTATCAATTACCTCCTTTGATGTTTTTTCCTTTTCAATTTTGAAAACATCCTTAAACAAGTCATATACTTGTGATATGCTCCTAAAATCTCCTGCATCTAACACTTCATAATTCGTATTTCTCAGTAAAACAATATTAGCATTTTCTGTTTCAGCAATCAGATCTGCGGAATGCGTTGTTACAATAAAATTTAATGTAGGAAAATTTTCCCTTAGAAAATCAAATATTTTTCCACAATTTTTCACAGATAAAAACTCATCTATTTCATCTATAACAACCGTACCTTCGTGCATCGTATCCTCATAATACAAAATTTCCAAAAAAATTCTGATTAAAGCTTGATAACCACTTGATAAAATAAATCTTTCATCATTAACGTAAACTACTGCTCCTGTTAGTTCCTGTTTTACTTCAAATTCAATCCGTAAAAAATTCTGCATAAGTTTTTCTAATCGATCTTTATAATTAAAATAAAAATCTTCAATAGCCCTCGGTGTACCTCTGTAATAAAATGAATCTTTATGATTAAAAATATCTTCGCTCAATCGAGTATCGTTTATTTCAGAAGAATATGCTATTTTTTCTTTTTTAAAAGAAATTTGTTTCACATCAAATTCGCGATTCACTGCATCAATAAAATAATATTTCTGCCTGTCACTATTCTCTATGACACCTTTTAAAACATCCGATTTACCACTGGAATTATCGCCCAATAAAATGGTATCTTTATATGGCAATTGTTCACTAATCATTTTTTCACATAAATCACTGACCATAGCCTGATAACAAGTCATATATCATTTTCCACCTTTTATTCATATTTGTGCGTGAAAAAGTTCGCGCATTCATTGTACTTTTTATTCCTGCATCTTCAGAAATGTCATTATATATTTCATCCGTAATTAATACATTAATATGTGTTTTTTCTAAAACCACAAAAATCCCTTCCGTAATCAAAACTTTATTAAAGTTTTCACGGCTAATATCTAATCTACAAAAGAATTTTTCTAAACTTTCCTGATATTCTTCGACTTCTTCTGACGTAAAATAAAATGCCTGCTCCGTAAAAACATCAATAAACTCTTTAATTGTACCAGAATCTCCTTTTATCTGAAAATCCATTCCATCATATTTCACAAACTTTTTCATAGCACAAAAACGATATAGTTTTTCCATATCATCATATTTGTCACTCATATGACCATACAATTTTCTCCATTTGAGATCATTTCGATTTATAACATCTATCATTTTGCTAAATTTGCAAGGATATACGCCATTTCTCATTTCCTGATCTGACAAGCGTGTTCCACCATTATTAAGGTTTGTAAATATTTTGTGCAGTGTAGCTTCTGGATTATCTATCATTGATGTTTTTATTTCTACAACTGAAATAGTAGTGTAATCAACTTTTCTTTTGATGTCTTTTGGAAGTGTCGCATAGGTAATATCACATTTTTCCTTTCCAAAAATCATATAAAACTTCGTTGGAACAATATCGTATTTCTTTGCAAGAGCTTCTTCAAAATTACTTGTGTGATCAATATCCAGTTCTCTGTAATCAAATACGTTTTGTTGCGTATCCGCAAAAAATCTTCCAATATAATAAAAATACAGACTCATCACTCTCTGCTGTCCATCCAAAATTTCAAGCTGTCCATTTTCATTTCGGAATGCATAGATTGGTGGAATTGGTAAATCCCGAAGGAGGGAAGTCGCCAATTCTTCCACCTGTTGCTTTGTCCATCGATATTTTCTCTGATACTCAGGTATTACAAACAAATTATCATGTACCCCTTCTACTAACGCCTTAAATCCCATATCTGTTTTATATTGTTGAATACTGATTTTTCTATATATCTCATTTAAGGAAGTTTCTATTAGTTCATTTTCCTGTGTCATATATTCTCCACTCTTTATTCTTAATATTTACAGTTTCAGCTTATTTACTATAGTAACACACTTTAATCATATTTTCTGCTTCAATCTGCTCATTGCCGATTGAAACTCCCCTCTCGGATCATCAATTAATATCTCCAATTCATGAGACGTTCTCCAGCCATTTACAGCTTCTACAACGTCAAGCATGATCTCCAATGCCTCACGCAGCTCATCCACTGTCACAATAACAAAATTATCCCCCGGATATCTTGCATCATAATAATAGTCTTTGAGTAATGCCAGATCCTTCCTCTCTAATTGTAAGGAAGTATCCACCCTTTTAATCTCATCGTATAAGGCACGCAAATTATGGGATGTCATTAGTTTTTCAATTCCAGTACAAACCAGTTCTGCCACAGATTTCAACATTTTTTCTGCAATTTGCTGTGCCGAAGCTGCAGCCGGATTGCAGTATACAGGTGACACTGCATCCCTTAAATACCAGAATTCATTGCACGCAATAGAATAATAAGAATTTGCCTTTATCATATTTTCAGCTCCTTATAATCTCTCCTTAACTGTTGTGTAAACTTTGAATTATCATGTTCGAAATACTGCGGTGTTACAAAAACCACATCCGCATGCAACATCTCGAGTTCTTCCCGCAAGGCTCCCATCATCCATCTTTCCGGTTTTTCCGGAACTATGATGCAAAAGTCGATATCACTGCTGGCCTTATAATCATTTCTCGCGTAGCTTCCAAAAATCCCCAAACTCTGATATTTGATACTCGAATTTTTAATAATATCTACGCACTTGTTCAACCGGTCTTTAAAATCATTTTCAACAACAGGTGATACGTACGGCATCCCTAAACCTCCACTCTTTCTATAATCTGTCCTATCACAGTTTCTACAACGTCAATCGTAATCTCATTGGAGCTGTCAGTAAAATCGGAACAGCATGATTGGATTCTGCTGTAATTTGCTTATTTGCAAATGTGCATCCTCATATAATTTATTATTTTTCATCACAAGACATTTTGGGGGCTTATATTTTATATAATAGGACCATGTAGTCCTTCCCATGCTTCTTTTAATTCATCCTGATATTTCCAATACCATTCTTTTATAGAACTTAGCATCACACCTGGAACATCCTTTTCATCCGGTCGATATAATGCCCCATCTTTCAGGCGAAATACAAGTGCATACTCCTTATAAGAGACATGAAAATGGGGTGGATGATAATCAAATTCATTTGCCCGTACTTCTACTTTATATTTTTTGTCTATGTACCAGCTCTTTATAACCGGTTGTTTATCCCAGTATTGCTCATTCCATATATTTTCCAGTTCATAAGTTTTGTTCTCATCCAGCAAAAGAACGGGAAGCTTATCCGCCGAGTATGCATAATGCTCAAATGATATGACATTTCCATCATTTTGAATTGCAAGAATAAAACAATTTATGTCTGAAAATTTCTGATTATATTCTTCGTCAAACCCATATTTACAATTTAATACAGTTGCATCCTCTTCCCTCCAGAACGGATCTGCATTATACAGTTTTATCAATGTCTGTTTTAATTTATATGCAGCCGGATTTCTTTCATTTTTCTTTGGTCTTATGCTGCCCAATGCAGTTTGTCCAAAGACTTTACAAGCCCATAACTGCTGCGGTTTCCATATAACATTTTCTCTGTTTTCCTGTATTTTCTTTAAAACAGGCAGTGTGTTTTTTCTTAATGAATTGTAAAAATCCTCTTCGTCTTTAAACTGCCCCCTAAGTGAATATTCATTCAGATAATAATACATTTTCTCTCTTGTATGCCCCTCTATCCTATAAGCCCAACATTCGATCCGTATCAATCTCAAACTGATCAAAGAGATCATCTAAATCTGCGTCCTTATTTTCCCCTGTAATTTTACCATATTCTCCAAAAACAATTGGATTATTTATTGTTTCATAGTTTTCATTTAATGAAAAAAAATTCACGGATAAATCCTCCATTGGAATTTCATGTGTAGCAACTCCAACACGAAGACCATTAAAAATGTGGTCACTATGCGTCTCTACAAACAATTGCCTTCCCGATTGGCTGACAAAATATAAAAATTGACACAATCGAGACTGTGCTTTCGGATGCAAGTGAATTTCGGGATTCTCAATCAGAATCACACTTTCTTTTTCCGATGCAAGGCATACAATTATAATGCTTATCAAATAACTGATTCCTGACCCAACATTTACCGGACGGCAATACAAGGATTCCTGACTGCTATTGGCTGGATTATTGTTATATTTTACCTGTAAATAATTTGTTTTTTTTAAATCCGAGATTGTCAACTCGGTTTCAACAATATTTTTAAGCCAATAATTAACCTGTCCTAACAAATTATTTGTATATTTTTCTGTTTCTTTTACCAATTCGTCCGGAACGGGTTCATTTTCGTTTTTCAACAAATATGCCAGGGCGTATTCCCCATCTATGCCAAAGTTTCCACTTTTCTTCATATTTTTCTCATATATGTCCTGAACACCGATTCTATGGCAGGAAAGATAATAAAATCCCATTCCTGCCGTTGGGAGACATCCACAATCCCAGGCATCTAATTCTTCAAACTGCTCAGACCAGATTTCGTTCCCCATAGATGACTGAATTTCATATTCTTCTGTTTCTGATTCTTCGAATGCTATCCAGTCAGCTTCGTCCTTCTCTTCTCCCCACATGCGAATTTTAATAGCCTTTCTTGGCATGCTGTAATTTCTGACTTCCCGGAATTCTCCAAGAGACACAAGGCTTCCATTCAATCCTTCTTCTTCCACCGTATTTTGTGCCACAAGTAAAATACTCTGTAAAAAGCTTGATTTTCCAGATGAATTTGTTCCCACCAGCAGATTTAGTTTTGAACATTCCACTTGTATATTTTTAATTGATTTTAAAGCTTCTACCCCAATTTTTCTAATCATTTAGTCAATCTCCCCACTCCATTTTCTAATCATATCGAAGCGATACGTTACCTTAGTTACGCCATCCCGTCCATCTTCAATACTCTGCAAAAACTGTTCATCTGTAATTAATTTTTGTAATTCTTTCCGTAACAATTCATTATTTGCATAATTTTTTTTATTTTTTATCAGGTATATGTAATATAATGTTGATTCAAATATATTCATATTGATTGGATTTGACGGATTCATATCTTTTCGGTATGCCCCCCTGCCACCAATATCATATGCCTTCTCTAATAATTCTTCTACCATTTTTTTAATCTTATTCAGTTCCGGATCTTCCATTTTGTTTAAAACAGTAAGGGTTTTTTCTAGCAGGTCATCAATATTTCCTCCATATTCACCGGGTACATCATCCTTAAACAATAAATAAAATGCAAGAAATCTTGTAATCAAATATGATCCCTTCATTCTCTTATCTTTTTCCGGATTTATTCCGGTTGAAGTTATAAACACATCTGACTCTGTGATTTCATTAATACAATCTAATCCTTTTCCATGATATAAAGCATTACGAATTTCCTGCTTATTCAGTTTTGTTCCACCTCTGTTTACACGGTCAAAAATTCCAAATAAGATTTTATCCGGTGTGGGTGGCAGAATTACATGGGAATACACCTGATAATCTTCCAGCTGAGTCTGATAAATGCTATATTCCTCTACTAAATCTTTAAACTTTTTTCCATTTAAAAATGTAAGGATTTTTAATCCTTTCAAGACAAATTCATTGTCCAGATATTCAAAAAGTGCTGTAAGTCGTTGTTTTCCGTCTACAACCACATAGGTTGCGTTATCCTGTTGTTTAAAATAAAAGATAGGAAGCGGAAGCCCCATCAGTATACTCTCAATCAACTCACATTTCTGTTTTGGCGACCACACGCTTTTTCTTTGAAAATCTACATCAAGGATCAGTTTTTTTTGTTTAAACTTGCGATGTAACTCAAAAATAGAAAAATCTTTTTTTGTGACCTTAACGCTCGAAAATATAGGTTCATCTGTTTCTTCTGTGTACTCTAACTGATCCAGTTCTTCCGAATTTTCCAGTTCAATATCATCCTCTATCATTTCTTCCTTTATCACGTTCTTTTCCTTTCCCCTACTCTGCTCGTTTCTACAGATTCCATTGTCTATCCTATAGCTTACCACAAACCCATTTCATGATTCAATCTTTTTACTTTTCCGTCCTTCTTACCGACTCTTTCCAGTCACACACACGATATTCTTCCTTATATTCACTCATCTGCATATCGTACACACTGTCACCAAACGCTTTGCCCGCCAGGGTGCCGATTTTTCCCGGGACCCCCCTCATCAGCCTGACGGCCCAGCCCGTTCCAGGAACCATCACAAGACGATGCCCTTTTACCATGGCGATCATCTGCACCAGATCCGAAGTATTGATATACTGCTCGTTCTGCGGGAAAAACACTCCTGACTCTTCGTTGTCGATCATCAATTTGACAAACTGTGCCAGATTTTCTATATAAAGCATGGAACGCTGATTCTGTACAATTGGAAATAGTGGAAGCTTTCCTGCCAGTTTTGCAAGCTGTGGATAGTTTCCCTTTGATCCCTTTCCGTAAATCATCGGTGGGCGCAATACGACAACTTTAAAACGTTCATCTGCCAGTGCCTGTATTTTCTGATCCGCCTGCCATTTGCTGTCTCCATAGAAATTCAATGGTTTTGGAATTGTATTTTCTGTGATTTTCTTTTCCTTACATCCGCTGTATACAATCATGGAAGACATAAAGAGAAACTGCTGCACGCCTTCCTTTTTTGCTTTTTCGGCTGTCTCTACTGCCAGATCTGTATTCACACGGTAATACTGCTTCTTTTCTTCTTCCGTCACCTGTCCCACATCTGCATGTGCGATTCCCGCCACATGATAGACTACATCATATGCAGAAAAATCGTGCGTCCGCCAGGTTTCTGTTCTCATATCCAGCGTGTCAACCTGGTAGTACTCCGGCCATTGTTTCAGCCATGCCTCCACAGAAGTTCCCACATAGCTGCCACTTCCGGTGATCAGAATCTTCTTTTTTCTCCTGCCATTTTCACTTTCTTCTGTGTCGTTTGCAATGGTTTTCTTTTTCCTGCTGCTCTGTGCTGTTTGTTCCGGTTCAAGTGCCAATTGCACTTTGCGTTTTTTATTTACATAAATGGTTGCTGCAAGCTCTGTTACTGTTGCCAGGCCAAACAACACTCCCGGAATGTTTTCTTTTTTCTTTTTCCTGTCCTCTCTCTTATGTAAAATATGGTGAATTACAGCCAAAAATACTGCCAGTGCGGTTGCTGCCACTGCTCCGCCTAATACAATTTCTCTCTTCAGTTTCTGTGGATCGACCAGTCCGCTTTTGTGCGCTTCTGTCTCTTCTTCCTCTTTGTTCAGTTCGCCGGTTCCACCTTCAACCACGCCATCATGCATGAGCACGGAGCCAATTGTGCCAAGAAAACATTTCAAATCCATCCAAAGTCCCAGATGTTTGACATATTCGCCATCCAGTCTTGCTTTGTCCGGAATCTCCAGTTCATCTCTGCCATTGATCTGTGCCCACCCGGTCAGCCCCGGTGTCACATCATTGGCACCATATTTCTCACGCTCTGCTACCAGATCATCCTGATTCCACAGTGCCGGCCGCGGTCCTACGATACTCATTTCTCCTTTGAAGATATTAAAAATCTGCGGCAGTTCATCCAGACTGGTTTTGCGCAGGAATTTTCCTACCTTTGTGATGTACTGCTCCGGATTCTCCAGCATATGTGTTGGCACATCCTTTGGTGTATCAATCCGCATGGTACGGAATTTGTAAATCTGGAAGAAACTCCGGTGGATGCCGACACGCTTCTGCTTAAATAATATCGGTCCAGGTGTATCCAGTTTGATCGCAATACATAAAAAAAGAAGGAGTGGTGATAAGATCACGATCGCCATCCCACTTAATATGATATCAATTCCTCTTTTGATGTAATGGTACCCTTTCATGGTTGACTTGCTCCTTCCTGATTTTCCTTATTTTCATAAATTTACATATGTTATATCATACTCTATTTTAGTGCATATTGCAATGATCATAAACTATTGTATCTGTTTTATCTCATCACATTCTTTACCACATACAAATTGTTTTCAAGATATGTTTATTTTGTTACTCCTTCTATATTTTTTATAATCAAACTTTCAAAAATCATGAATTCTTTTTTAATAATGTTTTTGATGGATAATAAGAAATTATC
>ERZ1034873.384-NODE-384-length-25754-cov-36.749562_pt1 | contig 25754 bp, 54 predicted proteins | sample MGYA00520689_ERZ1034873 | MGnify/ENA primary metagenome ERZ1034873 (study PRJEB33766, sample SAMN09781722) | gut metagenome | biome: gut microbiome | host: Homo sapiens | place: Madagascar | study: EMG produced TPA metagenomics assembly of the PRJNA485056 data...
GTATACCAGCTCATTTTAATTCTCCTTTACAGTAAACTTCTTTTCATACCTAAGAGCAATCACCCAAGTGAGGACGCAAGCTACGCAATAGCCGATAAAGGTGGAATTAAAGCCGTTTTTAAAAAGAAAAGACAGCGTAACAAGCAGAGCAAAAATACGAAGCATCAGCCATCCAAATCTCATATCAAGCTTCATAAAAATAACCTCCTTAGCTTTTCTATAGTAATAATACCACAAGCTAAGGAGATTGTCAATAGAGTTTTATGAAAATGTTTAAAAATTACCAAGAAATTGTAATAGAGTCGTTATTAGTTGAATCCTTTATATAAAAGCCTTCTTCTTTTAGGTATTTTTCTAAGCCATAAAAATAAGATTCATGTGAAGCATAATCTTGTAGAATATTATCTTTTTCATCTTTTGAAAAGTAATATGCGTAACAAGCATATAAAGTTTTATGCCCACTGGAAGTAACAGCTTCTGCATAATGAGGCTTAATTGGAGGCAAATTAGATTTACCAAAATAATAGTTAATAATTACTCCATTTTCACCATTTTCTGCAACCTTTTTAATAGTGTCAAAAACAAACTGGTAAAAAGGAGTTTGCTTCCACTCTTTGATATGAGCCTTATAAAAAGCCTTCTCATTATCCTGTTGCAATTTTGCCGATTTTCGAGATAAAACTCTCATTTTATTTGCCAAACTGTTACTTTTTTCATCTGTACTGGGAGTTTTTACAATGATAATAAAAATGATAAGCACTAAAAGATAAAGAACATAAGATACTGGCATTTAATCATCCTCCTCATTCTCTTCCCATGTCATCTCAAACAAGTCTCCAAAAGTATAACCCATTTCCTTGAAAGGACGAATATAAGCCTTTTGTGCTTCTGTTAGTCTGACATGATTAAAATAGGCGTAATAAATCCTGTATTCATGGTCAAACAGGGAATATGTTAGATGTAACCATCCATGAGCAAGCAAAACATCGTCAGGAGCATTCCCTTTTGCGTTGGTATAAGAATAATTAAGTTTATCGCAAATTTCACTGGCAGAATAAATATGGTCAAAGCTGTTACATTCTACCAGTTCACCATCAGGAGAAAGCCAGCCTAATTTAAATTCTTTTGGTTTGTTCATAAATATAGTCTCCTACAAGAGTGTTAAAGTAATTTGCAATATCAGAAGGAGAAGAATTTGGTTCGAGTTCAAGGAATCCACCAAGAGCATTTTGATATTCCTGTTTTTTCATAAAAAGATAAGAAATTCTATCAATTTCTCCAAGCGTATCTTCTTTTGGATAGATTTCAAATTCAAAATAAAAGTCACATTCGTCAGGGTTAGCCTTGTTATATAGATTGATTTTAAATTGAATAGAATTATCATAAGTGGGGAAAGATTCCCAAGGATATTTTGTTCCTAAATGAACAGCGATTGCAGCACAAAGATTTACAAATTCAAAGTTAAAAGGGAGAGTATTTTCTCCTCCCCAACCTTCTGAGAGAGTTAGAAAATCTAAAGTTTTTCTTTGTAGGTCTGCATTATATTTCTTACTGCTCATTTTCTTCCTCCCAAATAGAATAAAGATAGGCAAAAAACTCGTAATGTTCTTTATCCTCAAAATAAGGACGAAGAAAATTCTTTTGGCTTTCGGTGAAATGAGTTGTTTCTCTCATTCCAATATTAATAACTGGTCCCCCCTTAAGATAGGTATAACTAATTCTAAGCCAACCTCTTTTAATAAGTTCTTCATCAGGCAAGAAAAACTCTTCTAAACCTAACATAGAACAGAGTTTTTCACTCATTCCATCATGGTCTCCCCAGAAAACAGGAGTAAAATCTCCGTTAGGAGCTAACCAACCAGACAATTTTTGCTTATCAGACATTAAGTTTACCCCCATTCAAAAGTTTAGGATTTCTAAGAGGACAATTTTTATTAGAACAAACAGGAAAGTGCATATTCATTTTTCCATTAGGATACTTTGCTTCTGAATATGCAAGGCAATGAAGCTCCCCATCAGGGAAAGGGTCGGCGTAAATACAAATGTTATTAGGAGCGGTCATAAAACAAAACCTCTATTCTTTGGTTTGATACTATCTTACCATAAAAATAGAGGTTTGTCAAGAGTTTATTGATTATATTTTTCTATCCATTTCCAGTCATAAGTAAATATTCCAAGAGTTTCATCATGTATGGGAAAGTAAACTTCTTGCACGGTATATGTGGTAGGAACAATAGTTCCTATACATTTAACTTTAACTGGACGAGTAATCCATTTTTCGCTTGTCTCACTTACATCAACAACTTCTGTTGGTGTTGGACTGTAAGCTTTGTGCTGATTTACAGGGACATACACATAATATTGTCCGTTACAATCTGATAAAGCAATCAAGCATCTTTTAATTGAAGTAGAAAAACATACTCTTTTTTGTTTTTTATCTTCATAACCCCAAACTGCTGCTTCGGGGATACAAGGTGTAAGAACTGTTAAATTGGGGACATGAGACAAATGGAACAAATTGTGATAGAATCTTCTTCGATTTTTAGTCATTTTGAAACCCCTATTCTTTAGTTTAATACTATCTTACTATAAAAACAGGGATTTGTCAAGAGTTCATTGATTTTAGTTTAACTTCATATAGACCATTTGGAAGTTCACGAATGTAATAAAAGTTGTTTTTTATTTCGTTATAACTTGCTGTGTCATCAATGGAAATCGTATAAATAGTTTCTGGTGGGGCTTTCCATTCTTTATAGCTTAAAAATGTCGCAAATATTGCCGCCATAAATAATAAAGAACAAACAACAGCAGCAGGAGGTTCTTTTTCAGAAATACTTATACACACAAAGACAAAAAAACTTAAAGAAAGAAGCACACAAAGAACAAGACGAAACATGAAAAAATTGTGATTGGATATTTCTGTGCCTAAAATAGTTACGCCCTGAATAGTAAAATCATTCATTAATCCAAAGCTCCCCTTTTAACTTCCATGTAATACCAATTGTCAGGATTATTATCAATTGCTCGAATAGCCTTTGCGATAGTCTTGGTCATGCGTCTACGATAAGTGTGCCAAAATTCACGCGAAAAAGACTTATGCTTTACACTTGGACTACAGTGGAATGAATAAAATTTGTTGTAAAATTTGTTGACTGAATTAAGACCTTTGAAACGCAAATAGACAGTAGCATCGTTTACAGCAAAAGAGACTTCCATCTTTACACCATAATACTCAAGACAAAAATTGGTAGGCGACCTATCCAAACTCGCATTTTTAGCCCAATCGCAGAACATTCGAGAAAGATTCGCCAGCGACTTAATATCTTTTTTTGCCGCATCAGTAAGAATATGTCTTAGTTTAGGAGTAGAGTTGCGTTTAGGAGTATGACCAAATTCATTAACATCGGAGGTAATAGTGGGGATTTTTGGAGAAGTAGACCACAGGTTGTTTGTTGTATCTGTCAGATGCTTGTCAACTTCTTTCTTTGTTTGTTCAAGATTGCTGGTAATATCCTTAATATGAGCATCCATTACTCCAAGATGGGCATTAGTAGCCTTAAGAATCTTATACTCAAATTTAGCAAAAATTGCCCCTCCAATAGCCTGTTTGTCTTCGAGTGAAATGTTTTTGTAACAGCTTACAACCTCATTCAAATCTTTGCGCATATCCATCAAATCGCCGCACGTTAGATTAGCTGGAATTTTTCGAATATTTTCATATAGATAAGCTGGCATTTTAATTCTCCTTTAGAACAATAGTTGTTAGATTATCTTGCTCAGATTCAATAGTGTAATTTTGGACAAGAGTTTTATAATCTGCGTTATCCTCAATATACACTATATAAGAAATTGGTTCGGGGATAAAATTTTCTTCGTTTTTCTTTTCATCGTGAGCGATAGCAAAAAATGCAAGTACGCAACATACAAAACAGATACCTAAATACAACATTGTAATATTTTCTTTAAAATCAACCAAAAGGAAAGCTATTATTAATATAAAAGAGGAAACGCCCAACACACCTAAAACATACATAAGAAGGCCAACAATAGTTGGTGTGCTATATGAAGTGTAATTGGTGGCCAGCCAAGTAACACCTTCGACACTTACAGGCAACATAATAAAATTCTCCTTTTATTTTAGTTTGTTTTTAGCTTGTTTTAATTTTTGTTTATGTTAAAAGCTTGATGAAGCTGTTCAGCTTGATGAAAACTTGGTTCCCTAAATCCAATCATTGTATTGGTTTGAACAAATCTATCTTGAAGTTTAAAGGTTTGAAATTTATCCAAACCAATAATTTTATTGTTTTCCCAATCCCATTTATGGACTTCCAAATCCTCTTCACAAGTATCGTCCACAATAAGAAAGTTGATTTCCTCTTCGTAATGGAGGTCAAGCCACGCTTGAATTTCATCTCCTCTGGTAGCTCCGTAATAGGCCATATAATCTGGGGTTTTTCCAAGGATTTCAATTCCCTGTCTAAGTCCACCATTGATAAGACATTCTTTATAATTGTCTTCCCATCTCCAAGAAGATGAAACTACAATATGATAATTATACTTTTGACAAAATTCAGAAATCCATTGAACACATTGGAAATCATTTACTTTGTTGTTACTGGGGAAGTTAAAAGTACAAAGCATTCTGGAAGGGTCTGCTGGGTGAGGATGCCACATTGGGACATTTACTACACCATCATAGTCTAAGAAAAGAATATTCATAAAAATAACCTTCCTTGATGGTTTACTACCGTTAGTATAACACGGTTTTACGCACCTGTCAAGAGAGATTAAAAAAATTATTTGTTAATTTTTATATGAAATTTTTCGATATTCTACTCCACAATATTCACATTTGCGGCGAGAGGAATTAACTGGTGCTCCACAAGAAGGACAATGAGTAGGATATTCCATTTTATCTGTCATAGGAGGACAATCGTAATCCAAAGAGCTCGGTACGTTACCAATTTCAACTGCTCCATCTTCTGTCCAAACCATCATTGAGTTTCCTGTTCCACCACTACACCAAATATCTCCAATATGAGGATTTTCAGGAGGGTCTTTACCCACAAAAAAGAAAGAATTTAATTTTGCTGATTCCATTTTAGAATAGCTCCGTTTATAGAATCCTCAGAAATCATTTTATTGGGGAATTTGTGCAAGAAGCTCTTGCACTTTTCGTTTTGACAGCTTACTGTATAAAAAGCAGGAACTTCAATGCGCTCTGTCTGCATTTTGTAAATATTCCCAGAAATCTTTCGGCTAACATCTTTTATAACAGAACGAGTAATAAGCGGATAGATTTTTGGGGATTTTCCGCAAAACTTGCATGGGTTTAATTCATTCATTTGGAATATCCTTTGTAATACCCACGGAAGTAAAAGCTTTAATGCGAGAAAGGTCTGCTTCCACCTTTGCTCTTTTAAGCGCATCATCTCTATTATCATAGAGGTCTTCTTCCACATAATTTGCCTCATGTAACATAGAGATGTTTTTAACCAGATAAGTGGTTTGAGTTTCGCCATTTTCTTTGACTTGATAGTAAATTTTTACAATAGTTCCCTGTGCAACAGTATATGAATAATAAGAATACTCTTTAAAATGCTTTGCTCCTCTATAAAGAATTCCTGCTGTGCAGTCTTTACATTCAGGACAAAGATATTTTACGGGGTCAGTAACATCTTGCGGAAGATTGTTTTTTTCTGCATCAAGTTCAATATATCCCTTACCATTACAACGAGGACAATAAGCTTTCTTTTCAGAGTTGTATTCTGCGCGAACGTAAAAAACCGTTTCGCCAATATCAAACTTAAAGGACGGATGCTCCATTTTCTTTTTAGTTAATTCTTTATTGAGAGCTTCAATTAGCCCATCTTTAGCTAAAAGGTCACTGTTTTTATTTGTCAGTTCTCTACGCAAGCTGTCATAACTTGCTTTAAGGTCTTGATAAGCGTCAGATTCTTTCGCAATCTTGTCCTTGTATTCCTCTTTGATTGCTCCAACTAAATGCTCAATAAGAGTATCGGTTTCAGCATCAATCTCAGGATACTTTGCTTCATCAAAATACTCAGGCGGGTCCCAATATCCCATAATATACTCCTTTCTTAATAACGAAATTCGTCAGCGAGGTCTTCAAGAATATCGCACATATCTTTGCGTGTAAATTCAGAATCTTCCAGAAGTCCGTTAAGCATTGCACTAAGAAGTGCTTTCATCTGGTCATTAGTCATAAGAATCATAATTATTCCTCCACTTTCTTTACGCCGAACAGAATTTCACCAAAGGCGCTACGAGGCGAATATGCCTTTGTATCAAGACCATCAACTGAATATACGATATTCTTAAGATTCTTTTCGCTGATATGAGCATTCTCCATTGTAGAAGTAATATCTTGAAGATTTTTATAAAGCCTACGCTCTGCCAACTTTTCTCGATAAATCTTGAAGATATGACTACGCTGTGCAGCATTAAGAGGCTTGGTTTCAATGTAGTGCTGAATATCGCTAATTTCTCTGTCCATATTAGCAATAGAAAGAGAAAGTCCAGCAGCATCTTCCATTACTCGACCAAGATAGTCAGCAGCTTTACGGATTTCCTCTGGGGCAGAGAAATCAAAAGCCTTAATAGGAGCAGGTTCGGCAGGATTGATAACCTTATATGCCTTACCAGACTTTGTGGTAACGCGAGTAGGCTTAAAGGTATGCTTTGAAGCAATCAGCTTTGGAATGCCACCATTATTAAGGATATTTAGAGCACCCTTTTCAGTAGAAAACAAGGCAGACTGAGAAATTCCTTTACAGATATTATATCCTCCGTTTGAAGCTCGACAAACATAATCGTTGGTGTTAGGGTCAAAAAGAATATACATTAAAAATCTTCCTCGCTTTCGTAATCTGAAAAATAATCATTGTCAAGTTCCTCTTCATCCCAAATATCAGGAGTAGAGGGAATACCAAAATTATCTTTTGGCTCGTTAAAGCGTTTATCCATTGTCATAGCCATGAAAATGTCTGCAAAAGGAGAGCCAAATCCAAGTAAGCTCATTTTATTTTCCTCCGTTAAATTTTATTGTCACGGAGAAGCTGATAGCACTCCGTAGCAGTATGGTTTTCAAGTGGATAACGATGATTTACATCACAAGAATTACGAGCAAACACATTTTCCACAAGGTCAACATAGTACGAAGCGGAAGTCTGAGTTTCACCATCAATTCCATCACAACCAAGATAATGTTCCTGATAGAATTCATCACTCAGGAAACGCTTAGGTTCAAGTTGTTCAATGGCAAGATTGTCAAAAGAAATTGTCTTGAACCAATTATGTTCTGCGATAAACGGAAGACTTGCGTAAAGTCGATTTTTACGGAATTCAACCATGTGGTCTACATCAGCCTTATATGCTACACCGCGACGTACTTCCTTATAGCCAAGAATCAGAATCTTAAGGTCTTTACAACCAAGAGCTGAAAGCTGTGCAAGAGTTACAACACCATTAATCACATGAATAACAGCATTAGGAAAACTTTTAACAGCCGCAATAAATCCCTCTTCATAAGGATTAGTAAGAGAAATCCCAAGTCCGTAAATGAGCTTCTGATTACTAAGCTCGCGCAGAAGAGAAAGATGAGACATAAATTCGGTTTGCTGAACTGTGATATTCGCAATAATATGACGCTCTTTAAGTTTACGAAGAAAAGGAACAAGGTCGGGATGCGAAGTAACTCGGCCCCCTCCGACTGCTGCCTCAATCCATTCAGGAAGAGTGTCAATGAACTTAGAGTTCATAATATCTCCATGCTTACCATTAACAGTTGCGTTCTCGTGACAATAGGGGCAACCATATTCACAATAACGAGTAATGCAAATGTCCATATTTTCTGGACGGTCAGCCTTAAAGAAATCAAGGTCGTTATAGCGAATCTTCGTACCATGTGCGGTATCGAGAGCAACGATGTAGTTCCCGTTCTTATAAGAAACCCAATTATTTTCCATAATTAATGCTCCTTTGGATGGTCTTCCATGTACTTTTTAATGCGCTCTCCATCAAAACGATGGTCACAACCCTTGCAAACATAGCTTCCATAGTGAGCGCACCAATGCTTCTCAGAACCATCAGGATTGATAGTTGGATTCAAGGTATCATAAGCACAATAAATACGAGTTTCTTCTGACATTTTGTTCAACCTCCTTAAGTTGTATACCTATAATAGCATATCCTTATATAGTTGTCAAGAGGTTTAGAGAAAAAATCTCCAAACCTCTCAACGATTGTTATAACCAAGTTGATAATGCTGATAAGCTAATTCTAATATTTTTGTCGGAATAGGAATTTTGTATCTTAATAATTGCCGTGGTCGAGCAATTAAATCGGTTACATGATTTCCAGTTCGTTCATTGTAAACCATAATAATGGCATTGTCCGTAATTTTATGAATTTCAGGACCATTAGGATGCCCCCTATCAGTATGCACTTCGGCTATAATCGTCCCATACCGACCTATAGATTCAATAAATTTCTAACGTTCTATTCGGTCAGCAAAATGTAAGGTATCTGACATAGGAGTTACCCCCTTAGTCGAAAATAAAATAGAATAAACTTGTTTATCTTACATAGGATAAACAAGTTATCCTATTAGGACGCAGTACATTCCATTGGAACAAAATCAAAGCCATCAATAGCCCAAAACTCAACGGTATAGTCACCATCGTGACCAAAAACAGACTTAATCATAGCCAAGATAACATCCCAATCTCCTCCTCCAAGACCACAACCAATCTTGTAAGGAAAAGCAATTCGATGTTCTAAGTTATAATAATCAACTGCTGTTTTAAGTCTGCCAAGACAGGTATAAAAAGCTTCATAGTTAGTTTGACGGTCAGACCCCGTTTTATCTTGTGCAAAACAATTTGCAATAATTTGATTTTTGTCTGTGCAATAATCCAGAACCATTCCCAGAAGATATTCTGAATCAAATTCTCTGCACCATCTGGAATAAGTGAACATAATGTCAGGGTATTTTTCACGAATACACTTTGCTACCCCTGCTCCCATTACACCTTGGCAATTAACCTGATGCGCAATGATAGGCGCATCAGAATCAAGAACATTACCTGTAATATGTTTGATAGTAAAAGAATTCACTTTTTGTTTTCCTCCTCGTACTTTCTCTTCCACTCTTCCGCAGCTTCTTTTTCACTGTCATGAATAATGTGAGCTTTATCCACAAGACCGCTATCGAGAATACGATACCATTCTCTGTACTCGTCTCCATCACAAACTACCATATAGCGACGCATTGTAAGGAAATCTTCGAGGCTTACATTATAACTTTTAAGCCAACCCTCGATTTGATAATCATCAGTTCCACCGTAAATAGGCTTAGGTTCGTCAAGGTCTACCCAATCCTTTTTATCATAGTCATATTCTTCGGTCTTCATATCAAAGGCAAATCCATTAAAATTGGGGATATATTTATGCCAAAGCTTTTCAACTTCATCAGCTAAACGCCCATTTGAGGACGCGATAGCATAACGAGACTTAGATTCGAAAGTGGCAAGTAGAGAAAAAGGAGAACGATAAAATTCAAGGTGGCTTTCGTACATTCTTGTTTCCCTATCATCCCAAAGATAGATGCCCTTCATCATTTCTTCGGGAGTATACTTGCCATCGAAATCAGTAATAATTAGAGAATGACTGGAACTGGAATTGGTTTCAAAAGTATTATCTCGAATCTGAATCATTTAAAATCACCTCAATTAAAGATAAAAAAGATTATCAGGAAGATAGCCCACAAAGGTTAAATCTTTAATGCCAAATTTCTTAATTTTATCAATATTAGTTTCGCTTACAAGGATTTTACCTGTACCTTGTTCAGTATAAACATATTCTGCCTTACCGATTTCGTGTGTTGGATTGTAAGACACACAATTTTGTAGAGGGTTGGTATATTCAAGAAAAGTTACTGCATAAATACGAGTGCCAAGATGGTCAAATTTATTGCTCATTTTTAATTCCCCTTAAAGAAATATTCGTAATGCTCAGGGTCATACATGGGATGAATGTGATGAGTTTCGTTCCAATCACCATTTTCATCATATCCCCAAGTATAGCCATTATTCTCTGCGGCATCTGCAACATAACAACTGGCATCAGAATCATCTTCACCGTCATTACCTGTATAAATAGTGCTCTTATAATCAAAAAGAAAACGACAAAGCTTATCTTCATCTTTCAAAAGCTCGTGAACAAATGGAACAGCTTCCCCTGCATGGTCTACATATCCGCCAATGACAATATCATCCCATTTATCCTTTTCCATACGAGGATAACTGGCTTTAATTCCAAGATTCTTAATTTTAGATTTAAAGTCTTTAAGTTCAGCAATCATACCACATTCACACATAACTTCATAAATATAATTTGCTTTTTCTTCTGCGGTGCTATAACTATCGCTGCGCCACCCAAAATCTTCGTTAGCGGTAATATTAAGATACTCAGGGATGTTCTTCGGGTCAAACTTCTCTTTTGAAATACAAAGAGAATGTGTTGAAGATGAGTTCGTTTCAAACACATTATCACGAATCTGAATCATTCTTTTGTCCTCCATTCTGGTGTAGAAGTGGCTTCGTAAATTATACAGCCCTCTTCTTTTTTTAAAAATTCTTTTGCGTTGTTAATGAGAGTATCATACTGAAGTCTGCCTCGATTAAATCCAAGCATAAGTTTTCCCTCAAAATATTCTTTCCATTCTGGTACATCATTCATTTTTCGATAAGAAGTTTCCCAAACCAATCTTTTTAGATTAAAAACTTGAAATTCGTAAATGGGAAATTCAGTTGAAGAAAAAGATTTTCTGTGTAATCGCCAAAGAGTAGGTAAATTATAAACGTCTTTAAAATTTTTGTTTACTTTTTCTTTAATATCTTCTGAAAAATTTGCTGAAAGAATAAAAGGACAATCTACTTTATTGTATCTTACAATCTCATCAATAATAGCAGTTTCAATCGAAAACATATATAAAAACTCCTTAAAAATAAATAACCTTTTGGTATGCTTTAATAGTAACATACCAAAAGGCATTTGTCAAGAGTTTTTTTGAAATATTTTTAATCGTCAGAAAGAGTAATGGTTGGAAGAGAATTGATAATTTCATTTATAAGCTCTTTCGAAAAACCCCTTTCGGTATATTCAGGGTAATCATCAACATAAGAGAACATATCGCAAAGGGTATATTCAAGCTTTTCAATCAAATCTTTCTTTGAAATATATTCCATAATATACTCACTTTCCAGCTAACGCTTCGTCACGGAATTTGAAAATGTATTCAGGGGGGTCATACGCTTTAGTCCCATCAAAGTCAGTTATCTCACCAGTGGAGAGAGAAATTCGCCAGCGACCGTCAATTACAATAAGGTCAGGATTGTTTGTTACCTGTTGAATTTTCATCGTTATTCTCCTTATTTTTATCAAAGAAGTCATAAATTTTGAATTTGTTTTCTTCTTCTGCTTTACGAAGAATTTCTTCTCGTTCTGTAAAACGAGTCTTAAGAAAAGAAATAATAGATTCTTCTACACCTTCGTAGACTTCTGGAAGAGCCTCTTTTGGAAAATTGTAATTTCTGATTGTTGCGTCAACTTCTTCAAGTTCTCGCATAAGAATATCTTTAATTTCAATTGTAACTTTAATTACATAAAGATTTGCGTTTTTATCTCTTAGCTTCTCTGGTACATGGTCACTTCCTCGGATAAGCATAAGAACAGGTTCTCCATCATTATCTATTGTTGCAGAAACGCCAGCTTCTTTTGCGGCAATATCTGTTAGTTTTTTAATCCAAGCTTTATAATCTGCTTGTCCTTGAGGAGATAAAAGATAGGTTTTATCAAACATTAAGTGTACTCCTTTTAAAGAAAAAGGGTAGGAAAACCTACCCTTTTGAATTATGCGCTATATGCTGCCTCGAAGCAGTCATAACGAGGAATGTTGAGCTGTTCAAGAAGCGCGTCCATGGGATTAGTCTTGTCAGACAGAACCATCTTAAGGAGATTCGTGCTGTAACCACTCACCATGATAGCTCCACGGTCGTCCATCTTAAAGGGAATAGCGGTCTTGTTAGACATATTCACACGCCAGAAGACAATCGTAGGCATCTTATAGCCAGCATTCTTGAAGCGCTGGGCAATGCTCTGCATGAACGTCTTGTCAACACGCTTACGAGAGCTGGTCCAACCATAATGACCGACAATATTATTAGCATCGCACATGGAGTCAAACTCGCCATCAGAGACAATGAGAATACGCTCAGGCAGGTCAGACTGGGGAGAATGGTTATTCACGGCAGTCGTAAGAATCAGGTCAAAGACCTTTTCCAAATTGGTATTAGAGCAATCCTGACACTCCAAAGTCCTAACCAATTTCTGACAAAGGGTATCATTTTCCCCGAAGCGGACAATATGAGGGTTAGCACTAAAGGTGATGTACTTGTTTGCAAAAGCACCCTTGAGGTGGTCTGCGCAATAAATGGCGAGAGACATAGCGACATCAATGCAACGCATATTGGTATTACTGCCAATACCACTCTGCATAGAGCCAGAGCAATCGCACACGACAAGCATACCCTTATCATCAGGAATCATGTCAGGCAAAGCCTTCCACATACCCTCAAGAGTATCATCAGCCCTCTGAGGAAGTCCATACCAACGGGCATTCAAATTCATGTACTTGTTGACAATATCACAAGGATTTGCAACAGAAGCGTTAATCTTAGCCTCACCAGTCTTGAGAGCAGCAAGAAAAGCCTGACGACGCTCAGTATCATGGCGCAGGAATGCCTTGTTGTAGTTAAGATTAGCCTTGGAGGGAACAGTTTCGTAGTCGATAGCAGCCCAATTATCCGAAGACATCTTGCGCTCAACAACATCAAGGTACTTACGAAGAGCGGCAATATTTTTACGATAAGCTCGTTCACTCATATTGATTTGTTTTGCAATTCGCAAAGCGTTTCTACGAGTCTGAGTATTATGAGAGTTAATAGAGGGAAGCCATTTGGCAAGAAGTGAAATAGAATTAGTCATAGTTGTTCTCCTTTATATTCTTGTTCAGGTAAATTAAATTCTTTTGCTTTGTTGTTATAAGCTTGCAATGCATCATATATAGTAGTGAAAAGACCAAGATAATATCTTTCTCCTTTAAAATATATTTCAGCTTTGTATTTTATCCCATTTTTTTGCTTGTGTATGCTTATATTGCGATACTGATGTAATTGCGGAATTGGACTTATTTTATAAAAGACATCTTTTTTTCGAGTTAAATAAAAATTACTGTCCTAATAAAAAAGATTTCTCAGTTTTTCTGCGACACCGTTTCCACCAAATTGTAAACGATAATATGTGTCTTTTTCTATTCGCATAGTACAATTTATTTGATTTTCTTTTAAAAAAAGTTGTATCTTTTTTAATAAATCCCCATTTAAAGAAACAAAATTTCCTGTAAGTTGAGGACGATGGTGCAAATTCTTGCATTGATATAATGTTACACTCCCATCACCATCAAAATATCCTCTTATAAAATGGCGTTTTAAGTTATCTGGAACATTATCAAAAACAAAAGAGTTATTTTCATAAGTTTTATGGGGAATTATACCAAGAGACATTAAATTCGACACCAAAATAATATTTCCAATTTCCCATTTGTAAGAATTGGTTTTTTCTTGGTATCTTATTTTAATACTTTTATTAAAAGCTTTATTAAACTCGTCACAAATCCACTATAAAAAGTCTTTGTCTTCTGCTTTTAACCCTATCCCTAATAAATAATATCGTCCATGATATTCACCAGAAATATATCCATCAGCATATAAAAAACCTAAAAGATATGCTTCTAATTCATTTTGAACCTAATGGAATTCAAACATTTTTCAAGACTCCCATATCTTTAGAAAGCTGAGATTTAATAAACTTGCAAACTTCTCTTTCACAAGGAGTATTTAGAAGAACAAGTAAATCATCATAGCGTCCATATTCACCAATAAGAGGAATAAGATTATTCACAATATTCATACCGCCATTTTTAGCCATGTCTTTAAGAACAATCTGGAAAAAACGGCGTTCTCCCGCGCCTCGTCTCACGTCTCGTGCATAACCAAGGAAACGCATGGCAAGATAAGGGTTCTCATTAAAAGCCTTACGCCAATCAGTGACAATCTGCTTTTCATCCAGAGAACGATAGCTTGCCAGCTTAGTGAACATATCCAGAAGTGCAGAGGAAGTGGTGGAATACGCCACAGCACCATTCTGAGTATAGGTCAGATTATCAGGAAGAGACTTAGGAACAACCGCACGAGCATAGAAGCCCTTGTTGGTCTTCTCCATCTTGTCGAAAAACTTCTCCTTACCAGACTTCTGACGCACAGGCTTCTCAGGCTTAGGAGCCCAAGCCTTGTTAGAGTTCTTCTTAGAATTGTTGTACATAATATTCTCCATTCTCGACCGCTTAATTTATTTTTTTGAAAATTGCTGAGTCGGTCGCTTGTTTTGATATTAGGATTATAGCACCTGACAGATAGTTTGTCAAGTGCTATAGAGAAATTTTTTAAAAAATTTTTTTACTTCTTTTTCTTAGCAGAAACGGTTTGAACACAAGTGTCACTTGTGGTTAGCTTCTCGCGCTCTTCCTCAGAGATACACCAAATAAAGGTAAGATAATTCTGAATATCCTGAATCTTCTCAAGAACATCATCTCGATTACTAAAATTATTAGTTAGCACCATATCACGAAGAGCAATGATATGCTTAGTTGCATAATTCCAAGCGCACTGAGCGGAAGTACAAGACATAATCTTAGCCCCTTCGTCAAAATTGTGAAGGGCATCATCAGGCTGAGAATAGCGAGCATTCTTTTCCTTAAGAGTTTTTACTCGTGTATTCTCAAGTTCGTCTACAAGACGGTTAAACTGTTCATGTGTCATTTAAAAATACCTCAATTAAAAGTTAGTTTTTATTTATTATAATTAATTATCGGTTGAAATATTTAAGGTCAGCTTTCTCACCATCAATAGTAACAGCGCAATAATTTTTCTTGCTGCAACAAGGACAAACAAAATAAGTTTTAAGGACAGAATGAAAACTCCCATCAAAAGTTGAAATGTTTTCAAAATGTTCATCAGATGTATCATAATCTGTTAGATTTAATTCAAGAATGGAATCACAATTCCAACATTTTTCTCTTTTTACGGGAGCATTATTTTTAATAATTCTCATGTTTTACCTCTTCAATAGTCATTAGATAAGGACATTCTTCCAATCTTGATAATGGGCAATCCCTTTTACTAATGTCGCACACATCATAATAAAAATCAGAACAAAAAACACATTCTCCGCAATAAGAGGGCAAATTATCCACAATAAATTTCATACAATCTCCTCTGGAATTTTATATTTATTGGGTAAAAAGCTAAAGATATGAGCAATTACATCAACCGTCCAACCATTTCCAAGAGCTTTTCGAGCAGCGCTATCAGGAATCATATTAAGAAAATCATCAGGGACAGTTTGCAAACGACACATTTCTTTAGTTGTGTAATACCTAAAAGGCAGACTATTCTTAAAAGCGTCTGGGTATCTACCTACAGGAAGTGGCGTAAGTACATTATCTTTGTCCACCGTAGTAAGACAGTTTGACTTATCTGTATTCGAAGCGCGGACTTCAAGACATTGAGAAATAGGAATAGTTTTATCATAATCTTGCCTATGTCCATTTTCATCAAGTCTACGTCCAACAATAGTAGCTTTATTGAGTCTGCGACCACGGATAGCAGCAGGATTTTTATAATTCTTGAACTCAACATCATCAAGAATATCTTCAAGTTTAATTCCACGGTCTTCGGGCTGAGTTACATTTGGAATGTTAGTCCAATAAAGTCTACGGCGATTCTGTGCTGAAACAAGAGAAGAATTGATTTCAATAGGCTCTACACCAAGACAAGAGGTAATAATATCTTCCCATTCTTTTTTCATCACAACATTTTCAACCAGAAAATATTTTGGCTGACATTCTTCCATAGCACGAAGAAATTCATAAAATAATCCGCTTCGAGGAGCTTTTAGTCCAGCTTGTTTACCCGCCGAAGAGAGGTCTACGCACGGAAAACCTCCGATAATAATGTCAATTTTTCCTTTAAATTGGGTAAAATCTGCATTCTTTACATCTCCATGGTGAACAACATCGGGAAAATTAGCTTGTGTAGCTTTAATTGCACTCTTTTCAATTTCGTAGGCATCATAAGAATCAATCTTAATTCCTGCTCTTTCAAGAGCTAAATGTCCACAACAAATCCCGTCAAAAAGTGATAGCACTCTCATAAATCAATATGACCTACTTTCTTAAAGCCAATTACATTATCAAAATCCTCGGTATAGGAATCATTAATCTTCCTAATTTGAGTGTCATTAACAACAATCCATAAATCTCCAAAGAAAGGATTTAAATAAATATCACCGTTCATAAAAATAAACCTCCTATTAGTTTGCTTTGATTATAGCATACTAATAAGAGGTTGTCAAGAGTTATTTATTTGGATTTACGAATTTCTTTTTAAATTCCTTATAACCAGCAAAACTTTCCTGTTCTCGATAAATTTCATTTTTATATGGAGCAGACTTAAAAGTAGAACCGTCTTTTAGAAAGTCAATGTAATGTTCGTTTTCTCCTTTGTGATAAAACCTTTCATACTGCTTGTGAGTACAATAAAAAGTAAAAATAGGAATAGGGTCAGTAAGTTTTTCAGAGCGAACAACAACACGACAAAGATGCTTCTGCGCATACTTAAGTTTAATCTTACGATAAATCCATCCAATAATATTGAGAATAAAAGCGGGAACACAAACCGAAAAATAAAGTCCTTTATCCTCGTTTACCATAATGGCAATACAGGAGAGTAGCTGCCAAAATAGGATAGATAAAATCACAATTTTAATTACCTCTATCATTACAATTTCTCCCAACCTTTCGGTGTAGTATAATATACATTAATAATACCTCGCTCTTCCAGAGCCGTTTGACACGCTATACAAGGTCTCGCAAGTGCTAAAGAACCATCTTTATATTCCCTATAAGTGTAAATAGAGACTTTGCTCCAATCTAAATCAAGGAATCTTGTTTTTAGCAACAACATCGTTTCAGCATGAACAAGACCATTATTCTTAGGGTCAGAACTAAAACGATATTTGTTATAGTATTTTTGAAGAGGGTTAGTCTTAAAAGTGTTATAGCCAACAGCTATTACCTTACCAGAATATACCATAACAGAACCAATTTTCTGCTTAGGATAGGTAGCTTGCTCAGATGCTTTTTTAGCTTTTGCAAAATAAGATTGTATAGTTTTTTCAGACGGCATAAAGACCTCGGTATTATAACATTTTTATTTCATCCTAACAATTAAAATGTTAGTATACTGCATCATACAGTTTCTTAATAAGTAGTTCAAAAAATAGCTTCTTTTCTTCCGCACTTGCATCATAATATGCATTGCGAAAATCATTAGAGTCAATAGAACTTAGTACATATTCAAAAATATTGTTCATTTTTATTCTCCTTGTGGATATTCTCCAAGCATAAGAAGTTGAATGTCGCAAAATTTTGCCATTTTTTCGTTATATTTTTGAGCACATTTTGCCATAAATTCCCATTTTCCGATTTGCTTTTTGCCAATCATGCAATCATAAAAAGGCTGATAATATTGTCCGAAATCCTCATCGTCAATAGCAATATAGTCATAATCGTTCCATTCATCAAGATGTAAAAGGTCTACCGTTACATTACAATCAATTGAACTATGGATAACAAAATTTTTAGAACTATACCATAGATGTTCTTTCCCATCTTTTTGAGCACCCCAAAACCCCTCTTTGAAACCATTTGCAAGAAGAAACTCAATCTGCTTTTCTTGAGACAAAATAATAAAATCGGGAGTGAGCTTATAGCGATTGATTTTCATATTCGTGCTCCTTTATCAAATGAGTAAAATTTCACCTGAAAGTTTTTGCCCACAATAAGGACAATACTTATTGTTTTTAGCTTCTGTTTTCTTCATAGGATGCTGACAAGTAGTGCAACAATAAGTACCTTGAGCTTTATAACAAATAATTCTTTTTGGAATATCTCTCTGTTTATTATATCGAACAAGTTTTTCTTTCGGCTGAATACGAAGCTGATTATGTTCCCAATCAAACCCCATAAAAATATTTTCAACCCCTGTTCCAGCACGAGGTCCCATTGACATTTCTTCCAAGGTAATAATTACATTGACTTCATCAGAGTTTACATAGCTATCTTCACAATAGCTATTAACAATCTTTTTTAGTTCGGCTAAAGTCATGGTGTTTCTTTTCCTCACATTCCTCATAATAGAATTTAATGGGATGCTCATTTTCAATCACATTTTCATAAATTAAACCAATTTTATAGATATAATTTTCTTTGAGCTTTTTGGGAATTTCGAAAATATATCTGCGGAATGTTTCAAGAGAATGAGCGCGTTTATAATGATTACAAGACCTGCAACTTGGCATTAAATTGCTAATGTCATTACTCCGTTCTGCATTCCACCGTCTCTGTGGAATGAAGTGGTCTACTTGCATATCTTTGTAGTCAATTTTTCGTCCACAATACGCACAATGTCCATCATATTTATTATAGACTTGCTCTCGAATTTTCTTAGGAAAGGTCACAATTTTTCTCCGCAATCCAACGACTCAAAGAAGCCGTATACTTATCCATTTTATTAATGTCATGCAAATGATAGTAAGATTCAAAATAGAGCCAATGATAAACACAAGCAAAAACAAAATAAATACAACCTACAACATACCACAAAAGAGGATAGCCGCTAATTGTGGATTGAATTAAGGTAAACAGGGCGGCAAAGGTCCAAAAAGAAAACTGTTCATAATAAATGTCGGTCTTTTCTTCAAAAAAGTTCATACTTTTTCTCCTCTTAACAAATATAAAAATATGTTACATCAGCAAGTTTTTCTGTTGAATAATCTTCGCAATATGACATCCAGTCATTAATAACCCAAGTAAAGAAGTGTTTAAGTCCCTTTACAGTTCCCCATCCATTTGGGGATTCATATTGCTTATACTTTTCTGGGTGCTTTTCAAGCTCTGCCAAGCCATTTGCGATGTGGGGAATAATATCTTTGCAAAGTCCAAGGCAACCTTCAGTACACCAGTTTTCAAGTCCTGTGGACTTAATAATCATTTCACGGACATTCCAAGTAATATTTGCATCGGTGTTGTCACCATAAGGCTCAACATATACATTATCTAAGCCCTCAACTTTCACTCGAAAACTAATATCATAACTCATTTTTAGTCCTCCTTATTTTTAGGGATAGCGACAACACTTTCAATCCTAAAAGAAATAAGCTCATCAGGATTGTTAGGATTAACGTTTACGTTGCAAAGGTCAACCGCTTGATAAAATTTTTCAGGTGAGAAATCAGTTTTTAAAAGCACAGGAATCTTAACACTGCATTTGGTTTCATCGTGATATTCGATAAGCAGTTTCTTAGAAGAATCGACCGTTCCAACAACAGGAGTTCCAACAACAGGGGCGATTGTTTTAATAATATCGGTTTTATTTAAACTTTTTTCAATTACAACAGGAGCTTTACAGCCATCATGCGTATTGTAATAACGTACCATCTTCTTGACCGCTTCTTCGGTTACATACCAGCCATTTTTGTTTTGAGTAAGCGGAAAATCAACTGTTGTAGTATATTCGTAAACCATCTTAATTATCCTTTCCTAACGGGTTATTTTCAGCGTCAATGGTTTTAATGTCGAAATCAGTTTTCTTACCAACTAATTCGGGATATTCGTTCTTCCAATCTCTTGAACGAACTGTAATTGAAACAGGAGTAGAGTCAAGAATCTCATAATTTTCCATGTAGGTTTTAAGAGAAATATCATAGTCATGGATATAAATTTCCTGAACTTGATAATAATGATAATTTTCTACCATTTTAGTGTTTATAATAAAAGACCAACTAATAGCAAGGATAAAAAGACCTAATCCAATTCTGGTTGCGATTTGACGGATAATTTTATCAATGGTAGATGCACAAACAAGGAGACTTACAAAAGCTCCAACATACAAAAACACAAGCGCACTTACAACAATAAAATTAGGTTGATAAGTTGTATAATTTACTAAATAAGAAGCGGCGATTTCCATAACATTCTTCTCCTTTTATTTTTGTATGCTTATTGTAACAGATAAAAAAAGGTTTGTCAAGACCTTTTAATAAAAATCCTGACAAACCTTAATTATTTTTAACCAGCATCAAAATATAATTCTGGGGCTCTTTCTGTGGTATGACTATATTGTTTTTCCCATTTCATATCCGTTTTAAATTCTGGACGGAAATCTCCGTCTCCATCTGAATAAAAACCAATTAAAGAGGAATGACCAATTTTACCACAAAATTCCATGTAACTTAGGAAAGATAAAAAATGATTAATCCATCTTTCTTCCATTGTACAAGAAATAGTAAAAGTTTTCTCTGCCATAATTTACTCCTGAGAAAGCTTCTGTCGAGTTGCGGGGCCACACTTGCCATCAACTTCAAGCCCACGAGACTTCTGATAAGCCTTTAGAGTTTTGTAAGTAGCAGGACCAAAACTACCGTCAATATCACAAGTAAATCCAGCCTTACAAAGTTGCTGTTGCATCCAACTTACATCATCACCCTTACACCAACGAACAAGTACACGAGTGGGGAACTTGTGAGTATTTACTTCATACTCGTTCTGCTGTCCCTTGCGTTCAAAGGTGATAATTGCATTAATAATACGGTTCTCAGATAAAGCATGAACAGTCTTACCCTCATATTTCATAATCTCTGAGCCACCACCATCAAGCTTAATGAGATTAGTAAAGCCCATTGGCTTAAACTTATAATAAGCTTCGGCATAAGGTGAAATCATATTACTACGAGTAGACTTCCAATCCATGATATAAATGTTATTGTCGTTAGGCTTAAGTCCAAGAAGAATATGATAGGTTGCGTAAAGCTCGCTGCCACTCCAACCTTGAGGCTTAACATAATCCTTCCACATAACGTCTTTGCCATCCTTAATTAGAGGAATACCTGCAATGGCGTATGTCATAGTATCTCGCAACTCGGTTAGGTCTTCCATATGCGGCTTGCCATTTTCAATATAAAAAGTTGTGAGAGCATGACCGCAGAACTGAGGAACACCGCCTTGCGCGACATAGGAATTGTAAAAATACTTTTCACCTACAAACTTTCCACGCAACTTGTTATACTTTGCAAGTGGAATTGAAGTGGCTTCAATGTCACAAACAAGATGATTTACTGGAAGGGTAAAATATTCTCCGCTTTCTTTAAATCCCGCAAAGAAGTTTGCGTTTACATAAGTGTTGTGATTCTTTACGTTCTTCTTAGCACAATTTACCATCTTGATAGCAAATTCGTCAACAGACCCCGAAAGAATATTAACTCCATCTTTTTTCGTTAGATTCATTTAAAGTAAAATCTCCTTTATTAAAAGCCGTTTAATTTTCTGGCTGTAGTTCATAATAAATATCGCGCACAATAATCATTACTATATAAAATAGTAAAGTTTTAATCCATCCCATCCATGGAATTCCCAATAAATAACATAGCCATTTGGAAAGAACAGCTAAAACAAAATATTCTAAGCCAAGTCCAAAAAGAATTAATCCTAAGCTAAGGATAATAATTCCTACTACAATCGCTATGGTTAAAATTCCCGCTAAAATTCCTGTCGTACAACCTGTCACCACAGTGATACATTTAATAAATATATCTTTCGCTATGTTAAACAAATTACTTACTTTCATTATTTTGACCTGCCACTCAAAATGCGTCGAAATATACTCAAACACATAGAGAAATCGAAGTCCTTACGGATACTTCTTACTGCTTCAACGTGTATGCTTTGGTAATCTGATAACAGATATACTACTCACAGGTTCTTATGCACTCCACAGTCGTAAATTCCCGAAATAGCCTTCGGTACATATCTACATCAGCTTGTTTTATGCTGTTTTGTAGATTTTGGCATCTCTTAAATTAAGACTTGCATTAAAATCCCTATCCTCTATATAGCCGCAATCACATTTATAAATACGGTCTGAAAGATTCAAACCTTTCTTGATAGCACCACAGCAATGACACAGCTTGGATGATGGATAAAACCTGTCCACTATTCTTAATTCAATACCATTTTCATCACACTTAGATTTAAGCTTAGTTCTAAATTCATAGAACTTTTGTGATGCAACGGCTTTTGAAAGATGCCTATTCTTCATCATTCCTTTTACGTTCAAATCTTCAATAGTTATATAAGATGGTTTGGTTTTTACTATCTCAGCAATTGATTTATTGATATAATCAGTACGGATATTATCTATTTTATGATGAAGTTTTTGTACTCTAAGCTTTTGTTTTTGTATATTCTTTTGAGTGGACTCTTCTTTCTTTAAATTCTCATACTTGCGTGAGAGACATCTTTGTTCTCTGCGCAATTGTTTTTCAAGTTTCTTTAGTCTTGCAGATTTATTGATGTTCTTATAGGTTTTCCTGTTTGATACTATCGCAAAATCTTTTATACCAAGGTCAATTCCAATACCATCATTTGTTGGATTGTTTATTTTTACATCTGGTATGTTTATCAAGACGGATACATAATATCTGTCGGCTTTGACAGATACCGTACCACTTTTGATGATGTATCCAGATTTTGTTGTGGGTATATAACCTTTTTCTTTAATGCGTACCCAACCTAAAGTTGGTATGTTTAACCTATGTCTCTCGCATCTGCAATCTTTAGGATTGTTCTTTACGAAATACATTTTTACATCAGATTTACCTTTCTTTTTGAATTTAGGAAAAGCACTTTGATGTTTAAAAAATCTTGTAAATGCAGTACATCCATCTTCAATAGACTTTTTTACAGCTTTTGAATATGCTTCTTTAATCCATGCTTTATCAGGATTATTAGGAAGATACTCATTATTGAGCCACACGCTGAAATTCTTGCCAGTCATAAACTTTTCACCTTTATCGTGTAAAGTTTTGTTGTGACTAAGATAAAAGTTGTAGACGTACCTACAAGTGCCGATAGTCTTGTTAATCTTAACTTTCTGTTCGGCTGTTGGGTTTATTTCCGTTTTGAAGCTCTTTAACAATTTCTCACCCCTCTCTATCCCCACGTTGTAACGTTTTGACTGAGATGCCCAATAATTCAGCAAAATCTTTTGGTTTGTAATTAGTAACATTAGATGTGTTCATAATAATATCCTCCATGAGTATATTTTAACACATTTAATCACTATTGTCAATGATTTTGATTACTTAAAGTTTCTCCTGTATTAAACACAGGCCAGAAATAATAATCGAGAATATTTCCTCTGCCCTCGTTAAATTCATTTACAGAATTAAAATAGTTTTCTAACTGATTGTATTTTTCTTTTTTAGATTCTGTTTCTTCAAGTTGGTCTACTTTCTTTTGTGCTTTTGCTCGAATTTGAGAGAGCTTTACAGCATCTTTGTAAAAAGCAGATTCCAAGAAAATTTCTTGGCGAGCTTTGTTGATTAAATACATTGCTTTTTGAAATTCAAGTTGAGCTTTTCTTTCTTGAATAACTGTAATAAAATATTTATGATAACCTTCACAATCGCAAGTATAACTTCCTAATTCTGTTTTAACATCTTCTTGCATTTGTGCCAAAACATCAGGCTTAAAAAGACGCATCTCTCTACCACAGAATTTACATTTATGAGGAATATCAGCAACGGTACGCTCTCGAATTTTTTCTTGCTCGTTAATTTCGTCGCAGTTAATTACAGTAAAATTGTTTGAGCTAATTTTATTTTTTAACTCGTTCTTTTTTAAATCTTTCTTTTCCATCCAGCTAAACGCTCACATTCTCTTGTAGCAGATTCTACAGATTGCTTATATCCAAGTTTTGTAATAGCATGATAATAAACACAAATAGAACTAAAATCAATCTTCATGGATTTTGTATTCCCTTTAAGTTCAATCCCTGCTTCCATCATTCCTGTATATGGTTCTGCCTGAAAGAAAGTATCATTTTTAATTTTGTTGCATACTGCACTAAGCCATGCTTCACAATGCGGAGTAATATAAGGGTCAGTCATGATTTTGCTCCTTTGCTTTCTTAAGATATTCCTGAGAAGAATAATAAAGATATGTTTTTACAAAATTGAATTTCTCTTCTGCGTTTTTTGTGTCTTCATATAAATAAATATAACCATAAAGAATAGCATCGAGATAATTAGTTGTGCAAAAATTATATCCATTTGCATCGAGACATAACTCATAATTCCTTTCAAAACATAGTAGAGGATAATAATGAGGTTCATGCTCTCCAACTAAAGACACAGACTCAATAATATATAACGCATCTGTGATTTTATGCGCTACCGCTACACAAGAACATCCTTTAGTATAGGCATTGCGCTGGAAATAATTTGCCACATCCTTTAACTCTTCCTGCACTTCTTTTGCTTCTGCATAGGTCTGATACACAAGATATTTCTGGGCTTTTGGAGTTTTAGTGTCCAACAAGTCAGAATAAAATTTTTCTACTTCTTGATAATTTAATTCCAAAGCTTAAACTCCTTTCTCTGGTTTGACTTAATTATAACATACAATATCTTGTATGTCAAGAAAAATTTTTGCAAGTGGAAATGTTTATAATTATATTTATATAGACTAAAAGAGCGGGTGAAGCTCCGCTCTCTTAGCCATTCGATTTTTATGAAAGGAGGTAATCTACCAATAACCAACTAATTAAATCTTCTTATAACGAGTGTCACGAATTTCCTGAACAGAAGGAACCTTAGAAGTATCAATGTGATTCTTATCACAATAACGTTCAAGATTCGCACACAGAATTCGAGCATCTTCAAGAGCACCAGCAATGATTCGGTCGAAATCACGATGATACTTATACAGAGCCTTTTCACGAGAAAGCTTAATGCCATCGTCCTCGTTAAAGGTATCGCCATCCTTGAAATTAACTCGTGCAGCACCCTTGTAAGAGGACTTCATAATAACATTCTCGCGGAACTTGGCGTCCTCAAATGCAATATACTTAGTAGAAACTGTGCCAAGAAGCTTGATTAGAACATTGAAAGCATCAATGTCAGTATTCTTAAGTTCAGCCTTAGTTACGCCAGCGTCTTCAATGATAAGATACTGGAAACCATCTTCATAATTACCACAATTACCGTCGCAATCGTAATCACAACAACAGTCAGGTACACCAAGAAAAGGCTTATCCTCAGTAGAAGTAGTGGGCATCTTGTTAATGTCATTCATCATTTTTAGTGTCTCCTTAAAATTTTTGTCTAAATAAAATTGTTGTTTTATTTTAAACTATGTTGGGCATAGCTTATTACTTATTCCTTTGAAACCAAAGCTATGCCCAACTATTAATAGCAAATATGACGAAGAGAATTAAATATCTCAAGTCCTGCAATATACCGCGCTTCTCTTAGGCAATCTTCCATCAAAGCATCCATTGCAGCGTGTCCTAATCCACCGTTCAAACTTGCATCCCGCTCACAATCATTGTAAATCTGTTGAGCCCTTGCTTCAAATTCTTCGTAGGTCATTCAGTTTTGGTTTCCTTTGCTAAGGGGTAAAATGTGTCTTGCGTAAGGACACATGAGGTACACTT
>ERZ1034873.387-NODE-387-length-25478-cov-6.688668_pt1 | contig 25478 bp, 35 predicted proteins | sample MGYA00520689_ERZ1034873 | MGnify/ENA primary metagenome ERZ1034873 (study PRJEB33766, sample SAMN09781722) | gut metagenome | biome: gut microbiome | host: Homo sapiens | place: Madagascar | study: EMG produced TPA metagenomics assembly of the PRJNA485056 data set...
AAACATCAATTATATGTCTCTTCCATCAGATATACTTTGTTAAACTGAGATTTAGGAGGACAAGAAGATGATTGAGAAAATAAGACAGCGCATAGCGGCAGTAGCAAAGGAAGCCTGTGGCTACGCACCGCTGACCAGAGTGATCTCGGAAGCAGAGGTAAAGGAAATTTTGGAGCAGGAAGAAAAGACAGGCGGGTGGATTCCGGTAAGTGAGAGGTTGCCGGATCCGGAAACAGAAGTATTGATAACTGCCAGAAGAAAATATAAGAGTGGAGGGTGTGTAGATATTATCACAACAGCGCTTTACGAAGATGGCAACATTTCGGAATGCGATAGTTGTTGGAACTGGGTAGACATTGACGGCGAGTATGACGAAGAGAATGATTGTTACATCGTCCCGGAAGGATGGTGGGAAAACAGGCATTTTAATCCAGATGAAGTCTACAACAATCTTGTAGATGATACAGTTATCGCCTGGATGCCACTGCCGGAGCCGTACAGGGAAAGCGAGGGATAGCATGGAGAGATTAACAATACGTTCAAAAAACAGTGATATGGTTTGGTTTAAAGATGCAGAGAATGGTAATGCACACCTTGAACCATGTGAAATGGATGCACATCACAGTAGAATAGCAATTAGAATGCAAATATGATTATGAATGCCCATTCGACGATCTATACGATGTCAATAAATGCGAGGATCCGGATAGAACCTGTGAGAATGAATATACCAGTCACATCGTAATTGAGAAAAAATTTGATATTTCGATGCTGGACAAGATCGGGAAAAACGTATTCCTTGAAAAAGAGGATGCGGAAAACAAGCTGAAAGAAATGGAGGAAAATCATGGAAATTGGAGGCGTAAGCATGACGAAAGATGATGTAATAGAGATTATAAAGGATGTTACATGGAAAGATTTCGGTAGGCATCCAGATTTCCCGAAGGCAAGGGAGGCGGCGATCCAGGCGCTCAATGAGGTCGAAGAGTACCGGGCGATCGGCACGCTGGAAGAATTGCAGGATATGAAAAACAATTATTTTGAAGCATTGAGCGATTGGCGTCAATACCGCAAGATCGGAACGCTGGAAGAATGCCGGGAAGCTGTGAAGCGAAACAATGAAAAAACGCGAATAATCGATGGAATTACAGAGTGTTGCGGTTATGATTTCGGAACAGATGCGTTTCAAATGGAGCTGTCTAAATTCTGTCCTGTATGCGGCAGGGAAATTGAAAGGGGCGATGAAGAATGAGTGCGGTATGGTTCATAATTTTATTCTATGCGCATGGCAGGGGTGTAGAAATTGATGATATTATGTTTCTGATGATCGCTATCTTCTATGTTGGAGATTGCATTTTGATACATAACAGGAGGACGGACAATGAAAATACTGATTGATATACCAGAAGAATTTGGGATAGATTATATCACAAACAAATTCGAGGAGTTTTTTGGAAGGGTAATTGCAGACATGGATACTCTTTGCGGCACTTATGAGAAAGAAACTGCTAATATGTTTATTAAGGCCTTTGAGGATAGTAAGCCATACGCTCCAGACAGGGTCATGGAGCAGCTGGGAGAACTTGCAGAAGAATATCACCGTAAAGCGGTAGTATTCGCGGGTCATGACGATCAGGAATGCGGTCGCGCGGCATCTGCGGCCGCCGCTTATGAGCAGGCGATCGAGATTGTAAAGGCTGCCGGGATCAATGATCCTGAACAACAAGAGAAATAAAAAAATATAAAAAATCCTTACTTTTGTGTTGACATTACACCTATAAAGGTGTATTATAATACTCGTAAGGAGGTATAGATATGAATCAGTTTTGGATAGATACAATGAATTACTTACTCGGGGATGTCCTTTACCATGGGAATTGCAAATGTGATTGGTGTCAGCAATACGAATACGAAATCGAATGCATGATAAAAGATATAAAAGACTTCCATGCAGCAAATGTTGATGCGGGTCTTGATATTAGCAATGATGCTATGGCTCGATTTCTTGTATGTACCGAATATATGCATATAGGAAATAGTCGTGCTGTAAAGAGAAGTCCTGTTGACGAAATGGAACTGCTTGCTATTGCTGCTCATATCAACGATGAATTAAATTAAAAAGGAAAGGCTGCCGGGATCAATGATTTTGGCAGCCTTAGAAATAAAAAAAATATAAAAAATCCTTACTTTTGTGTTGACATTACACCCATAAAGGTGTATTATAATACTTGTAAGGAGGTAATACATATGAGCAAGAAAAAGAAAAAAGGCAAAAACAAAGCCCTTGAAAACATCGTTTTTGCCACTGCAATTTTGAACCTGATCTATACGGTTGTCGAATTGCTCAAAGAATTACTCAACTGAGTATGGGGAGGCTAACAAAGCTCCCCTGCTCACACCTTACAGCTGTAACAAGAAAAAGTCAATAGATGGAGGTGGAAAATATGAGAACAGCGGTTTTAATCTTTCAGATGTTTTTCGATTTATTCGTTATTATTTACATTCTGAAACAGCGGAAAGGCAGGTAATACATGATAATTTACAAAGATATCTTACTCAAGCTATCAGAGGCCGGTTACAACACTACCCGGCTGAGACGTGAAAAACTGATTCCCGAATCAACGCTTGCACGCATCCGGCATAATGAATCCATATCCATGGACACTCTGAACACGATCTGCAAGCTGACGGGAAAGCCCGTGGAAAATCTAATTGAGTACAAAGAGGAAAAATAAAAAAACGGAGGGACTATAATATGATTTATTGGAGAGGGAAATCGACAGACGGTATCATGAAATGGAACTTTGAGGCCAGCAGCTTTGCAGACTTATTTAATCTTCTGATGAGCAAGGAAATTATCAATGACAACGATTACGATGTTTATGATCGCTCAGTGCTTGAGAAATATGACAAGACAGAGGACGATGAAGAATTCAAGGACGACGATGGCGAACTTGATTACAACAAGGTTCAGGCATTTGTGAATCAGCATCATTTGACAGACGAGGAATTATGGCTCCTCATTGCAAGCAGGGACGGAAACGCCTATTATCAGACCTTTGAGCGGGGTACCGAAGAGGGTCGAATTGAAATTGGACAAAACGATTTTGAAGATGGGCACTATAAATATTAGGAGGTAACATGGGTTTCATAAATTCACAAGGTGAAAATATCAGTTTTGAGTGTTCGGAACTGATTGAAGAATTAAAGGAAGATATTGCAGAATTTGGTGGAGATAAGATTGTCGCCGTATGGTGTAAAGAAAGCGCAGATGTTACACTTTACACAAATTATGATTTTATCGAAAAGGAAGAACCAATAGGCGCAAGCGAATTGCACCACGATGAGTACATTCAGGAAATGACAATGACAGCGTTATTAACACTGCTCGAAAAGCAGAACGAAATAATATGATTAACACAAATTATAACAAAAGGCAATCCGGGGGAGGATACTCCCGGATTGCCTTTTGCTTTAGATTCCAAGCATTGCTTTCCAAACTTCTGGCGTCACTCTTCCATCTGTTCCATCCTTGCCGATTGTGATTCCGACGTGCTTTTTGTAGTCAAGTGTTGCAAGATATGTACCGGCATTAAATTCTCCAGACAAGTTCCCCGCTCGTCCATCCTCGCCCAGATCATACCCGCAGCCTGCAAGCAGCTTCTGCCATAATAAAACTGCATTACCTTTCATTCCTCCGCCTAAAATTGGTACTTCAAACATGTATACATCCTCCCTTTTCTCCTCTTTTTCAGTCGGCTTTGCTTCTGCCGCTTTGATCTCTGGCTGTTTTGCCAGCGCTGATGCCGCAGGTTTAACCGCCGATACTGATGCTTTGGATCCATTCTGCAACGCCATGACCGTATGGCTTCCCGGCTTGACAAGGATGTCCCCGCGCTTCAGATACGCATCTGATGTGAGGTATTTCTTGTCTGTCAGCACATCGAATTTCCCAGTCGCGGCAAATCGCGCCCGCATATTGGATGTGGTAGGCGCATTGCCGGAATACTCAAGCCCTGACACGCCTCCTGCGATGGCGCACAGCGTCATAAATGCGGAGCAGTCTGTATTGCACTTTGAGGCGATCTTTGAGAGGTCATAACCGACCTTGCGCGCCTTGGCGTGCGCACTGTTTCTGTCCGCCTGCGAATACCCGATGTTGTTATTGGCACATCCTTTTTCGCAGGCGCGTGCCATGCGCTCCGCCGTCGCAGGATCCTTGCATCTGAGCACGAGGCTCCACGGCTTACTGTACCACGTCCTGGTACATACCTCACGTCCTGTCTGATCTCCGGCAGTGCCATTCACACTGCCCTTTTCACTAATGCTTGCATGTCCGATCTTAATAGCCATATATGTTTCCTCCTATTCCTTTTTAACCTGGTTTTTCTGCGCCGCTCCGTGCTCGCTTGCTTTAGATGTAAGGATGTCAATGGCACCGGAGATCACCGCAGGAAGCGGTAAGCCCATAAGCCCGGCATTCTCAACAATGGAGATGAGCTCGTTTGCGATAAATCCGATAATAACCGCGTCTCTGATGTAGCTGGTGCCGATCACGATATCGAGCCGGTATGCGATCAGAACAAACAGTAAGGTCATGCACTTCCGGCACAGTCCCTTCCAGCCGGCCTTTGATTCTAAGGCTCCTGTCTCTGTCTTTTTGCTGTTGTGGAATACGCCCGCCACGATCAATCCGGACAGGTAATCAATGGCCATAAAGACCACAAGCGTCATTAAGCCCGCGTCCCATCCTCCGAAAAACGAGGCGACAGCGCCTCCGATCAAACCGATAACTGTACAAATGCTTTCCTTCATATCTCCCTCTCTTTCCCCAGGTGTTACTATGACCCTGGTTACCGTTTTTTTGATTCCGGGCACAAGAAAAAGCCCCTGGTCTTCCAGGAGCCCTTCTAAGCCCAGTGTCCTGTTTACTCGGTCACGATCGCGTCTGCGTAATCGTCCGCCTCCAGGATCGCGTCGCAGTCGGCCTTGTATCTCGCGTAGACCTTCGTCTTTACAAAGTATGCCCGGTACTTAGCCTGTCCTGCCGCCGCCGACTTGTCATAAGCGGCTTCGATTCTCTGTGCGATAAATGTACTCATCATATGTCCCTCCTTCTATGCTTCACCGTCTGTCAGTGACGGAATTACATTCTCAAGCAGATCATCCAATGTGCTTGTAAGTATGTTTACTTTCTCCACCAGATCCGCGTAGGACGGAAGCTCCGGCACCTGCGGTGTATCTCCCTGTCCTGGTATCACTGGTGCCTCTGCCGCCGATCCGTCACAGGAATAGACGACAGTTTTTCCGGATTCCGAGTGGATCGTTTTAAACTGCTTATAGTCCCCCATCAAGAAATCCTGCTTCGGATCCTTGTAGTAGAGGAACCCATTTGTGTTTTTTACGGCGCTCTTTGTGAACGTCAACGCAACCTGCGTAGAGCTAAGTCTGCATATCTTAGCCTCATGCAAGGTATCTGTATCTACAAATCTGATATATCCCATTACTTACCTGCCTTTCTGACTGCCTCCGTCAGCTCGTCAATCTGCTTTTGCTGCATCTGTACCAGCTTAATAAGCGGGCTCACCAGCTTTGCGTAGTCAACACTCAGGATCTTATTGCTCAGTCCCTTGGATTCTTTGAAGTCCTTTTCGTTGTACCCTTCCGGTACTGTCACCGCGTGCGGAAAAAGCTCCAAGAGCTCCTCAGCGATCACACCTTCCTGGTCTTTCTGGCCACCGAACGCCTCCTTATAATCAAAGTCGACGATCCGAACGTCCAGGATCTTTTTTGCTTCCTCCTCGGACATATCCTGGATATTTTCCTTCACGAGCCTTGAGGACGGATTTGTAAAGGAAAGTCCGCGTACTGGCATGTAGGCTGTCCGGTTGGTGTTGGTACACTCCACGCTGGTATTTGTAAGCAGTCGCAAGGCACCACCGGTACCGTGTCCGGATGATATGATCAAATCCGCATTATCCGGAGCCTGCACCCTTGCCGTGGTCATTAAGTTATGGCCAAACAAATGCAGGTCAAGCGATGCATTTAAGATCGGCGTACTATACCAATCACACCATGACCCATTTATAAAGCAAGTGAACCACTGTTTCGGCTTCCCTGTTCCATCCCATCCATCAATGACAACCCTTGCAGCATCTGCGTTGTAGTATTCCACAAATCGAAGCCCCGCTGACAGATCACTTGGAATCGCAGATGTCCCTCCTTTATATACATACCGTGGCTTATTCGCATCCGCAAACATCATTTTTGTGTTTATCTGCCGTGCATTTGTACACAGTCCATTATCTACTGCCTGCGCTCTGATATATGCTTTGACATAATCCGCTTTGCTTTTGGCATCCGCCTGGATATCAGTAAAATGCTTACCGTCCACGGTGTCCGCGTTTTTTACAGATTTAACATTATCTGCCGTGTTATTCACGTTACCGAGCCCGAGTTGAGCCTTGGTAACGTGATGTGGATTGTCTGTGTCCGCCACATGAGACGATAATGTCGAGAGGACTGTCTGTAAGAGCAGAGCGTCCGGCACAAACCCTTTTTCAGTCAGCGCTTTCAGTTCCTCCAGGTCGTCTATGATCTTCTGAAGCGTAAGCGCCCCGATCTGATCTGCTGTCACCTCATGCGGATTGTCCTTGTCAGCCATGTGGTTAGCGATCTCTCCCGCGGCTGCTGTTGCCTTTTCGTCTGCCGCTACCGCTTCCTCATGGACATCCACGAGTGCGTGCTGGCTGGCACCAATGCCGCCCTTAGCGTCACCGCCCGCGAGCTTGGTCTTGTATTCATCGCTCATTCTTGCGCCTGTGATATAGGAGCCTGTATCCGTGGGATCGTCCCCGACATAGGTATAAGCGATCATCTTGTTAATAATTACTCTCTGACCCATGCGGATTGCCTTTGCCTGGATGGTCTTAACAAAGTCAGCCAGGCTCACCTCTTCGGATTCGATGATCGGAGCGAATTCGTACAGCCCACTCACGATCTCAATGTTTGCCATCTCCTGGGACGTCAGCTCGATCACGCTCTTTAAGAGCTTTTCGATCACACAGGCGTCACCCTTGTCGATGTATTCCGCGTCCGCTCCGTTGTTGCCGTAGATCGCCAGAACCTCATCCGTACCGTCTGACATATACAGCGCCTTTTCTCTGAAGTAGAAGCCCTTATCGAGGTTTTTGTTTGAGAAATACGCTGAGATCAGTACGGAGCTGCTTGAGTTGATCGTGACCGACTGGATCGGTACCTCCTGTTCCGGTGTCATGACCGCGGACACATTTTTTTCATATGTTCCAGATGGCAGATAGCCGGATCCCATGACCGCTTTTGTGAAAGATACCTTGGTACCCGCCACCGCCTTGGCAAGCATACGCTCACCCTCGACGGTCAGATAATCTGTAAAAGATGCCATTCCCTTTTCCTCCTTTGATATTTAAACCCGTTTGACCAGTGATGCTACGACCTCTGTCTCCACGGTACCCATGTACACTTTTAAGCCACACTGTCCATCTGATACGAGCTCGATCGCGTCCAGGTGGGCGCTCTTCCGCTTGACTTTATTCAGAACATCCAGGAACTTATTCGCTTTTTCATTCAGGATGCTCTGATTTACGGTCTGGATCTTAAAGTGTCCAGGATTGCCGCCATAGTCGTACCAGTCCACGATGTGACCCTCTCCAAAGTATGTGTTGATTACCTGGAGAGCCGCCCAGTTGGTACCGAGCTTTGCGTGGATGATATCCGAATCTTTGATGATTTCTCGCTTGATGTCCAGCGGGGAATCCTTGTCGTACCATGAGATATGCAGCTCTTCTGCCAGTAGATCCAGCTCTTCTCCGGTCATCTTATTCAGCTTGTCCCAGGTTGTCAGCGGATCCATGCGCTCCGCCAGCTGTTCCGTGGCTTTGTTTACGCCGACAGACAGCGCCTCGTTTGCCTCGTCTCCGCGCATAAAGAACGGCAGGAGGCGTACAAAGTCCATGTTTTTAATGTCCATACGCTTACCCCTCCGTTATGTGCTTTACGCTCACGGTTCCAATGGACGCCACCTGCGCCCTGGAGATCTCCGTGTAGGTTGGCGAGGTCACAATGATACGGCTGCACCCGGTACCACTCGCAGGAGCCAGGCACAGGGATCTCAATTTGTCCGGGTTGATATCCCGTCCCATCTTGGTACCCTGCCACTCCTTATACTGGCTGATCGCTCCGTCTTCGCCCTCGATCGTCTCCACGCAGTCTGATTCAGACGCCTTGTCTGTATAATAAGTGATGTCTATGTCATAGGTGACCTGTTCCGGTGCCCGAACCTCCACCAAGTCAGTCATCGGTCTTACATCGTCCGCGCTGCATACATCTGATACCTTTTGCAACATATCCTTGTCCGGGATCTTACCGTCCTCAAGGATCGGCACAATGAGCACCTTGCCCGCCATATCCTGCTGGATTGCAGCTGTCGCGCTTGCCTCGCTGGCTTTGGATCCCTGAAACGTGATCACCAGGAGCTCCTTGTCCGTATAGTCTACCGTATAATCAGATGGATCACATCCCGCGATCGTGAGCGTATCCGGCAAGAGATCGCGCCCTCCGATAAACGCACAGCCTCCGTGGATTGCCAGGGTCTTATGCAGCTCCTCCACATCGCTGATGATCGCAACGTCCGCGATCGAGGAGTCCGCGCTCTTGGCATAGTACTCATACGCGTCACTCGGACCCGCCACTGATAATGACGTAGGCGCCAGCTGGATCCGCTCGCGGTAGTGGTCGTCACCTGTGCCGCCATCCTGCTCCGGGTATGGCTCCCCGTTGTCTCCGGCGAAGGATTCCACCGTATTAGATACGCTGTCTATGTAGGGGATAAGATCGACCAGCTGTCTGATCGTGCCAACTGCATAGCCATTGTAGTCGGCACCGGTTGCCGTGCTTTCCGCAGGAACATCGACAAACAGTTCCCCTGCCTGAAGGACTGCCGCCTCTGTCGTCTGGAAGTACACCTCATTATCTGGCGTCACTCTCGTTCCCTGCGCGATCACGATGTTGTTCGGCATGACCTCGTTCACGGAGAACCGGAGCGTGGTCTTGGCCGGCTTCGGGGATATACGGTCACACGCATATCTTGCGCCCAGCGCGTCCAGGGTCTTCCCTGATGCGTACTGAAGCATCTTTTCCTTGCAGGCCTGGTTGACCTGGTTAAACACCGCCACCACGACAGCGACCAGCGCGTCTCCAAAGATACGCCGCTCATCACCTGGATAAAGCGGCTCATTCACTCCGTTCTCGAGCGCAGTGATGATCGTTGTGTAGATGGAGTCCGCATCCGTCTCTAAAAAAGATAAATCTGCCATCAGCTCTCATCCTCCAATCTGGCGTTAATATTCAGAGCAAAGTTGCCCTGTTCTTCTCTCAGGGCGTCCATGTTCACCTCGTCCACTTTTACCCTGGGCTCATAAGTCTGTATGAGCCACTTGGCGTCCGCCTCAAATAACGGCGCCGCTATTTCTTCCGGCTGATCCAAAAGGGACGGATCAATGCCTTTTACTCTGTCGTAGACGCATTCGCCTCTTATAATGCGCACCAGATTAGACACGCACTGCATCGGCTTTCCATTCCCACTGCTCATCATCTAAACGTCACCGTCCCTTTCGCATCCACGTCTTTAACTCTTCTTCTAGGCGTCACTGTCGCCGTTGAGCCATTGGTCTTTAAGGATGCTGTTTTATTTGAGTGTTTGCTGCTCTTAGATGCCCCGACAGACACTGCCGTCTTATCATCTTTCGAGCTGGTACCGGAAGACTTGGATTCCTTGTATTCCACGAATTTAAAGGAGAGCGTAGCCGCGCGGAAGGTGCCGGACGCATCGATGTAGGTGTCCTGGATGCTCACGTCCTGGAGCTGCATCCTCGCCGCCCCGAAGGCAGAGCCCCCGATAATAAGCGGCGCAGCGTTTCCGACCTGCGATCCCCACTGCTCTATCTTCCCTCTGATGTTCGACGTGCCCGTTTCCACGCGGTACGTCGTGGAAAAAGATATTTCCATGTCTTTCATGCCGACGTCTTCCGTCGGGCTCTCGCCCTCTTTATCAGCATTGGTGCTGGTCTGATATGAGTACCCAGTCACCAGCTTATCCAGGAAAGCGATCTCCTGCGGCGATACGCCCCAGGTCATGCCATTCCAGTATGCCATGGTCATGTTTTATGCACCTCCCTGCTCCGGCGCCCGGTTCTCCCCGTCCATCCTGGACAGGATCACTCCGGTGGCGTCGTCAAATATTGCATATGCTACCTCAGTGCCCTTGCTCAACTGCCCGCGCAGATCGATCGGTATTGTGAGCGGCAGTGACGAGGTGCCCTGCGCTGATGTACACTGTACTCTTGCGGCATTTGCGCCCTCGAGCGACAGCACCACGCCTTTTTCAACTCGTCCCATTTAATATCCCTCCAATGTCTTCCTGAACCACAGCTTGCTCTTGCATGCCACAAAGTCATGCCGTACGTGCGTCATAAACACCGGGCAGTCCCAGCTCGCCACGCCCGTGGTGGCAAGGTTCACGACGGACCCTGCAGCATAACCGGACATTAGCGTACTGGATTCTATGCACCCAGTGGATTTGCTCTTATTGGCATAGCGCAGGTAGTTTTTCGAGTACCTGTCCGCTTCCGCCTGGCTTGACATCTGTATATTCATGGACTGTTCGCAGGTCTTTGTCGTCGCGTTGTTCGCGGAATGTCTGCCGGACAGGCTTCCATTCTTCAGAACGCAGTTCTCATACGCCGACTTGGAATCGTCCTTGTATTCAAATTTAACGTCATTCGTGACCTCGAGTGTGTTATCGGATGCAGTGGATTCGATCGCGGATTCTGAATAGACGACCAGCTTGCCGTCATACACCAGAAAAGCGCATCCCTCCAGTACACACCGGTCTTCAAGGAACACAAAGTCTTCCTTGTTCTCCTGGGTCACATACTGATAGGTCTGATCCTCCACGCCATGGAACTCGCACTTTAGACCGTGCCTGCCCGCGATCTCCTCACAGATCTGTTTGAAGTGTACGTTTTCCCAGGACTTATTGCTCACATCGTTGTGCGTCTCCGGTGTGGAGCTGGCGCGTAGCGTCATGATTCCGTTTTCCGGGCGCACACTGGTGATGTACATATCTCCTGTTTTAGCGGCTCCGAGCGTGACAGACACCTTGTCACCATTGCCTGGTGACCATCCGTCCCATACGTCCGCTGCGTCACTGAATGTCATACGGAGAGTGTCTGACTGCTTCTCTCCGTATGAATCGTAAATGCACTGATTGATCGATACCTTGTCATAGATATCTACGCCATTATATCTGAGCTCCATTCTCTATCGCCTCCAAGGTGGCAGGGTGGACGGCACTGTCGTTGTATCCAACATCGGGATCTTGATTTTGATACCCGCCTCAAACATGAGCACGCCCATGTACAGCGGGTTCGCCTGGATAATATATGACGCCAGCTTCTCATCGTCATAAGCCGCGATCGCCAGCATGTCATAAGTGTCACCTGCGCGGGTGACGTAATCCCAGTACCCGGTGATCTTAACCATAACTTGGTCCATACTTGTCACCGCCTCTCCGATTCAGCATATCTTCGATCATGTCCATAAACTCTTCCTCTTCCTTTTTGAGCACTGCCAGAATGTCTGTCTTGTTGTCACCAGATCCATTGATCGTAATGTTTGGCGCGAAGGTAACGTTTAAGGTTGTTCCTCCTGCGTCTCCGCCACCCGATCTGTCCAGCTGGCTCAGTACGCCATCATTCACCCCGAGCATCTGTCCGGCTTTCGCCCAGTAGCTCAAGTTCTGATCCCTATAAGTAGGATCAAAGGAGATTACAGCCTCCTGCCCTTTTTCACCTGCGATGGACACGCCGTTTGTGAACCCGCCAGTTGCTAACATCGGAAGCGGCGGGATGTCAATCTTAAATGCTTTACCACCGACGCCAGGTACCCAGTCTGGGATTGTAAAGCCACAAGCGTTGATTCCTGAGATAACGCCGTTAATAAGGCTTACTACGCCATTGATAGGCACTTTCGCGATACCAACCAGGGCGTTAAAGCAGTTGCTAAAGATACTCTTCACAGCCTCCCACGCGCCAGCCCAGTTGGCAGTGAAGACATCTGAGATAAATGTGCACAGGCTTGTCAGCGCATTGATTACGCTCTGCAAGATCGGCGTTACTACCTGAAATGCATTGCCAAGCACCGATGCCACGATGGACGCCAACAGCTGGATGATCGGCAGTAGGAAGTTAATCACATTCGTAAGCGCGGGAAGTAATGCACTGACCAACTGCCCGATCATGTCCACTACAGGTCCCAAAGCCTGCGCTACTACCGCTACGATTGGCGACAGCGACTGTATTACATTCCCGATCTGCGGAAACAGGTTTGAGATGAATTCTGCGAACACCGGTTGTAAGGTCTCCATGACCGTTCCGATATGCGAAAACAGGTCTTGTAACGGCGGAAGAACCGTGTCAACGATTGGCTGCACCACACTGCTCATCTGACTGAACAGATCTGTCACGCCGCCAAGTCCTCCACTTATTGACGGGAGAATCCCCCCGAGAGCTTCTCCGACTGCCGTAATCAATGGAGAGCAGGCGCTGTATATTGTGTCAAGGATGGGGCCGAGCTTGTCCAGTCCCTCCTGAATAGCCGGAAGCAGTGCGTTCGCCACATCACGCACCACAGGCAGTATCTTCATTCCGATACTCGTCATGAAGTTCTTGCCGAGATTCTTAATGGTCTGGATCGTGTATTCCAGGGTGTCGGTCTGCTTTCCGAACGCCTCCTCTGTCATTCCAGCGGCCTCGTTCATAGCCTGCGTCTTGTCGGTCAAGGCCTGCGACAGCTCACCTGTTAATGGCAGGACAAGGTTTAGAGCTTCGGCAGATGTGAACATTTCACCAAGTGCCGTGATATCCCCGTTGCAGGAATCCGCCAACGCGTCCAGGGTACCCTGAAGACCTAACTGCTGGATAGCCGCCTGACCACTCTCAAATCCTAAAGATTTCAGCGCATCCGACATTCCGGTAGATGGCTTAATCAGGTTACTGTATACGGCTTTTAACTGAGTAGCTACCTGGGATGTCTCACCGGTAACACCAGTAGCCGTTGCCATGACACCAAACAATTCCTCCTGCGTGACGCCGAGGGTGTTGGATGCACCTGTGACCTGCTGGATACTGGATGCCAACTCAGGGAAAGTCGTCTGTCCGAGTTTGACCGTGTTAAACGCTAAGTCAGATACCTTGCTCATAGCCTCATAAGAGGTGTCGCCGTATGCCTTTGTTACAGCGGACAACAGGTTAATGGAATCTGTCGTTGTGGCGCCACCAGCGGCGGCTCCCTTTGCAGCAAGCTCTACCTGCTTAGATACGTCCGCAGAATCACCGACTGCGGAAATCATCTGATACAATCCATCTGTCAGATCTTCCGTTGCCACGCCGGTGTTGTTAGACACATCTAGTATCTGATCACTCAGCTCGCTTACCCTGGACTTAACCTGCTCGGTCGTGCCATCAAGAAGTGTGGACACATTGGCCATCTGCGTCTCAAAGGATGCTGCGCTCTTGACCGAATCAGCGCCGAATTTAACAATGGCAGCAGTGGCGGCGACTGCAGCTGTCCCCACAGCCGCCATGCCGATTTTCATTCCGCCGAACTTCCTCGTGGCGTCATTTAACGACTTCTGGAGTGATGGATCCAGCTGGCCGGCAATACTTACGATTGCCTCTAAGGTTTTATTGTTTTTCCCCATGCCGCACTACCTCCTTCTGCTCCTCGGTCTATTTGCTGCCTTGGCTGCTTTTATGGCGGCGTCTCTCTGCCTGTTTTCTTTCTCAATGTCTTCCGTTGCCTCAGCGATCTCCTTTAAAAAAGAGATCAGGCTCATCCGTTCTATTTCTTTGATTCCTGTGTGGTAGATTCGGGAGTAGCTTCGGATGGCTCTTCTGAGCTGCTTGGCTCTGAGTCTTCCTCCAATCTCCCGTTGATAAAATTTCTTCCCAGCATCGTGAGCGCGACAAGGTCGTACCCTTTTACCCTCTCGAGATCTGCAATATCAATATCCGGATTGACTGCCACGATAGCCTCAATGCCGAGATACAGCTGGAAGTTGGTATCAAGCTCCATGACAGCTGCGCTCTGCTTGCCCTTCTGCGCACTCTGAAGCTCTTTCGCTCCTGCGTAGCTTGCCGCCTCCGTAAACCCGTCACAGGAGATCTCATTGAAGTCGTACTCGAATTTTCTTCTTTCTTTTCCGTTGATCAGTACCGGATTTTTGAATTCAATTTCTTTTCTCATGCCCATTTCCTTTCTTTTGGAACCAAAAAGGAAGGACCCCATGTGTCCTTCCTTTGAATGTGTAGTTTGTAGTTTTTAGAGCAGACTTGCCATGCTGGATGAATAGTCCACGCCGTTGATACGGCAGGAACCCGCCAGCTTGTCTACCAATAAGATCTCTTCTCCCTCGCAGAAGAACTGATATCTTGTAACTGAGAGTGGGATGTCCAACTCGACAGAATCTCCAGGATTTACCTCGATCGCAGGCACGATCTTCGGTACCGCGCGGAGATACGCCCGGCATCCGCCGATTTCAATATTTCCGTTTGTTCTGGTGACCTGCTGCGTCCATCTAAACTCGTAGTTGTTGACCCCAAGCTGGCAGATCCTTGCCAGACCTGTGTCACACCCGATCTTCTGGATTGTTGCCTCTAAGGATTCAATCAATCCGTACAACGGCATCTCCTGCTCACCCAGTGCCGTTTTGATTGTGCCGAGCACATGCGTCACTTCCGGGAGCGTAATGGTGACGTTTCTGGCCACAAGCGCATTATTTACATAACACGTTGTGGCATTGATCGGACCTCTTACATCTAATACTGCTGTCATTCAGTTTCGCCTCCTTTACTCGTCATCTTCGCTGAAATAAGCGGAGAATCCGGCATCTGTGTAAGCCACATAAGCACTCGCGCTCTTGATCGGCGGTGTCGGCGTTACCGGGATATCCCATCTGAAATCACCATTCATCATGTCGCTTACAGAGTTCTCAGATTCCAGGAACAACACTTTAGGATTGCCGATCAAGGCTCCCTGCGCCACAAGGGCGTCAAGTTTCTCCTGCTCTTTGTTTAAAATCCGCTCTTTCAACTGACGGTTAAATGGCTTATCGATCGTGGTGCCCCACTCCCTCTGGAATGAGTTAGTGATGTAGAAAAGCATACGCATAGACACATCAAAGATGCATCTCGGATCTACGTCTTTGCCGTACTCGTAAGCCGCGGTATGATCGCCCCAAAGGACCCAGCGGCCGCCCCAGAATACACATGTGCTGATGCCCTTAGAGGTCAGCTCCTTGGATGTGATCTGATCGAATCCCTTGTTTGTGGATTCAGCGCCGAAGTACTGACCAAGTACCGGGATATCTTTGTTACCACATGTCTCCATCGGCACAGATTTGTACGAATAATCAGCCCGCATATATTCCACTACCGCGAAGGTAGACAGGTGATAAATGCACCCGTCAGTGCCTTTTGCCTGTGGCCAGTACACTTTACTGCGCTCATTAATGTACCCGTTGCTCTTCGCCCAGGTATTGGCTTTTGCAATGGTATCCACTGCCTCCTCCTCTGATTTGAGCGGGATATCCGCGCAAACAAAGGCATCCCAGTGCCCGTTGATACTCTGCGCCGCTGACAGCATCGCATTGTAGACATCCGGGATGTCTGACCAGCCGGGAGCCGCCAGAAGATTACATACCGCGTACTGTTCCTGGTATAAGAGCTGCAGCGCGCCCAGCCCAGAATACTCACCACCTGCAGTCACGCCGCCGATGATATCTGTCTTGTCTACCGCTTCCAGGTCTACCTCGTAGTAGCTTGCGGCGATAGTGCCTGTGAGCTTTGTACTGCCCTTAGAGCTGATAATTACCATGCCCTTAGTGTAGTTATAGTCCACGGTGTAGTCCGTGTCTTCTGCCTTTTCTGCGAGCGCCAGCGTATCAAGGATGATCGTGTCACTCTTGATCGTTGCCTGCCCATTGGAAAAAGCCAGCTGTACAGTTGTTTTCTCGCCTTTTTTATGGACATCCGGATCCAATACGTTGATAACGTAGATAGGTCCGATGTTGCCAAGCGCGTTGTCAAAGTGCGCCTTGACGGCCTCACACAACGAATACTTAGACCACTCGGCAGAGTAGCCGATTGTATTCTGTGCGTTGGTGTAGTTGGTGAGCTTTGTAGGATAGTTGACAATCTTCTTATCCTTGTAGCCTCTGATAAGATTAACAGGGGCTAAACCAACGTATACCGGTACGGTGCCGGCCTGCGTAGCGCTCTGTGCCACAGTCTCACCTACATGGCCATATGTGCCATATAAATACTCGTTAGCCATCTTAATTTTTCCTCCTTATAAAAATTCTTCGATATCCTGGTTATTTCGAACAAATCCGCTTCTGAGCGCGAACTGGATGTACGCGAACCAGTTCGGGTAAAAGTCAGGGATGGCGTTCTGCTCCTTGTACGGACCAAACCTGACCGGAACGTCCGGCGACAGTGCCATCCCTCCGATCGAGGTTGTGGATTCCAACTTGCGCAGAATCGCGTCCACGAAATTCCAGGCATCCATCCAGCCATCATAGCTTGGAGCATACGGTTCCGGTGCATCCGGAGCCGTACCTTTGGGATAGAATATATCCTTGCTGTGTACTCCCGGATTCCAGCAGGAGATACCAAGATTGATATTGATATCTCTCATAGAGTTCGGGAGGTTGTCCGATCCATCCACGATCTGAACGCAGATGGACGGCATATTTGTCGGCACGCCGGGCGGCAGCTTATCCATAGCCGGGAGGAATAAGGGGAACGCGTGCGGCGTCACCAGCTCGTACTTGTACCCATCATCCTGCGGATCGCGGTTGCCCGGGGGCTTTTTAAACTTAAAGTCCGGGCACACCTCCTCGTTGAGCCACTCGCTCACCTTAATGATCGAATCTGTGATTGACATCTCACCGCCTCCTAACTATTGATACTGATAAACAGATTTACTGCCGTCATGCCGATACTTTCGCGCCATGTGTTGACCGAGTATGGGATCCCGTCCACCCGCAGTTCCGCGCCATATCCTTTGCGATCCGGTAAGTCCTCGCGTTTCGCGTACAGCGTCATGGTTGACTGTCCGATCGCCATCTCAGCGCCTCCTTGCCGATCCTGCAATCCATCCTCGTCGATCACACAAATGATGCTCTTTCCTTCGACAACGTGTTCTTCTCCGAAATCATCCAGATTTAAGAACACTCTGTCGATGTCTTTTGCCACCAGATCTTTCAATCCGGCCAAGATTAAACCTCCGGCTCGGCTGCTTCTAAGATCGGAGGCTCTTCGTCGCTGCTTTCTTCTGCGTCAGCTGATTCCTCTTCCGGATCCGCTGCCACTGTTTCTTCCGCCTTTTCCGATGGCACGCACACATGCTCCTCAGAAATGCGTTTAATAAGATCCTCTTTAGAGCCGGAAGCACTAAGCCCCAGCTCCTTAGCGAGCTTTTTCAGGTCATTGTACGCATATGTGCTAAGATCGTCCGGAGCCAGTACGCCAAGAACCACATTCTGCTGGCTTTTAGCGTACTCAGCAATACCAAGTCTGACCAGTCTGGCGGCCTCTTCATCCGCGATGCTGATCGGACCATCATTTTTTGTGATGAGATTGACCGGTCCTTTGGCGTCCGGTCTGTATCCGTAGCCGCCTCTGATGATATTCACCTGTTTCATTTGCATTCACCTTTCTTTCTTCTGACGATTAAGCCAGTACAGTTGCAGAAATGGACGAGTTCTTAAAGTTCGGCACAGTAAGCGGCTTTGCAGTCTCGGTGAGAGTACGGATGCCGTCGTGTACGTTGGTCACGATGTGCGGGACCCTTGTTGCCGGATAGGTGTGGAACTGTCTGTCAGATTCCTCGATCTGAGTTACAGAACCGTACAGAGTACGTCCTACTGCCGGAGCGGTCACAACGATCTGCTTTTTCGGAACAAAGGTCTGCTCTACGTTCTGCTCATCGACATAGGTCTCTGCGTAGCAGTACAGGTCAAGTACAACGCCATAGCAGTTTAACTTGCCGTAATAGGTCACTCCATCCGGGAGCTCTACCGGGTTGAGATCAACCAGGTTCAGGCGGCGGTTGTTGAGCATATCCTGAATGCTCTTGTTGGACAGCAATGTGACCGCTACATCATTTCCAAAAACTACATCAGTAGCCGGAAGACCTCTCTTTTTGTTCATCATGGCCATGTTGTACAGATCTTTCATGATCACGGCCGCATCCGTGTCCTCATCCCACTTAGATGAAAGCGTATAAATAGCGTCATTTGATACACCATCGTAGAAGTGGATCTGAAACTCTTCAAACTTTCCGCTGCCGTACTGATCCGCGTAGTGCTTCATATTGTACCCATTCGCGAACAGTGTCTGCGCTGCCATGTACTCCTCACGGCTATCGATAAGCTCTCCAAGCTCTGAGATGTCATTTCTCAAGATCGCACCTTCACGCTGCTCCGGTGCCTGCTGTGAGAACAGTGTCTCACCGAACTGTTTCTTCAGCAGCTGATCGATCGTCAGCACTCTCTCCGGTGCTACGTTGGCCGGAGTATATCTCTCGGTCTTGTAACCGTCTCTTGCTACCGGGATTCCGCCCTTCATCGGCACTACGCACGGCGCCAGCTTTCTGGACTTCTCGTCTTTGTATTCGATCAGGACATCCTCTGTGACGAAAATATCATTTGCCGTGGTCGGAAAGTATCTGTCACGCAGAAATGTTGGTCTTTTTGGCATGAGCTGCATAGCAGCTAACATGGTCTGTGTCTGATAAATGTTAATCATCTTCTGATTCCTCCTTACATCATTCCGGATTCCAGAGAAATACCGCATTTACGGAGTTCCTGGATATCTGAATCTTTGATTGTGTAGCTGGATGCCACCTTGACGCTGCCTCTGATAAAGTGTCCCGTAGCGTATGCCTCTGCGGTCACATCTCCGGCAGTCGCATCCACATCCTCTGCCAGGATATATGCTGCAGTCGGATCCTTTGTCTCTCCGCCGCCCTTTGCGGTGCCAAGGCTTACGCATTTACCTCCCTCGGTGAGAGCGAGGATTGTACCTCTAGTCAGCTTCATCCCCTCCAGGATCGTGACATGTACTACGTCTACCGGCTGTGGTCCTGCAATCAGAAATTCCTCTGAGCAGGAGCCGAGTGTTTCGTTTCCATCTGTTCTCATGTTGCTACCTCCTTATTTTGCCTTTTTTTCTGTTGCTTCAGGCGTAACGCCTGCGATCAGTGCCGCTCCCGCAGCAATGTCAGCTTTCATCTGTTCCTCTGCGGTAAGCGCTCCGTTCGGAATCGGGGTTACATCTGCGGCTCCAGAGCTTGCAGCGTCCGCTCCTGCATCTGCGATAAACTGCGCCCCAGCGCTTGCCTGGTTTTTAAGAACCTGAAGTGCGAGAGCCTCAGCAGTCATTTTTTCGTCTCCGTACTTAGCCTTTTCCACGAGATCCTTGTCTGCGATCTTATTCGCGATTTCGTCAATGGATTTAATTCTTTCCACCTCCGCTTTGACCGCATTTTCCATCGCTGTCTGGTTAGCTGTCTGAGCCGCCTCCGTTGCAGAATTCTGAATCTGCTTAACAAGTTCAGGTTCTGATTTCATTAATTCATCCAGAGTCATCTTTTCTTTACCTCCTGTTTTTTTGTTATTTTTTTGGTTTATAACATCCGGCTCAAGGCCAGCTGTTACCTGCTGCTTGCTTACCGGTATAGAATCCGGTAAATTAAATAAGCCCCGGACAGACATCGGAATACCGTTGACCGTCAGAAGGCTTTTTGAGGCATTAAGGCTCATTGTTACCTTGCTGCCTGTTTCCACCACCTCATCCGCAAAACCATTATCTATGGCCTCCTGTGAAGACATCCAGGTGGTGTTACTCATCATGTTTTTGATCTTATCCTGATCCAGACCGGTGCACTTCGCATAAATCTCTGCGATCGACTTATCAACCGCATTGACCTGTTTGAGCGCATCTTTCATCTCGTTGGCGTTGTAATACCCATACAAAAGAGACGCGGCTCCGTGGATCATGGTCAGAGACCCGTCACACACTTTCCTGTGACCAGGCGTGGCGCCCTGCGCGATAATGCTGGCGGCGCTTGCTGACAGCCCATCAACGATAGTAGTGACGGTTCCTTTTAATTCCATCATGCGGTTTCGGATTGTGATACCTGCGAACACATCGCCGCCCGGGGAGTTGATCCTGAAGGTCACATTGCTCTTTTCCTTGTAGGTTTCCAGATCGTTCAGGAAATCCGAGAGAACAATATAAAGACCTTCGATCGGTTCCCCTGTCCACCAATCCACAGGCTTATTTGTGACGACCTCTCCGTACATCTCAACTTCCAGCGAGTCATCGTCCGTCTCTACCATGTTGTACGGCACAAGGTCGGCCGGCGCCTTAAAGTGTCCCGGCATTGGTCCGTTTCTGAATTTGTCACACTGCATTCCCATTATTTTTCTCTGCCTCCTTATTACTCGGGTTACCGTCCGGCTCTTTTGCCGGATCCGCTTCCGGCGCAGGAGCAGCAGTCCCGCTTAATGCATTCTTTTTCTTCTGGGTCTCCATCTCAAGCTGATCCATATTAGAATCCCAGTCGCTACCGTTGATCCTTGCGGCCGCAGCCTCATGTGTCGTGAATCCATTCTCAACGGCCATGATCTCCGCATTAACCTCTTTTAACGGATCAAGCTGTCCCTGAGACGGTCCGATCCACTCACTTCCGAGCCAGGCGTCCCGGATCAATGGATCATCAAAAAAGCCAGGGGCGTTGATTCTGCCTCTGGCAATCGCTTCTGATAACCATATCTCATAGACCGGATAGCAAAAATTCGAAGTAAACCACTGACGGTACATCTTAAATGCTTTCCATGCTTCCATCAGAGCCGCCCTGGACGCAGAGTAGCTGGCGTTAAACTCTTTCACCAGCAGATCTGCCGGAATCTCAAGAGCCGCGCCGACCTGCTTACATATGGCCTTGAAAAATGTCTCAAATCCAGTGTTTGGCCGTTTCGGGTCAGCGAATACCACGCTTTCTCCAGGATTCATTACATTCATGGTACCGGGTCCGAGCTCGTACTCATTCGGATCATAGCTTTCCTCCGGATCCGGCCCCGGCTGACCATTTTTGACCTCATTAAAAGGATTTCCGGTCGTGTCCGTGTCAGCCTCCGTGGTCACAAACGCCGTGAAGAAACTTTCAACGACTGCTGCCGTGAGCTCTGATTCAGAGTACCGTCTGAGCTGCAAAAGCTGTTCGATCACCGGCGCCAGATAGGTCACGCCTCTGTACTGCTCCGGACGCTCTGAGTTCATGACGTGAATTACATTCGGAAGTCCTGTCTTCTTGCCATAAGCCTCCACGCGTTTCCATTCCGTTTGATCCACAGATGCCTGATATGGATAAGTGTTGCGGAACCAGTACGCCACGACAGCTCCGGTATTATCAACCTCTACGCCGTCATAGATTTTATTACCATTGACCTTATTACGTCCCTCGGTCAGGTTTAGCCCGACACCCAGCACACTACCTGGAGTGCTGCACCGGTCAGCCTCGATCACATGGAGCTTTAAGGTGTATGGACAGTTTCTAACCGCCTTATCTTTCCGTAGGATAAACACATCACCGGAGGAAAGCCAGGCGTAAAAACAAAGCTGCTGGATCTCGTAGAAATCATTCATGGATGTGGCATCGCAGTTTTGCTTCTTGGCCGCCCACAAATTAAACTCAGCCTTGACCTTCCTCTGCCAGGCTTTGCTCTCCTCTGATGTCAATCCCAGTATGTCCTTGTCTGGTCTCGGATTCAGTTTCAGGCCAAGACCAATGGTATTGGTTCTGTTTGTTTTGATCGCGGATGTCGCGATCGGAAACGACATCGTAAGCATACGCCCGCGCTGACGCAAGGTGTAGTTATTCGCATCGATATCCTCACGAGGGCTTCCAGATGCCGGATTAAAGCCTTTTAAGGCTCTCTTTTTTGTACTCGCACCCGCCTGTCCATACCCTTTGGCGCCTGTGTAGTACATTAAGTTGTTGTTTTGCATGATTCACCGCCTTTTAAATGGAGCCCGGAAAGAAAGGCTTAGACCAGGCTCCTATATCCAAACCCAAAACAGGTTAAGATATCAACATTACCAATCCCTCGGCACGATGCCGATGGCTTTTCTCGGCCGGATCCCGGCTAAGAGATTTTCGATTTCGTCCCTCTGATTTTCAAGGGTTTCTATTTGCGACTTGATGTCACTCGAATACTGGTACCTGGACACGCTCTGACTTCCGATTGTGTAGCTCTGAATACCACCTTCCGTGAGAAGGGCTTTTTCTTTCTCGTAGTAATACTCAAGGCGTTCATTGATCCTTGCCAGTTTCCTTTCGAGCTGCGCTCTCGTTTTTATCGCCATGGTCTCACCTCCACTTACCAGTCATCCTCATACACATTGCGACGATGCTGCTGTTTCTTTTTTGGTCTTTTCTGGGCTTCTTTGACAACAATCCCATGCATCCTCTGATATAAGAGGTCCATGTTTGGTTTCATGACCGCGAATGCTGCATTTGCGTAGTCGCGGCAGTCTAAAGCCTCGTTCCGGTTGTGTCCAGGGAGCTTTTCCCACACCCATTTACCGTTTTTGTAGGTCATTTTTTCGGATAATAATCCACTAAAGTAAGTAAGATCATAGCCTTTTTCCACGTTTGACGGAAAATGTGAGTATCTCGGGTGGGTATCTCCATCCTCCTGGCGCTTGACTTTAAGACCGGACATGATTTTTTCCTTACCGGCGTCAACTCCGATCACATAGAGCCATGCCTTACCTACCACCTGATTATCCTTTACGATATCGACCTTACTCGGCGGTCTGGTAAACGGGACGCCCTCGCCGCCTTTACCTTTTATGGCGAACACGCGCTTATCTATGCGCTTACTGCATTGGTCGTATACCTCCTGCGTATAATGCCCACCGGAGTCCACGAATGTAGCGCTGATTCTCAAGGCTTTTTGGCCATCTGAAAAGTAATAGGAGCGGTCAATGATTCCATCCAGTCTCTCCCAGGTATCATTGTCATCCGGTTTCCCCATGATGATTCCTCGCTCTATGCCCCAGTTCTCACCATATCGTCCATAGCCGACAACCTCGTACTCAAGTCGGTTATCCTGCGTATCTACGCCGCAGGTCAGGCACAGGACTCCTTCTGGCAGATCTGCGTCATACGCTTCCCTTCTGGCCAGCATCTGATCCTCGTCTTCCAGGTCGCCGCGATCTTCCCAAAGCTCACCAAGCAGTGTATTGTACACTGTTTTTAGCTTTGCCGGATCATCTTTTGCCTCTAAAAACTTGAGGCAGATCTTAGACCACGGCATCCACGGGGATGAAAACGCGTTGATCCAGAAGGATCTCACGCCGTTTTTGTAGGCTTCCGGGTTCTTCGCAATCCATTTTTTCGGCTGTTTACGAATCTGCTGTTCTGATGACAGACATCCGCATTCCGGGCAGCAGTACTCCACCTTATCGATCACATACTGCCGCTTGCCATTAATCTTCGAGGAATGATATTCGTATTTTATATGATCAAAGCGGATAAAATGGTACTCTCCGCAGTGTGGACATTTCACACACCAGTACTCCTGCGTACCAGTGTTAAAGGATGCCTCTATGGCGCTGTATCCCTTGATGGTCGGTGTTGACACCTCAACCATCTTATAGTTGTAAAAGGTGATCGTTCTGGCCTCAACCAGGCCCCACGGATCACCCTCACCGCCTGCGTCTTTTGCCCATCGGTCACGCTCGTCACCGAATACATACCTTGCAGGCACGGACGCAAGTGAGGCCGGCGAGTTACTACCGGTCATTGTCAACATACCACCAGGATATGCCTTTTTCAGGACGGTGTTCTCACCGTCCCTGCTCTTTGCTTTTGCGATCTTTTCCCGCAGCGGTCGCGTGTCTCGGATCATTGGAGCGATTCGCCTTTTGGAAAAATCCTTTGCATTGTCGACCGTCGGCATAATGAGCATGATCGGTCCAGGATCGATATCGATCGCATATCCGAGCATATTCATCTCGCACTCCGTCTTGCCGACCTGCGAAGATGCCGCCACCGCGATCCGGTGAACCTTTGGATCTGTAAAGGCATCCATAATCTCTTTTAGATATGGCGTCCTGCTCGTCCGCCACTTGCCGGGTTCGGCGCTATTCTCGGCAGACAGCCGTCTATACTTATCTGACCATTCAGTTACGGTCAGCTCCTCCGGCGGCCTAAAATTGGCAGTGGATTTCCGAATAGTAGTATTGAGATCCTTTACCGGACCCACGCTGCTATTCTTCCTCGTCGTTTTCCTGCTCAATTTTTTCTAACCAGCCCTGTCTCTCTCTAACCCTGCGCCTATATTCATCCGGGTTGTATTCATATCTGGTCAAGTCATCCAGGATCTCATTGACTGCCTTTTTTATGATTTCAGATACCTCTGCGGTATTCTGCGCTTCCGCCACATCCACCGCCAGACGTCCCGGCATAGATAAAAGCGAAGACCGGACAGCCAGGCAAAGATCAGTGGTCATCGCCTCCACGTCCTCAGCAGAATGCATCCTGCCCTCCAACTCCTCAAGCTGCAACTGTGCGATCGAAGCCTTTGCTTTTTTAAGATCGACCTCCGCCTGAAGTTTTTCCTCTTCCTTGTCAGACGTGCTGCTCTTTTTCTCCCGGCCATTTGCCTTGTCTGAAAGATACTTGATATACTGCATGACTGTCGGCATCAGATCATACCTCCGGAGCTTGCGGTTTCCTTCCTGCGTCTCCACCGTCTGAATGATGCCCTCCTGCGTCAACTGCTGCACACGTCGAACAGTGACCTGGAAGACTTTTGCGATGATCTCTACCTTTACCAGATTCTTTCCTGCGGTTGTTGTATCCGCCATACGATCAACTCCTTTTTTGCATATGGTTCTGTGAGCTCATATTTCGCCCATATAGGCGTTTTGGCATTTACCCTATAATTTATCCACATTGCATTTTAAAGTGGCAAGGCGTAACGAAATACGCCCGAAAACGCCATAGTAACTAGACGTTTTTTGGGCTCGCCAGCACCGCAAGGCAGATTTTTTCTGCCACAGTACCTTTTTTGTGCAACATGAATAAAAAAATAATTATTTTTTGTCACATTTTTTTCTGCGTCACTTGCAGCACTGTTCGAGGTGGTGCTGCAGCCTCTTGCCCAGCTCTTTGCCTATCCTGTCTCTGATGTTGTCAGACACATCTTTGTTAGTAATCATCTGCGGAACTGACAGCGTCTTGATTACATCTGTCGGCGTCCTTGCCGCCCCCCGTCTCTGAAACGGAATCTGTGTTGTGCC
>ERZ1034873.389-NODE-389-length-25410-cov-9.458056_pt1 | contig 25410 bp, 20 predicted proteins | sample MGYA00520689_ERZ1034873 | MGnify/ENA primary metagenome ERZ1034873 (study PRJEB33766, sample SAMN09781722) | gut metagenome | biome: gut microbiome | host: Homo sapiens | place: Madagascar | study: EMG produced TPA metagenomics assembly of the PRJNA485056 data set...
ATTATATAAAATATATAATTAAACGTAAGAGAAATCATTAAATTAAAAACATCGACTTAGGAAAATTCTAAGCATGATGATGGGGCCATATTTAATGACTTTATGAGGGCGTGATTATAAACTTGGGGATAAAGAGGTGATGATTTGTTCTTGCATGGCCTCAAGCTCGCCTGTTAAAAATCTTTCGAGGATGGTGTTGGTGAATTTTTTACGAAGATAGAACCCATATTGGCGTTCGTTATTTCTTTTGCCTGCAGGCTTTAATTGAAGGTATTTACCTAAAGCTGAAAGTTCTCTTGGATTACGCTCTAGCACTAATGCTTCCATTATTTCTTCCCAATCGCATTGAATTTGCGCGCGTTCAGCCTCGTTCATGACCCAGAAAAATGACTTGCCAAATTTTCTCATAGCTAGGGGAATATTAGTATCACCTTCTATCGGTAACCATAACACACAGCTTAGTTTATTTAGGACATTTGAGGTCGCAAATTGTTGTCCTCGCAGTAAATAATCTAACAAGATACAGACGTGAGTATTTTCTGCTGGCTGGCCGTTAGGGCTAATAGGGATGGTTTTAAGTTCAACTCCAAGATCAGGAAAATCTTGAATGGGGTTTGCTCCTGCAGTGGCGCCAAGCGCAATTTCAGCTAGTTGGCCCACGAAACCTTTGGCAAGCTTGGGATTAGTTGGCAAGGGAATGCCTAATATTTTAGCGACCTGGGCTACATTTAAACCAACTAAGGCTCGGGCGCGCCAATAAAGGGTGATTCTGCTGTCAGGGGGATTATTCATAGCAAATCCTGTAAATTTAGCTTTGTAACTTTAGTTTTGTAACTTAAATTGGGACAAATCTTTAGAAACAGGAAGGCACTTAAAGCAGCCTTTTTATTGAGAATAAGGGCTCGGAGAAAGTTGGTTGGACTTCTTTACTTCTAAAGTGTTCTTGGTTTGAGACATTATATCCGATATTAGAAGGCAAATACGGATCAAGGGGGAGGAATATGGTAAAATTAGAGGTGTTTGACGAAGAGACCTTACGGTCTAATGTTGTTTGTAAATAGGAATTTTGTTCGTGATCGACGCTGAAGGCTACAGAGCCAACGTAGGAATTGTAATCTGCAATCGTGATAGCCAGGTACTGTGGGCTCGCAGGATTGGTCAGAATTCATGGCAGTTCCCACAAGGAGGGATAAATCCAGGGGAAAGTCCTGAGCAGGCGATGTATCGTGAGTTAGGTGAAGAACTCGGATTGTCCAAAAATGATGTGACAATTTTAGCAGTGTCTCGCAATTGGCTCCGCTATCGTTTACCGCAACGTTTGATCCACTGGGATGAAAAGCCAGTGTGCGTAGGGCAGCGTCAAAAATGGTTTTTACTCCTCATTAACGAAGAGCATGAGGAAAAAATTGTATTCAACCATTATTCAGTGCCAGAATTTGATGGCTGGAGATGGGTGACATATTGGTATCCGGTACGGCAAGTAGTTCCGTTTAAGCGTGATGTATACCGGAGGGTGCTAAAGGAATTTGCTCATTTAGCGATTCCGCTAAGTCAAGCCAGCACGGTTATTGATAAAAAGAGCCGGCAACCCCGCAGGGAAACACGCAGAAGATTTCGGAGGTAACAGGGTGTTAACGACATTAAGGCAGATTATTGAACAGGTATTAAAAGAGCCTAACATTGAAAAAGCGCTAGATTTTTTAGTACATAGAACCCGTGAGGCCCTGTGTGTAGATTGTTGTTCGGTTTATATTGCCGAACAGCAAAGACAGCGTTACCGTTTAGTGGCTACAGATGGCTTGAGTCGTGAATCTGTAGGTAAGGTAGTGCTTCGCTTTGGGGAAGGGCTTGTAGGTTTAGTGGGGAAGCGTAATGAATTATTAAATCTAGCTGACGCGCAAAACCATCCAAACTTCAAATATATTCCTGAAATTGGGGAAGAAGAATTTCGTTCTTTCTTAGGGGTACCGGTTGAGCATGAAGGTGTAGTCCTTGGGGTTCTAATTATCCAGCAAAAGGATTCTAGACAGTTTACTGAAACTGAAGAATCATTTTTGGTAACTTTAGCGGCTCAACTTGCGTCTATCCTCTATCTTTCAGACTTAAAAGAAAAATCTGAATCTGAAACCCATGAAGAACCTTTAGCTTGTGACTTTGGTTCTGGCGGGATCGCTATTGCTCGTGGTTGGGTATGGCAACCTCATATGGAACTTGAGCAGGTTCTACTTAAGAAGACTGACGATCCTGAAATGCAGGTTGAACTCTTTCACCAAGCGGTGTTTCAGCTTCAGTTAGACCTTGATTCCTTAACCCTTAGAATTTACGACACTGTTAAAAAGCAGGATTTATCTAATGTTTTTGATGCTTATCAGCAGTTGCTTGAAGATGGTGAGTTTACTTGTGCCGTAGACCAAAAGATTTACGATGAATCTTGGTGTGCATCATCTGCTGTTAAGCTAGTAACTGAAGATTTAATCAAAAATAAAGAAGCAGCCGGACAAAAGGAAGAAGCCTTAAGTATTAACGATTTGGCGCAACGTATTTTGTCCCGCTTAGCTCACAGCTATTTAGAAGATTTTGATTTTTCTGAACCGGTGATTTTGTTAGCTGAAGAAATAACTGCAGCTTTAATTGCTGAAGTACCGCGCGAACGCATTGCGGGGATTGTTTCTTTGCGTGGCGGTGGGAATTCATTAGCGGCTATTTTAGCGCGTAATATGAATATCCCAACCTTGATGGGGGTGTCTTTACCTTTACAAAAGCTTGACCGTCACTTGTTCATTGTAGATGGTATTAGACGTGAGCTTTTAATCGACCCACCAGCAGGTGTAATCGCCGAATATAGCGGGATGATGACAGCTAATGCCCAAAACAGCCGAGTCTACATGGATGAACGTAATCTGCCAGCGGAAACTGAAGACCAGGTGCATATAAATGTAAATTTAAATGCAGGTCTTAGTGTGGAAGACAATGTGCAGGAACTTTTACCAATGATCGACGGGGTCGGGCTTTATCGTACTGAAGTTGAATTCATGATGCATAAGACCTTCCCAACCGAACTTGAGGAATGTCGTCACTATGAAGAGGTCTTGAAGAACTTTGCGGATCGCAAAGTGATTATGCGTACAATGGACGTGGGTGGGGATAAACCACTCCCATATCTACCGGTAAATGAACTCAATCCATTTTTAGGGTGGCGTGGGATTCGCATTAGTTTGGATAGACCAAATCTACTCTTAACTCAATTTAGAGCCATGCTTAAAGCTGGGCGTAAGTATGACAATCTAGAAATCATGTTGCCAATGATTTCAAGCTTGGAAGAGGTTTTACAGGCTAAAGCTTTGCTTGATCAAGCATACAACGAAATTTGTGAAGAGTTTAGTACGGTTATCAGCTATCCAAAACTTGGGGCCATGATCGAAGTGCCGGCGGCCACATTTATCTTAGAAGATTTAGCGCCACATATCGATTTCTTCTCCATCGGGAGTAACGATTTAACTCAATACATGTTAGCTGTTGACCGTGGTAATCCAAAAGTGGCTAAGCTTTATGATTGCTTCCAGCCTTCCATGTTACGTGTATTCTCTCGTCTCTTTAGAATTTGTAACCACGAAATTAATAAACCAATTTCCGTGTGTGGTGAATTAGCTGGCGATCCATTAGGGGCTATGATGTTAGTTTCTATTGGTTACCGTGAACTTAGTATGAACTATACTAGCATTCCGTTAGTTAAGTATATTTTAAGACACGTAAATATCGCTGAGCTTGAAGCTGTCTTCAATGAGGCTATCAAGTCATCTAGCGCGGATGAAATTAGACGTTTATACCGTAGCTATGCCGAAAAGAAAGGGCTTTTGAATATGCTTGGTATTTTGCGCCAAGCTAAGCACGATTAAGATTTAATCTTTGGGTTCACGGCTAAAAAGGTCGAAAACCTAAGCTAAAACTTAACTTAAGTGCAAAGTAAACCAAAACCAAATTTCAATCTCGCTACATACACTAGGAGCCAAGTCTTACTTGAGGAAGCCTAATGTAGCTAAGGATCTAAAGAGCGAAGCTTTCGCTCTTTATTAAATGAACAAATCAAATTAGGAGCCGGGCTTAAGCCTAGTAAAATATGAAGCAGTATCTAGAACTTATGCAACACATTATGGACCACGGGGCCGTTAAAACTGATAGAACCGGCACTGGGACTAAATCTGTTTTTGGTTACCAAATGCGTTTTGCCATGAAAGATGGTTTTCCGTTGGTTACCACCAAAAAATGCCATCTGCGTTCTATTATTCATGAACTACTTTGGTTTTTAAAGGGCGATACTAATATCGGTTATTTGCATGACAATAAGGTTACCATTTGGGATGAATGGGCCGATGAAAATGGCAACTTAGGTCCAGTATATGGTTATCAGTGGCGTTCTTGGCCTGCTCCAGACGGGCGTCATATTGACCAAATCACCAATGTTGTTAACCAAATTAAAAATACTCCTGACAGTCGTCGCATGATTGTTAGTGCGTGGAATGTGGCAGATATCGATAACATGAAATTGCCACCATGCCATGCTTTATTTCAGTTCTATGTGGCTGATGGTAAATTAAGCTGCCAGCTTTACCAAAGAAGCTGTGATACGTTCTTAGGTCTACCATTTAATATTGCTAGCTACTCTTTGTTATTACATATGATGGCGCAGCAATGCGATCTGGAACCTGGTGATTTTGTGTGGACTGGGGGCGACGTGCATCTTTATTTGAACCACTTAGAACAGGCTAAGCTCCAATTATCTAGAACGCCAAGAGCACTACCAACCTTAAGATTTGCGCGGAAGCCAGATTCAATTTTTGATTATAAGTTTGAAGACTTTATTATTGAAAATTACGATCCATACCCTGTAATTAAGGCGCCAATTGCCGTTTAAAGTAGTTAAGGAAGGAAGTCATGGCCACAGAACAACAATGGGATAGTTTACGGTGGAAGACTAGACGCGGCATGCGAGAATTAGATTTGATGCTTGAGCCGTTTGTTAATCGCCACTTGCCGACTTTAGGTGAAGAAACTTTTAAGAAGTATAATGACTTTTTAAATTTAACAGACCTTGAATTAGTGCGTTATTTATTACGTCGGGTGGAGCCTGTAGACCCTGAAATTAAGGCTATGGTTGACCTTATTATTAAGTGTCACGATGCTGATTTATTAGCAGGCTATGTGCCGGAATATAACGACTAAAAAGACTTAGTTTAAAAGTAGAAGTCTTGTAAGGCGATTAATAGGCGTTAATAAAAGTGGTTTAAGTTTTTAATATGAAGGCTTGCTCTTATTAACTAGAGCCCCGCAGTTGCGGGGCTTTAACGACTTTTGGTTTGTTTATATTGAAGTTTTTTTTTCTTGGACTTAAGTTTATTAGCCGGAGAAAACCACTCATTTTTACAAGGCGAAAAAGATGCGCTGGGAGAATTTGTGAATGAAATTTGAAGAAATGGAACTTGATGACCGCTTGATTGCGGCCTGCCTTGAAGCTGGTTATGAAAAACCAACCAATGTACAGCTTGAAGTGATTCCAGAAGCTTTAGATGGGATGGATATCTTAGCAGATGCTCCCACTGGAACTGGGAAGACTGCAGCCTTTTTACTCCCATGTTTACAACATTTACTCGATTTTCCGGGCAGTAGACAGGGGTTGACTCGAATCCTTATTTTAACGCCAACTAGAGAGCTCGCGTTACAAATTAGCGAACATGCTCAAATGTTAGCGAAGTATATACCTGAAATCAAAATTGGCACCATTATCGGTGGGGTTCAACATGAAGAACAATTACCAGTTATTTCTGAAAAAACTGATATTGTGATTGCAACTCCTGGCCGTTTAATCGAGTACCTCCGCAAGAAGGCGTTCGATATTCGCGGGGTGGAAATTCTCGTTTTAGATGAAGCTGACCGGATGCTTGATATGGGCTTTATCGATGATGTAGCAGAAATTTCAGAGGTAGCCGAGCGTCGTGAACAAACGATGTTGTTTTCTGCTACCTTAGAAGGGCCTTTATTAGAACGTTTTGCCAACGAAGTCCTAGAAAAGCCAGTTGAAATTCATATCGATTCTCCGCGGTCAGAACGTCGTAAGATTGCCCAGTACAAGTATTACGCCGATGATTTAGAGCATAAAATTAAAGTTTTAGAAGCGCTTCTTAGCGATGAACGTTTAGAAAAAAGCATCGTATTTGTCAAAACTAGAGAACGTTTGGCGGAACTTGTGAAGAGACTTGATGCAGATGGCTTTAAATTTTGCTATTTGCGCGGGGAGATGGATCAAGACAAGCGAATCCAAGCAATGCAACGCTTTGCGAATAATGAAGTAACTATCATGCTAGCTACCGACGTGGCGGCTCGTGGTATAGATGTGGTTGATATTACCCATGTGATTAACTTTGATTTACCGCGTACCGCCGATATTTATGTGCATCGCATTGGCCGTACGGCTCGAGCTGGTCGTCGTGGTTCTGCTATTAGCTTAGTGGAAGCTCATGATGTGCCGATGCTAGATAGAATTGAACATTACACTGGTGAAACTATTGATTTACGTGTGCTTGATGATTTGCGTCCGCAAAACAAGATCGCTGATTTTTCTAAAAAGAAAAACAAAGCCCAGAACACCAAGGCTGAAAAGGTGGATGAACCACATCGTAAAGAACGTAGTCGCGATAAGAAAAATAAGGGCAAGCCTGATTTTGCGGCTAAAATGCGCGCTAAGTTATTAAAAGCTGGGGCAAGTGCAGAAGAGATAGATTCAACTCTAGCCACTCGTGCCAACCAAGCTAACGAAGAACACCGCGAAGAGAAGCAGGAAGCTGCCAAAATTCGTAAAGAAAAAGCTGAAGCTACGGCTAATGTCTTGGCTCAAATTGCGGCGCGTCGTGGTCGTGAAGTAACTCCACCAGAAAAAGTGGCGGCGCAACAAGCTAGCTTAAAAGCAGCTCCCGGCATCAATCCTAAAGATGTCATTATTGAAGATGATGGTGAAGATTATTACGACGATGATGATATCGAAATGATTGAAGAGCGTAAATTTGCGCAAGAAAAAGACCATAAGTCCTTCAAGCATAAAGCGGAAGGTAAAAAGTCTAACCCACGTCATAAAAGAGGTAGCTTTGAGGCTTCTAGAGCGTCAGAAGATCGCTTTGGCGATAAACCTAAGCGTAGTTTCAAGCGTGATACCCGTTATAGCCTCGATGAAATTGAAGCCAAAAGCGGGAGTGAGGCCGAAGCTGGGCGTAGTAGCCGCGCTTTAAGATTTTTTGATGACGGCTTTGGGCGTGATGAAAACTATCATGACTTTGGGGATAACTATAGTTTAGATCGTAGTTCATCTGGCTTTAAGCGTGAATCAAGAGCCCATGATGATACTAGATCTAGAGGTCGTGGTTTAGCTCGTGGCAAGTTTGCTCGTCACATTGAGGGGGAACAAGCGGGGACGAGAGGCGAACGCCGTGGTGATTTGGGGCGTAAAGGTGAAGAGTTTACTAAGCGTGGAAGTCGAGATAACCGCGATTTCTCTAGGCGTAGAAGCCATGAGGCGTTAGACCACAATGCGCACGAACACACAGGAGCTAAACGCGCTAAATTTGGCGAGCACGCAAAGTCTCACTCAAGCTATGGCTCTTACGGTAGAAAATCAGATTCATGGCGAGAAGAGCGCAGTTCGAGCCATGAGAGAGGCTCGAAAGGGGCACAGTTTAAAGGCCGTGGGACTCGTGGTTCCTACACTAATGGAAACGCTAGAGGGCGATAACCATGCGGCTAAGAGCGAAGATTAAGTTCTAAACCTTAACCTATAGCTTTTCCCCTTTAACCTTGAAACCAAAGAGTTAAAACCCTAAAAAAGCCTTAAGCTTAGACTTAAGGCCTTTTGTTCGCTAAGTCGCTAAAAATTAGGTTAAAACTAAAGGTTTAACTTAATGAGCGTTAAATCGAGTTAGGTTTCGATTTAGCACTCATTAGTTTTGCGCCTCTTCTTTATCACTCTTTTGCGGAGTTATCAATTGGGGCATCATTTTTAGGTTCGCTTAAATCTTCAGCTACCTCTTCTTTTGTTTCCGCATCTTTGGCTTTACTAAAGACTTCAATGGTAATTAAAGACGCTGTGACGAGGTAATGCGCTAAAAAGACCATGGTTAGGAGCACGGTCATGATGATACTAACAGATGAAGTTATCAACACCGGCCAACTAGCTCCAACTAATCTAAGAACTAACATGGCGGAGAGGACTAAGAAGTAGAAAATAAAAAGCTCAAGGAACCAATTTATCCACAGGGCAAAGATGCCAGCTGGGTTTTTCCACAGTAGCTCGATAGCATCTGCGCAACTAGCTAAAATACCGCTATTACGGCGCATTGAGAGAGTTACAGCTGCAGTAATGACTACCCCAAAAGTTAAGGTGAAAAAGAAAGCAGCTAACAGCCAATAAATAGGGGTACCAGATGTGAGTTTGCCATCGACGAAGTTGTAATAGAGGTTGGTCCCGCTTGCGATAATCGAAATGAGAGGTAATAAAGCTAAAGCGTTATAGCAGTAGATCTTTAAGCGATAATGAAAATTTGCCGCGGCCAAATTTTGTCCTAGGTTAGGGGTACCATGGTACACCACGGAAACGGTCATAGCGGTGATTAAGCTTATAATTCCAGGAATGACAAAGATCCCACCTACATAGACAAAAAGAGAAATGATGATGCCTAATGCACAGCTAAGGGTGGAAAAAAAGAATTTAGGGCTTGAGACCATGAGGCCAAAAGCTTGCATCGGAGCCATAAAGAAATTAAAAACACTCAGCCGAGAGGCCCCGGTTGAGTTATCTAAAAACTGTTGCATTGCTTGAACTCTGTTAATTAGTTAAATAGGGCATTGAGAGGCTTAGTTACTCACAACCTAGGAAAAAATCGTTTTTACTTAGTTTTAAGTTTTAGCCAAAGCAAATTGTTTAATTTTTTTGTAATGCACTATAGTACATTAATTCGTATTCTTCTGCCGAATTTTTCCACTCGTACCGGCTGTGCATAGCATTATGGCGAATACGCTGTACTTCCTGTGGTTCTTGTAAAAAGAAAATTAGGACTCGTCTTAAACAGCTTAATAAGGCTCCAGGTTCTGGTTCATGGAAGATAAAACCAGTCGCGTTTTCTTTATCATCATCGTAACAGACCACGGTGTCTTTTAACCCACCAACTGCGCGGACAATAGGTAAGGTGCCATAAGCTAAGCTATACATTTGATTGAGCCCACAGGGCTCAAAGATTGAAGGCATGAGGAAAAAATCAGCCCCGGCTTCAATTAGGTGCGCCAAGTTATTGTCATAGACGCTCTTAAAGACGAAGCGCTCAGGGTAATCTTCAGCGATAGCGCTGAGGTTCTTTTCAAGTTCCGGGTCCCCGGTCCCAATTAAGATTAGCTGGATGCGGTGTTGCAAGAAGTCTTTTAAGATAGGCAATAAAAGGTTGACGCCTTTTTGGGAGGTTAAACGACAAACCATGCCAAAAATGGGTACGTCACAGACTGGTAAGCTAGTTGTTTCTTGCAATAAACACTTACACAGGTACTTGTTTCCCATATGGTCGGCGGAAAAGTGAAAAGGAATGGTGTTATCCATTTTAGGATCCCAATCGGTGTAATCACAACCATTGACAATCCCACACAAATCATCAGCTCTGGCCATATAGTTTTGAGCCATGCCATGACCACCTAAGAAGGTGGTTAATTCTTCGGCATAACTTGGACTTACAGCGTTAATTTTGTCGGCGTAGAAGACGCCACACTTTAAGAAATTTAAATTGGCGTAGCCATGGGTAATGCTATCGTTATTCGTGCGGGCAAGCTCTGGTAACATCCATAATTGCCCGCGGTCAAATATCCCTTGGAAAGCCCCATTGTGCACGGTGAGTACAGATTTGGTGCCGGCAAAAAATGGTGAGGAACCATAGCGAAGTTTTAATAGCATTGGGGTTAAAGCCGTATGCCAATCGTTACAGTGCACAATATCAGGTTTGAAGTTAAATTGTTCCACTGTTTGCAAACACGCAGCACAAAAGAATGCAAAACGTTCACCATTATCAGGGTAAGCCACGTTATTTTCGGCATAAAGGTTATTACGCCCAAAATAGTACTCATGTTCTATGAGCCACACGGTAATAGTGTTATTTAATCGTCCTTCTCTGACTTTATAGGCGATACTAGTGCTGTTATGAGCGTTACTTAAGGAGAATTCTCCCACGACTGGTAATGAATTCCAATTCGGGATCTTGGCATAGCACGGCAACATAATGCGGATGTCATGCCCGCGGCGCGCAAGTTCTAAAGGCAGGGCCTTAGCTACATCTGCTAAGCCACCGGTCTTAATAAAATTGCACAGCTCTGAGGTCAGAAACAGTACCCGCATCTTTTAGAATCCTATTTTAGCGCCCTTAGGGACGACCACAATACCACCATCGGAAACCGTAAATAGATTGCGGTCTTGTTCTGGATCTTCACCTATTACGACTCCGGGCGCAATTTCGACATGTTTATCGATAATAGCGCGTCTAATCCGGCAACCATCGCCGATTTTTACGTCGCCAAGCAGGACCGAGTCACAAATCTTGGTGCCACAATCCACTTCACAGTTAAAGCCTAAGATGCTATGGTCCACGGTAGCACCTTTAATACTGCTACCCGCTGAAATCATAGATTGGGAGATCTTAGTTTGATGGCTTTCGGTATCCAAAAAAGCAGCTGGAGGCAATGGCGGATAATAGGTGTGTAAAGCCCAAGAGGGATTGTACAGGTAGAATTTTGGCTTGTCAGCAATTAGATCCATATTGGTCTGCCAATAGGCATCAAGATTGCCCACATCGCGCCAGTACGCTTCTGATTGTTCACCGCTTATATGGTTGGTGCTAAAGTCATAGACATAAACTTTTTCCCGGGGAAACATATCAGGGATAATATCGCGCCCAAAATCATGGGTTGAACTAATCGATTCGGCATCGCTATGGAGTTCACGGTATAGGGTTTGGGCTTCAAAAATATAGTTCCCCATGGACACTAAGGCATGTTCAGGATCGCCGGGGATGCATTTAGGGAATTTAGGCTTTTCTTCAAACCCAATCATCCGTCCCGTGGCATCTACTTCAATAACCCCAAAGGCGCGCGCTTCATTAATAGGCATTTTTAAAGCCGACACGGTAAGGGCGGCTTTTTTTTCGGTATGATAGTTGAGCATTTGCCGAATGTCCATTTTATAGACATGGTCGCTTCCGAAGATACAAACGTGCTCAGGGTTCCGGTTTTCAATAAAGCCTAGATTTTGGTAAATAGCGTCTGCAGTGCCGTCATACCATCTTTTACCCATGCGCATTTGAGCTGGAATCGGGTCGATAAAACACCCTGGAATGCCACTAACAGCCCAGCCTTTTTTCATGTGCATAAAGAGGGATTGACTCTTAAATTGGGTAAGCACAAAGATACGGATAATATCGGAGTTGACGAAATTATTAAGCACAAAGTCAATGAGTCGGTAACTTCCGCCGAACGGTACTGCCGGTTTGCTTCTGGTTACAGTAAGCGGCTGCAATCTGGTGCCTTCGCCGCCGGCTAAAATCATGGCAATAACTCCTGACATTTCATACTCCTATATATGGTATATATGCGTTCGGTAATTTGATTATAACGCAATTTATGATGGCAGATTCGTTACTTAAAATACTTGGTTGTTAAAGTTTGACCAGAACAATATTTTAGAAATAAGGACTAGAGCTTCGAAATGTAAAAACGTACTCGACTAAGCTTGAAATGCTAGTAAGTTATGGCTTTAGGAACGGGGAGAATTAAGAAAATGGTATGAAAAAAGGATAAGACAAAACGATGCAATAAAACGATGCGGTAAAACGATAAAGCGTAGAGAATGGGAGCCAATGATGGGGAAAAGGTGTAACTAAGTATATGGCTAAATCTTAACTTACGTAATTAAAAATTAACCTACGTATTAGGTGGTCATCTAAAATTTGACCACCAAAATTTATGCAAGTTTAAGGCTGAGTTTTCAAGCCTTAAGCTAAACGTAAAAGCACAAAAGCTTAAATTCTAACTCGAAAAGACCTTGGAATTATTAGGCCTTATCTTCGCCTGCGCGTTCATTTTTAGTCCATAGGATATCCGCTAACACGCAGTACTGAGCTAAGGTGATGTTTTCTGCTCGTAGGTTTAGAGCGAGCCCGGCTTCTTCTAATTCACTATCGGTAAAGAGAGTGCCTAAGCTGTTATGGATAGTCTTACGGCGCTGATTAAAAGCTAATGCCAAAACCTGTTCTAAAAGGCGCACATCTTTAACTTTATGTGGCTTGTCCTGGTGTGGCACTAAGCGTACCACGGCGCTTGTAACCTTAGGTGCCGGTCTAAAAGCCCCTGGTTTTACTTCCATAATTGGGAGTACGCGACAATAGTATTGAGTGATTACACTAAGGCGCCCGTAGTCTTTGGTGTTTGGGGCGGCCGCAAGGCGTTCTACCACTTCTTTTTGTAGCATAAAGTGCATATCGGAAATAGCTTCGCTACAAGCAAAAAGATGCAACATCAATGGAGTTGAGATGTTGTATGGCAGGTTCCCAAAGACGCGTAAAGGTCGCTTAGTTGCTAAAGTCGTAAAATCAAATTTTAAGGCGTCAGCTTCATGAATATCGAGCTTTGGGGCTAAGAATGGGTTATGGCGTAGACGTTCAGCCAAATCGCGGTCGAGTTCAATAACATGGAGCTTGTTTACTTTTTCACTTACCGGAGTAGTAAGAGCGGCTAAGCCAGGACCAATTTCGGCGATATTGTCGTCAGGCTTTGGGTTGATAGCACGGACAATTCCGGCGATAACATTTTGATCTTGCAAAAAGTTTTGGCCAAATCTTTTACGGGCGGTATGGCCCATGGTTACTTTATCGTTCATGCGAATTCCTTAGCGATCTAATCATATCTTCTGCGGTGTTAATGGCCACGTGTAGTGATCCGGTGTCAGCAATGCCTTTGCCGGCTAAATCAAGTGCGGTTCCGTGGTCGACACTAGTGCGAATAAACGGCAAGCCTAAAGTGATGTTTACCGCCTTCCCAAAGCCCTTGTATTTAAGAACTGGTAAGCCTTGGTCATGGTACATAGCTAAAATGGCGTCGGCTTTATCCATGTATTGAGGCTGAAAGATAGTATCGGCCGGGAATGGGCCATAAAGGTCGAGGCCAGTCTGTTTTAGCTTTTCTAAAGTTGGGATGATAACGTCGAGTTCTTCATGCCCTAAATGCCCGCCTTCACCGGCATGTGGATTGAGTCCGGTGACATAGATCTGTGGTTTAGATAAGCCAAATTTAGTCTGTAAATCATGGTGTAAAATCGTAATGATTTTAGTTAATAAGGCTGGGGTGATCGCGTCTGCAATGTCGCGTAGAGGTAAATGAGTAGTTGCTAAAGCCACTCTTAAACCTTCGGTGGCTAACATCATGACTACTTCATCAGCTCCGGCTAATTCCTGGAAAAACTCAGTATGGCCACTAAAAGGTACCCCGGCTTCGTTGATAATACCCTTATGCACAGGGGCGGTTACGAGAGCCGCAAATTCACCATCTAAACAGCCACGGGCAGCTCGTTCCAAGGTTTCTAGAACGTAGGCTGAGTTTTCTGCGTTTAAAACCCCAGGGGTCACGGCAGCTCTAAGCTTACATGGTAAATAGGTAATAGTTCCTTGGCGATGCGGAGTTGGAGCCTTGGTTTTATCATAGGCGATAAGTTCAATGTCATTACGGCCTAGGATTCTCATGTACTCACGTAAGAGTTCAGGGTCGGCCACGGCGACAAGCTCGTCTCTAAAATCAGCATCAGCTAGTGACAAAATCAATTCCGGACCGATACCTGCAGGTTCTCCGGGGGTTAAAACGATTCGTTGGGTCATGGTTATTTAAGTCCGTAAATTTTAACGAAAGCGCTGTCGCGTAATTCTTGTTCCCACTTTTCACTTTCTACCCGATAATTACGGTTAAAGATGATTTCGCGGGCTTTTACTTTGTAGGCTTCAAGTGAGTCGGTATCAACCTTGCGGTTTTCAACAACTGCAATATGCCAACCATAGCTACTCTTAAAAGGTGCACTTATTTGACCGACTTTAAGAGAGGCAATGGCATTTCTAAAACCAGGGTCAAACGCTTCAGGATTGATCCAGTCCATAAACCCACCGTTAGCAGCGGTGATTGGGTCTTCAGAAAAACGGCCGGCCAAATCACTAAACTTAGCATCGCCGTTTTCAATTTCTGCACGGAAGGAATTGAGTTTGGCTTTTGCTTTGTCGTCATCAAAAATAATGCTAGTTTTAATGAGGATGTGTCTTAGCTGCACTTGTTCAACTGGTTCTGGTTTTAAAGCTTTGCGTTCATAGACTTTGATAAGCATAAAGCCAAACTTTGATTTAATAGGGCCAATAACCGCACCGGGTTCTGCATTTACCACCCCGCTTGCAATTTGTTCAGGCATTTCTTCTGCTGGTAAAGTCCCCATGTCACCGCCTCTTAGGGCATTGTTACCTTCGGAGTATCTTTTGGCCGCTTCCGCAAAGCTTAAACCATGTTCAAGCTCCTTTTGTACTTGGCGAATACGGCGTGAAGCAGTGTCTTCTTGAGCTGGGGTTGGGTTTTCAGGTAAACGGACCACGATATTGGCAATATGATAACCATAACGCCCTTGGTTTTGTTCTTTTAGAGCTAGAGCTAATTGTTCTACTTCTTGATCAGAGATAGTGATACGAGATCTAATTTGTGAACGCTTTACTTCGTTGGCAATAATTTCATTGCGAATTTCATTGCGCACTTGTTCTTCATTTAGACCTTCACGCCGCGCTTTTTCTAGTAATTCGTTCATCCCACCTGTATCCTGGGTGTAACGATTTAAGTAACGGTCGATATCTGCATCACTAATGACGAAGCCTTTTTTTTCGGCTAGTTGAGAGATAAGGGAACTTATGATCATATGTTCAAGGATCTTCTTAGCGATTATATGATCATCAGGCAAAGCTGCGTGCTGAGCTTGAGCATTCTTTTTGTAACGAGCCACATTAGCTTTAAGTTCGCTAGCTAGGATAATATTGTTATCAGCTACGGCTACAGCATAATCTAGTTCACGTTCAGCCGCCAAGCTTGGGGTAACAAATGCATTAGCACCAAGAATGGTAGAGATTAAGGTAATTTTTAATAAATTTTTAATCATATTCACTATTCCTTTGGGGATTAGGCCTCAGGTTCAAGGCTAAAAGTAGTGGCTAACATAATCACACTACGAGACCACCTTGTGGGAGATATTGTGGAAAAAGTTATCAACAGCAAGTAACTTAAAACACTTGCTGTACAGCTATAAATTGTTAAATTTTTAAGTTGTTGGGTGACACCACATTATTCAGAAAGGTTAACAGTATTTGAGACTGGAAGTAAGTGGGTAGACTTACTAAAGTCTGAAGCAATGCCAACGCTAGTTAAGCCCTTGAATTCAAAGAATATCCCGTAAGTGGTTTCTTCTCTTGATTTCATGGTGATGTTGTTTGGTTTATTGTAGCGTTCAATCTGAAACCCAATGTTGTAACAACATGATTCATATTTAATTGCAATTTTTTGGTCAATGTTGCGGCTTTGTTCTAAGTCATAGTACATAGCAGCAATTGCTTTCACATCTTCGCCTAGTGGGAATGCAAAAGCCCCACCTAATTGTTTAAGGTCGATGATTTTATGCAATAAGGTTCGGTTACCATCACGAGTATAGCGATAGCCAAACTGCCCAGACCACTTGTCGTAATTCATATTAACCTGCGAATTCCAGCTGGTGGTTTCTTTTTCTCGGGTGTTATAAATAATGTCTCCATGGATAGAAGTGCTATCAAACACGCTAAAGTTGATACTGCCTGCAATCGGGGTGCGAGGGTAAGTGCTAGTTTGGTCGTTAGGACGCAATTTAACGCGCTTTTTGATGAAGTCGTAGCCTTGACCAATGCTCATGCGGAGGCGTTCGCGGTAATCGTTGTCGTAGAACTTATACGACAAGCCATAAGCTAAACGATTACTATCGCTAATGCGGTCAATACCGGCATATTGGCTGTAATTAAAGATTGAAGTATAGTCATAGAGACGGTCTGTTGTGTCGTATAAACCAATGCTATCTTGGTTGCGATACGGAATATAGATATATTTAAATTCTGGAATTAAAGCTGAAGTAAAGCCGTTTTCATGACGGTTTTCTAAGCGCATGCGCCCGTAAAGTTCACCTGAATATAAAGTGCGGTCAACTTTTTCTTTCATCATGGTTCTAGTAAAGCCTTGGTTTTGCACTAGGGAGCTTGATACATCAGGAATATCTTGTTTATAGTAAGTATAAAACAAGCGCCCAGTCGCCATTAAAGATAAACCCTCGAGGTTGACGATAGGTACTTCAACTTCTGGCTGAAAGTGATAACGTTGGCCCCGGTACCCATACTGACGCTCGCTACTTGTAAGGTAGAAGTTAGACAAATTAGTATTTACCCGATAGGTAAAGTAATTTGGGACCGTGTTGTGGTAATTCAACGCTACTTCAGGCAATAGTCTAAATGGAGCAAGTCTAACAGTCCCTTCAGGAATTAAGGATTGGTAGTATTGCGTCCGCACTGAGCTTTCAAAGTGATCGGCGTTGTAGCTAAGTTTCATCATTTGTGAAAGCTGATTGTCGGTGATTTCCATTGGTTCATAGTCGTTGACGTAATTATAGTCACGAGACTTGGTACGGCTATAGTCAATATCAAGACCAATACCGGTGTTACCAAGGTTAGAATGGTGTTTAATGTTTAAGAACCAACGGGTAGCGTCATCATCTGGAGTATCATATTTTTGCCCATCAGTGTCGGCATTAGCTCGTTTATCATGGTTGATAAATTCGCCATAAATGCTCCCTTGAGTACCTAAAAATGGTAAATAGCGGAATTCATTTTTAAATAGAACCCCACGGTGCTGGAGGTAGCGTGGACTAAAAGTAAAGTCGTAATTTGGAGCGATATTCCAGTAAATAGGGAGTTCAAATTCTAAGCCGTCACCATCGCTGTAGGCTAAACCTGGGTATAAAATACCTGATTTACGTTCGTTCTTAACCGGGAAGTTGATGTACGGAAAATAAAATACTGGGACATCGTAAAACCAAAAAGTTGTATTGTAAGCCTCCCCAAAGACTTCATTTTGGTCAATATTGAGGGTACTTGCACTTACAGTCCAAGCTTCACCGTTTTCAGGACAAGTGGTAGCAGAAGCATGGCGGAGGGCAATGGTTTTATTGTTTGAATCAAGATTAGCCTGCACTGCTTCCCCTCGGACTAAAGATCCGTTGATATGATAGGTGGCGTTATGCAAAACAGTTTCGTTGGTTTTAAGGTTAGTGCTTAAACTATCCTGTGATTTTACCGTGATTTCGCCATCGTCATAGAAAATATCGCCAGCGGCAGTAAGTTCCTGGGTTTCTTGGTTAAATGTTGTTTCGTCAGCCTTTAAGGTTCGATGGCCTTGGATTACTTCAACATTACCACTGTAATTAATATCATTTTTTAAATTAGCTTCTACTTGGTCTGCGGTTACAGATACAGGGGTGTAGTCTACGGAAAAGTCTTTAGCCGGCTTGCGGTATTTAGGAATGTCTGCATAGCATCTTTTATCGTAGTTGGAAGCTGGGACCGGTGGGGTGCCTGCTACTGCTGAGGCGGCTAGGGCCAAGGCACAGGATAAAGTGGTCAAGCGTAAAACAGCAACTTTGGAAGAGTGTTTTGGCATGCTTAAAATCTTATTGCTAGACAATTGAAAAACCTTTGATGTAGAGCTTTAGTTTTTGAGGTAAGAGCTAATTTAACTTGTATCGTAATTATAGTAAAAACCGCTGTTTTTTGCATTACTCTATGTCCTTTGAGTAAGGTAGATGCGTAAAAGTTCACAGGGAAAAAGCGCTAGGGCCCCAAACATGAAAATATTTTGTTATCTTTCATAAGAGCGAAGCCTAAAGCTGTTTCTACTTGGGGCTTAATTCATCGCTAAAGAAGTAAATTTTTAAAGGCTAAAGGATAAGCCAAAGGGCCAAGAAAAAGTACCTAGCTAAATGTACCTAGGAAAAACCCAAAAGTACATAGCGAAGGTACAAGGCATTTTAGTAGGCTTAAGTAATTTTTAGAACCTAAGCTTTAGCCTATAAAAAACATGAGGAGTTCGTCGGTCTCAGGTTATTAGAAGGTTGCGGTTTTAAGGTTAATCTTCGTTTTTGTGGTCGGCTTCAGCTGCTTCTCTAAAGGCGGCCAAAACTTCTTCTTTTTCCATATCCTCAGGGGTAAGTGGGGTGCTGATAGCATTGCGTCCAGTAACCCAATCACCAAAATCTAGAGTTTTACATCTTTCAGAACAAAATGGACGGAATGGATTATCTTTAGTCCAAGCAACTTCTTTACCACATGATGGGCATTTAACGATGGTGGTCATTGTTTTTTTTCCTTAAGCGAGGCTAGTTGTAAAAAATCTTGGTGTAAGGCATGGATTTTTTGCGCCATGTCTTGAGGTTGAGGAAAGTTTGATTCTAAGACTATATTGCTGTGGGCGTTTTTATAGCTTCGCGGGAGCTGGGATTTGATAATAGCTTCGGCAATAGCGCGAGAGGAACCATCACGAGCACAAACTCTTTGAATCTGTGTTTCTTCATCAATATCCATGCATAAGATAAAGTCAGGTATCCTTTCGAGCTTATTTTCAAATAAAAGCGGAGCGGCGAGCACAGTGTAGCACCCGGTAGCCGTTTTAAGTTTTTGCAAGATATTTTCTTTAATAAGTGGATGCAAAAGCTGATTTAAAAACTGCTTTTCCGCTTCATTAAAAAAGATGATATCCCGCAATGCCCGGCGGTTAAGGGTACCATCGGAGTTTAAAATTTTCGTTCCAAAGTGCGCTTTTATAGCTTCAAGTCCAGGGGTTTTAGGAGCAACAACTTCTCGAGCCGAGATGTCGGCATCAACTACGGTACAACCTAGTTCGGCAAAGATAGCACTAGCGGTAGTTTTGCCACAGCAAATGCCTCCTGTTAGGCCTAAAATCCACTTAGAACCAATAAGTTCGGGGTTATAAATGTTAGGTTTAGGTTCTATAGCCATAAACTTAGTCGGTTCTCCTTTAGTTGTGATGGACAAAAATGGCGGTTTAATACCCCATGATGAGGTTTAAATACCAAGAGTTAATTTCGTTACCATAAAGAAGGACGATAAAACCTGCTGTAGCGATATATGGACCAAATGGAATCGGACGCGAACCACGTTTATAAGTACAAAGTAAATAGATTCCACCAATGACTGCTCCAGCTAAAGCTGAGGTAAAAATAATTGCGGGGAGCATTTTGATTCCAAGCCAAGCGCCTAAGCAAGCGGTTAGTTTAAAGTCACCATAGCCCATGCCTTCTTTACCGGTTAAGAGTTTAAAACCCCAATAAATACCCCAAAGAATTAAATAGCCGGTAGCGGCGCCTAATACGGCTAGATCGAGGCTGACAAAAACGTCTTGCCAGTTAAAAAGTAAACCAAGCCAAAGTAAAGGGTAAATAATCTCATCGGGAATGAGCATTTTATCAAAGTCTATGCCGGCCATGGCAATTAAGCCCCAAGTGAGCACGATAGCGCCAGCGCCTGCGGCGGTAGGGCCAAATTTCCAAGCGACAATAAAAGTCATAAGCCCAGTAAAAGCTTCTACTAGCGGATATCTTAGGGAAATGGGTTGTCCACAGCCACTACATTTACCGTGTAGAAAAATATAGCTTAAAACAGGAATGTTTTCCCAAGCGGTAATCTTATGACCGCAGTTAGGACAATGAGAACGCGGCACCATTAAATTAAAACGTTCGCGTTTAGGTAATGGTTGTTCAGGATGAAAATATTCTTGGAATTCGTCTTTAAAGTTGTTTTCCATCATTACCGGTAAACGGTAGATTACTACGTTTAAAAAACTACCAACTAAAAGGCCAAGAATAACGACGTAGATGTAGAAAACAGTGGGGTACGCCTGCATCATGGTTAGCAGATCGTGAAGGTATTGCATGGTAAATCCTTTTATCCAGACTGTGAAGAAGGGTTGATATTAAGGTTAGCGAGAGTTATAGCTCTAGTATTCTATACTTTTTGGGGACGCTTTAAAATAAAAAGGCTTCACCATATCTTGATAAGGTGAAGCCTCGTATCACTTTGATTTATTAGTGAATAACGCTACCCATAGAGAAGATTGGGAGGTACATAGCGATAACGAGACCGCCGATTACCACACCCAAAAATACCATGATGACCGGTTCGAGCAATGAGGACAACCCGTCAACCGCATCGTCCACTTCTTGTTGGTAAATACCAGCTACCTTGTTAAGCATAGCATCAAGGGAACCTGCTTCTTCACCAATCATTACCATTTGGTTCATCATAGGTGGGAACATCATAGTGGAACGCATAGCAGTGTTAAGTGGCATCCCAGTCATTACGTCCTGGCGGATATCGAGAATGGCATTAGTAAATTGCGCATTACCAGCAGCCCCAGAGGCGGAAACCAAAGAGTCGACTAACGGAATACCAGCGGCAAAGGTAGTAGCCAAGGTTGAAGCAAAACGTGCCATACAGCCTTTTTCCAAAATCTTACCCACGGCTGGAATGCGAAGCAAGCAAGCATCGGCGTAATTGTGAAAGCCTTCGTGGCGCTTGTAAGCCATGATCATACCGGCAATCCCACCAAAGATGATAGGGAAAATTACAAACCACCAATTTTGGAGCCAACGTGATAGAGCAACGACCATTTGGGTGAAGGCAGGGAGTTCGGCCCCGAAGCTACTAAAGATCGCTTCGAACTGAGGTACTACGTATAAAAGCAAAATAGCGGTAACACCGGCAGCAATGAGCACCACGATAGTCGGATACATCAAAGCCTTTTTAATCTTTGATTTAAGAGCTTCGTTCTTTTCGCGATAGGTTGCAATCTGGTCATAAATCTTTTCGAGAGCACCAGAAACTTCACCGGCACCTACAAGGTCGCAATATAGTTTATCGAAGTACTTAGGGTGCTTTCTTAAAGCCATATTAAATGGAGTACCTGCTGATACGTCTTCGCAGATATCAGAGAGCAACATACGCATCTTGAGCTTATCATGGCTTTGCGCTAAGAGTTCAATTGATTGAACCAATGGTACCCCAGCTGAAAGCATGGTAGAAATCTGTCGTGAAAGGGTGGCAATATCTACAGGCTTGATAGCAGGACCATCGCCAAGGATAGTTTTGTATTCCTTGACGTTCATGACAGTTATATTTTGCTTACGGAGCTCGCTTTTGAGTACTTCCGGGCTACGGCAACACATATAACCGGAAAGCTTCTTGCCCTTACGGTTTTTACCCTGCCATTTAAAGTTTATAAAGTCTTTTTTTGATTTTGCTGGCATAATCTGTTCCTTGATATTAGCCCGATGTTACACGAAGGATTTCAGAGATACTGGTTACTCCTTGTGCCACCTTTTTCCATCCCGATTTTCTTAAGGGAACCATGCCCTCTTGCTCTGCTAAAGCGGCAATTTGCAATGAATTGCCACCTTCCATGATGAGCTGAGAGAGTGAATCTGACATTTTGAATATTTCGTAAACGCCGACACGTCCTTTGTAGCCACCAGAACAAGCTGGGCAGCCTGCTGTGTTAGCTTTATAGATTGGTGCTCCCGGATCAATCTGTTCAGTATAGCCTAAATTGACTAATTCATGCTCAGGCGTGTCATCAAGAATTTTACATTTGTCACACAACCGTCTAGCCAAACGCTGAGCCATAATAAGAGTCACAGATGATGCGATATTAAATGCCGGAACCCCCATGTTGAGCAGACGGGTAAGGGTTTCTGGCGCAGAGTTAGTATGCAAGGTTGAAAGCACTAAGTGACCTGTTTGAGCTGCTTTAATGGCGATTTCAGCAGTTTCAAGGTCACGAATTTCCCCTACCATGATGACATCCGGATCCTGACGGAGGAAGGCTCTTAACGCACTAGCAAAGTTAAGCCCTGCTTTATTATTAATTTGTACCTGGTTAATCCCTTCAAGGTTAATTTCAACAGGGTCCTCCGCGGTAGATACGTTGCGTTCTACCTGGTTTAAGATACGTAAGCCGGTATATAGGGACACGGTCTTACCGGAACCTGTTGGCCCAGTTACAAGAATCAAGCCTTGGGGCTTATTTAAAGCGCCGAGGTATTTTTCCTTTTGTTCTGGTTCATAACCTAGTTTATCGATATCAAGCTTAGCGGCTGAGGAATCGAGGATACGCATTACAATCTTTTCACCCCATAGAGTTGGTAGGGTGTTCACACGCATATCGATGGTTTTGCCACTAGCGAGGGTGAATTTTATACGACCGTCCTGTGGAACACGACGTTCTGCGATATCAAGGTGTGAAATAACTTTGATACGTGCTGCAAGTTTTGGGGCGTAGGAAATAGGAATTTCCTGAGCTTCGCCACTACTTTTATGGAGTTTTTGTTCGTGCAAAATACCGTCAATACGAAAACGTACGCGATATTTCTTTTCGTATGGTTCGAAGTGAAGGTCAGATGCACCTTGCTTTACCGCTGAGTTTAAAAAGCCGTTGATAATACGAACTACCGGAGCGTTATTGTCAGTGTCATCTGCTAATGGGTCGTCATCATCATCAGCGCCAGATGCATCGGCATCTAAGTCGACACTGACATCTTCGTCACCATAGTCTACTTTGTCGAATACTTCGGAGGCGGAGCCAAATAGGGTAGTAATGGCCTTAGTAAGTTTAACTTCATCAGCGATACAAAAATCTGTAAACCCGCAGATGCTCCCAAAGCGATCGAGAATTTCGTTGTTAGTTGGGTCAGAAACTGCAATGTAGACAACGCCACCTTTCTTTTCATAAGGAAGGGCGTGGTACTGTTTGATAAGACGAATGCAGTCTTTGTTTTCATAAAGAGCTTTATTAGCGTTTTTGAGGTCTTCTAGGTTGTCGATATCAATGTCACGAAATTGCCAACCGTACATTTTGTACTTATTTACGATACGCGTTTGGGCGGTAAACGAATCAACGATCCCCTTTTCCACGAGATAAGAGAGCATTGGTTTATTCTCAGCTGTCGCGGCCTTAACTAGGTTTTCGCGTTCGCTTTCTAGAATACCAAGCGTATCAAATAATTCCGTATTGTCGTGCATGGATGACTCCAAAACTCCTTATAAAAAAACTCCAACTTGATTATAAACACAAAATGTTATAATCAATTTATAAATCGTTTAAAAAAAAGTTACATTGTGACCTGCATAAAATATTGTGATTAGGCTCGAGGATTTTTGCTGTTGTATACATCATGCAAGTGTTTTGTGGCGACATGAGTGTATATCTCTGTCGTATTCATGCTGGTATGGCCTAGTAAAATCTGAACTGTGTGCAAATCGGCTCCGTTATTTAGTAAGTGGGTCGCAAATGCGTGTCTAAAGGTGTGAGCCGAAGGCAACTTTGATAAACCAGCAGCGGAAGCGTATTTGCGAATAGCTCGGTAAAGTTGTTGGCGGTTTAAAGGCCGACCTTTAGCATAATCTTGGAATAAGTAGCCATTAGGAAAACCGAGTTTTAAATCACGCACTTTGGCGATGTATCTTTCGAGCATATTAGCTGCTACAGGGGCAATAGGGACCACTCGCTCTTTATCACCTTTACCAATTACTCTTATTAGCTTGGTTTCGAAATTTACATTATTAAATTTTAAACTAAGAAGTTCTGATGAACGTAATCCTGAAGCGTAAAGAATAAGGATCATGACTTTTTCACAAAATTCTCGAATCTCATTTTCGTTAGCCATATTGAGAATTACCTGAATCAATGGTTCAGCAATAACTTTAGGTAGACTTTTGCCTATTTTGGGATGTGCAATGTTCTCAGTGGGGTCGTCGGTACGGATATGCTCAATTTGCTGAAATTTGACAAACGATTTAATAATGCTCAGCGCTAAAGCCATGGAACGAGGCTTGTAGTTCTTTTTATCCATTAGATATGACAAATATTCGTGAACTATAGGTTCTTTAAAAGAAGCGGCGTCAATGTCCTTTTGAGCTAGGTAGGTTAGGAATAAACTTGCTTGTGAACAGTATTGATTGACAGTTTCAAGAGAAAGATTTTTTTCCCCATAAATGTAGCTTCTATAGTCATCAATTGTGGCGTTGATATTTGAACTAGTTGTCATGGTCATAGTCCTTACTAAATGATTTTAGACATTTAGTGTTGCTTGTAGTTTGTTATTTATTTTTGTGTATCTGTGTATTCGCGTTTCTGTGTTTTGTGTATTTATTAAGTTGTTTTGCTAAAGAACTTTTTAGCAATTTAATGACTGGTGGTAACGTCATTTAACTTTAGGTGTGAGTTTAACTGTTTCTATTATAGTGGCTTTAATCTATGTTAGCGGTGTTCTTAAAATACAAAATGTTTGTTTTGTGCTAATGAACGATTTGCGGATGGTTGGATTTTGATTTTAATGCGTGTAAGGGGCTTTTTGGGGTGAGTGTTTTTGATAATTTTACTGAGTTTAGTTTATCGTTGATAGGTTGGTTTTAAATTTAGGAATAGATGGGGTAGGTTGAAGTTTAGTGTGGTGTTAGGTTAAGTTAGTTAGGGTGTTAGGTTAAGTTAAGCAGGGTGAGAGCCGAGAGGTTGTGAATATAATGCGCAGGTTTTTTAGGAAGCGCCAGGTAATCAAAATAGCTGTAAATAAAAAGCCCGTTATAAAACGGGCTTTGGGGAATCACTTAACGAGTAAGTAAATTACTTACCTGCTTCCTTAACATAGGTAGCTGGGTTTTCTGGATCAGTTACGTCGAAATAGAAGTCGTAAAGACCATCTGCTGGAGGAGTAACCTTAACTTCTTCGAATACAGACTTAGGGTTAAGAACGATTGGAGCGCCACCCCATTCAAATACACCAGGCTGATCCTTGTAACCAAAGTTGGTGCCTGAAGTCCAAGCAGCGTCAGCGAACTTGAACTTGTATGGAGCCCAGTCAACCTTAAGGTCAACGTTCTTAACTACATAAAGACCATCAGAAACCTTCTGGATTAAGTACTGTGACTGAGCATTCCAGTCGTTCATTTCACCACGGAGATAAATCTTGGTACCAAATACGTCAGCACCACCTTCAGAAGTAGCACCACCAGCTGATGCGCCATCAGAAGCACAGCCAGTAAGAGCTAAAGTACCTGCTGCAATTGCAGCGCAGAGAAGCTTCTTTAACATTGAACTAGTCCTTTTTTAATGATAATTAGAAAGAAATTTTGTGTGAGTCAGAGAAAGCTTAGAAATAAACCAGCAATCTCGCTCAAGTGGATATAGTAT
>ERZ1034873.392-NODE-392-length-25360-cov-5.149299_pt1 | contig 25360 bp, 33 predicted proteins | sample MGYA00520689_ERZ1034873 | MGnify/ENA primary metagenome ERZ1034873 (study PRJEB33766, sample SAMN09781722) | gut metagenome | biome: gut microbiome | host: Homo sapiens | place: Madagascar | study: EMG produced TPA metagenomics assembly of the PRJNA485056 data set...
AAGATTGTTTGTTAAAAACAACCCTTCCCCAGAAAAAAAAAAGTAGACCCTCCACGCGGTATTTTCTGGGTAATGCTAATCTACTTAATTATGATTAAAGGACATTTCAAAATGAGGTGTCCTTTTTATTTGTAAATCATTAAAATCTTATATTATGATAGAGTATAAAGTTATAACTTGGAACTTCAGTACTGACAGAGTAGAGCATTATGATATAATGCCCTATCTGTACAGAAAACTTGAAGAGAAGAGAAAGAGGAAGCAGATAGCATTGAAAGACCTCACTTTGGAAAAGCTGAAGGAGTTCATTGATTCTGAATCAAAGTATCAGTTCTGGTCAAGATGCCAGTATGAAGTAATACTTTCTTCATGGCCTCCAAGAGAGAATGGACATGAGCATAAGATGGATGTATATGAACAGATTCATATGAATCTTGACAATATAGCCAAACTTATGTATGATGACCTTCAGAAAGGAAAGCCTGCAAGAGTAACTAAGACAAACAAGTACATAAGAGTTAAAACTTTAGATAGTTAATGAGCAATCAGCCAAAAATTCTTCTCTCTATACAAGGTATAGAGGGAGGAACCCTAAGACTCATTGGGAAAAAGAGGGTCAATTGGTCCATAACCAAAAAGGATTTGGACCCAAAATATCATGGTAAAGATGCATTCAAGCCAATCAGGAAAGGTCATATGGACATTCCTGAGTTTGAGAAAGTATCTTGCCAGCAGAGTATTAAACTCACACAGGATGCCTATGACTACATGACATCTTCTGAACAGCCTTACTGGTTCAAAGGTCCTTGGAAACTCATGACCAAGAAACAGAGACTTGAGGTTCATCTTCAGAGGATATGTGATGATAGAAGAGGCACAAGTTATACCTATTCAATCCTTGAAGATTAATGAAAGTAAGAACAAAGAAAGTAATTTTATTTGCACTCTGGTCTGTAATAGTATTTCCTGTTTTTGGAATACTTCTTTCAGGCTTAAGTGCTCCATCTACTATCACTAATCTTGCCTCAATATTGGCAATAGTTGGATTAGTTTTGATTAGTATAAACACAAAATGTTTCACAAACTTTATAAAAACTAAAACAAATGAGTAAATTTTTCAAATTTATTATGGTTATTGCAGCAATAGCCATGATGGCAATGTCCTGTACAAGAATCAATGCAGGATATGAAGGTATCAAGGTCAATCTCTATGGAGACAGAAAGGGAGTAGATGATGTTACTCTTGTGACTGGTATGGTGTGGTATAACCCTATCACTACAGCAGTCTATGAGTATCCTACTTTCATTCAGACAGTTGATTACCCAGCATTTACTATCAATGCAAAGGATGGTTCTCAGTTCACTATTGACCCTACTATCAACCTTAACATGATTCCAGGTACTTCTTCTAAGGTATTTGTAAAATATAGGAGACCTATGGATGAGGTTATTAAGGAAGTACTATTTACACATGTGAAGAATGCATATAGGATTAAACTCAGCAATTATACTACAGATGAGTTGGTATCCAAGAGGGAAGAATTTGAAAAGACTACAGAAGATTATCTCAGGGAAGTACTGTTTAAGGAGAACTTTGAACTTGGAGAAATGACTTCAGGTCTTAAGTATCCTGCCTCACTTGAAGCCTCCATTACAGCAAAGAATGAGGCTGTACAGAAGAGTCAGAAGGCACAGAATGAACTTGAACTTGTAAAGGCAGAGGCAGAGAAGATGCTTGTTGCTGCAAGGGCAGAGAAAGAGGCTAACTTGCTTAAGACACAGGCTCTTACACCTCAGGTGCTTGAACAGATGTGGATAGAAAAGTGGAATGGTGTTCTGCCTGTATATGGTACAGTTCCTACTCTATTCAAAGATATAACCAAGTAGTATGTGGTGGGTATTTATATCTATAGTTTTTGCTCTTATACTGTATGTAAGCACAAGAAACCTTACAGAGTTCAGTTATAAGAGCAAAGACTACATACCAGTCAGATTTCCTGTTTGGAAAATGCTGTTGGTAATCCTTTTTCTGCTTATTCCTGGTCTTAACATCCTAATATTTCTTGTATGTATGTTCGGGACTTTTGCAGCAATAGCTATAGGAACTAAAGATGCTCATGATGGATGGCAACTCCTGGAGGGGAAGAAGAACTGGGTTTACAGTGTAGTAAGGTTTTTACAGAAAGAAATCTAAAAAAAAACATGGATAACAAAGGAACATTTAAGAGTGCTCTTACTCAAAGTTTCAAGGGCATCAAGGAAACAAAGGCTGCTGCCATAACAGAAGATGTAGAACTTTCATACAGGAGGAAGATTGAAGACCTCTGTAGAAGTGCAAGGCAGTGTGACAGGGACAGGGAAGATATTCTCATCAATCTTGCCCCATCAAACATTACTTCACTCAGTGTAGTACCTTCAGACTTCAAGGCAGATGACTTCCTTGAGCAGGACCTCAAGATAGGTCTCAACAAGAGGGATACCCTCATCAAACTTGAGATAGCAGTACAGAGGTATGAATATCTCTTTGGAGAGTATGACAATATGTCAGCAGTGCTCAAATATCTGCCAGACTATAAATCAACTGTAAATAATAAGGAGGAATAGGTTATGGGATACACAGGTTATGGTTATGACCCTAAGAAGGAGGGTGAAGATTTGCCTACAGGACCAACAGAGGAGTAAGTCATGGGTGGTGGTTCATATGGATATGCTGAGAGGATGTACATCAACTCTCAGCAGTACAAACCTTCTGTAAGCAGAGAGGAAGTCTTCAGGCAGAATAAGATGCATGAAGATATGAACATCAAAGGAAAAGTAAGAGAGTGCAGGTTCTCTGAGGAGCATCCTGATGCTTTCCCTATTATAGTAGCCCTTGATGTTACTGGAAGTATGGGACATGTCCCAGATAAACTTATCAGAACTGGACTCCCGGATATAATGAAGAAGATACTTGAGTCTGGAGTAAAAGACCCTCAGGTATGCTTTGTTGCAATAGGAGACCAGTACACTGATAATGCTCCTATTCAGGTAGGTCAGTTTGAATCTTCTGATGAACTTCTTGACAAATGGCTCAAAACTGTATGGCTTGAAGGTCGTGGAGGAGGAAATGGTGGTGAGTCCTATCAGTTGGCATGGCAGTTTGCAGACTATCATACTGACTGTGACTGGATAAACATAAGAGGGAAGAAAGGAGTTCTCATCTCAATAGGAGATGATGCGGTACATAAGAGTATCTCTTCTGAAGAGATTGAAAGACTCTTTGGAAAAAAGTTACAGTCTGTAACCACCTCTGGTCTTCTCAGTAATGTCCAGTTGTGTTGGGATGTATATCATATTACTCTCAATGACTATAATGGGAGTGACAAGAACATTCAGAAGCGGTGGAATGGCCTTCTTGGAGACCATCACACTGTTACTGAGAGTAGAGAGGGTAATGACATACCTAAGATAATCTCAGGAATGATTCTTGAGTCCTACAACAGACAGAAGTCTTCTGGAGAAACAGCTGTAACAGAGCATAATGAGCACCTTCTTTAGAGGGTGCTCTTTTAATGAATTTCATAATGAATTAAAACTATGGAAATAAAGATTGTATTGGGACTTCTCTTTGGGGATGAAGGTAAGGGTAACACAGTTCAGTGGCTCTGCAAGAAAGCCTTGGAAGAAGGTAAAAGACCTTGTGTAGTGCGTTTTTCAGGAGGTCCTCAGGCAGGACATACTGTAAGGCATAATGGTATTACGCATGTATGTTCTTCCTATGGCTCTGGTGTTCTTCTTGGAGTTCCTACATTATATATAGGAGGTCTTATTGACCCTCTATGTATATGGAATGAGAAGAAATCATTAGAGGAGAAGGGAGTGGAAGTACCTCCCATCTATATAGGTGGAAAGATTCCCCTGATAACCCCTTATGATGTAGCAGACCAACTTGAGTGGTCTAAAGACCACCCCAACAGAACTTGTGGAAAGGGGGTAATGTCTGCTGTCTTGAGACAGAAAACCCGTCTAAGAGATAGATGTGCAGAGGCAGCAGACTTTTCTTCAAAGTCTTTTATTGAATATAAGTTAGAGCATATAAGAAAATTCTATGCTGAAGAAGGAATAACTGCTGACCAAAAGGTTGTCAAAGACTGGACAAAGGCAGGGCTGAATCTATATGGGGACTTCTTCAAGTACATTATGGAGGGTTTTGATGTTCTTATCTTAGAGGGAACTCAAGGACTTCTGTTAGATTCTGAATATGGATTCTATCCTTATGTAACTTCAACTAAGGTAGGGCTCAATGGTATCCCTAAAGAATATCTTAAAGATGCTGAAATATACCTTGTAACAAGGACTTATCTTACAAGACATGGAGAGATGGGACCACTTGAGAGACAGTGGTTTGAGGGAAGAGAGAAGGAAGTACCTGCTGACAAGTTGGAGACTAATGTCTTCAATGAACATCAGGGAGAGTTCCTTACTGCAAGGTATTACCCAGAACCTTATAAATATGCTGTACAAAGGCACTGTCTTGACAACATGCAGAAGAGGTATAACCTCAAGATGAATCTTGTAGTTACTCATACTGATGTAGACTATTCTGAAGCTGGTGTATGTTTCCCCAAAGGAGACTGCTCTTTCTTTATAAATAGTATATCAGGAGTTCTTAAAGAGTTTCTTGTTCTACAGAACATCTATACCTCAGATAATCCTGACTCAAACTTTAAACTGTATGACACAAGAATTAACTGAACAGAAATGCAGATTGCAGAATGAAATGTCAGATTACCTCAATGAAAGGGGTAATCTGGCTTTACAATGGGCTACTGGAGTAGGCAAGTCCAGAGTGGCAGTAAATGCTGTAATGGATTTGTTTGACCAGTATGGAGAAGAGTTCAGGGTCCTCATTGTAGTAGCAGAAGATGCTCACAAGGATAACTGGAAAGAAGAATTCAGAAAAGGACTTAACCCTCTGGTATATGATTGGATAATGCCTCATGTTCATATTATCTGTTATGCTTCTCTCAAGAACTGGAGAGGTACAAAGTGGGACCTCATTGTGTTTGATGAGGCTCATCACCTTCAGTCTGATATAAGAAAGGACATTCTGCAAAGTCTCAACTCACCAAGAGTGCTTGCCCTATCTGCAACTCTCAAGGAAGATGTCCTTGAGACTCTCACCAGATGTTTTGGAAGATTCAAAGTGAGCAAGATAACTTTGCAGGATGCTATTGATAGGGGCTTTCTTCCTAAACCAAAGATAATCTGCATTCCTCTTGAACTCAAAAGATTTGACAGAACTGAGACTATTGAAATGGACTTGAGAACTGCCAAGTCTGGAGATAAGGGGATTATAAATGACCTTTGGAGCAACAGGTGGAAGTATATGAGGAACAGAAAGGCATACTTGGGATATGTTCTTAGGTTTTCATGTACTCAGAAAGAAAAGTATGAGTATATAAATGAGCAGTTTGATTACTGGAAAAAGCAATACTTCAGGAATCAGGGCAATATAAGGCTTAAGAATATGTGGCTTCAATGGGGAACCAAGAGAAAGAGATTCCTTGGTGAACTCAAGACAAGAGAAGCAGAAGAACTTTGTATCAAGCTCAATGAGGAAGGTAAGAGGTTCATCTGTTTCTGTTCTTCTATTACACAGGCTGAGTTCCTTGGGGGAGAAAGCTGTATTCACTCAAAGAAGAAGGATGTAGGGGAGATTATCTCTGCATTCAACTCAGGAAAGACTAACTCAATCTTTGCAGTGGGAATGCTTCAGGAAGGTCAGAACCTGACTAATATACAGGCAGGTATCATTGTGCAGCTTGATGGGGAGGAGAGAGGATTTATACAGAAGTTTGGTAGAAGTCTAAGAGCAGAAGACCCTGTACAATATATCCTTTATTACAAAAATACAAGAGATGAAGAGTATCTCCAGAAAGCTCTTGAAAATATAAATAAAGATTATGTACAAGAAATATGAAAATAACAATTGAAACAAATGCCATGATTAGGCATGGCACTTGCATTGGGGAAATATTGGTTTTACTTGAAATACTTAATGGAGTTAATCATTCCCAGATTATCAACAGTCTAATAAAAAAGGGATATATTACATCTGCAACTGGCCAATCTTTCGTAACTGAAAAGAAATATGCTTTAATGGATAAAGCTAAAGGTTTACTTGAAGATGTTAATTTGGACTCTATAGATTCTGATAATAAGGAATCTAGAAATATCGAGGAATTAGCAATTAAATTAAAAGAGCTTTTCCCAAAAGGTAAAAAACCTGGTACTACTCAATGTTGGGCAGAAGGAACTTCTTTGATAGTTAAACGACTTAAGGTTTTCTTCAAAAAGTATGGAGAGTATACTGATGAACAGATATTATCCGCAGCTGAAAGATATATAAAATCTTTTAACGGAGATTATTCTTATATGAGAGTGCTCAAATACTTTATATGGGCTGAAAAAGTAAATAAAGCTGGAGAAGTAGAATCAACATCTGATTTACTTACTTTTATAGAGAATACAGAAGACCTTGACCCTATCAGAAATGATTGGACATCTAACTTGAATTGATATGAAGTTTTCAGAAGTGTTGCAAGACCTTCAAAGGAGGAGAGATAGAGTGATGAGTGGACTGTGGAACTGTATTCCACTACCATTTCCAAGATTCAAACAGTTACTTCCTGGATTTGAACAGGGGAAGTACATAGTGGTTACTGCCAATCAGAAGGTAAAACCTTAATAATCTTCTTAATCTATTGTATATTTGAATCATTTGTTTTATATTTGCAGTTACAAATTAAAACACATGAATAAAATTACAAAAGATTTAAGAAAAGCTGGTATTTATTGTATAGAGAATACTAAAAACAAAAAGGTGTATATAGGAAGCTCTAAAAACATCTATCAAAGGTTATTAAAACATTTTGCTTTGTTAAGACATAATAAACATCAGAATGGACATCTTCAAAATGCATGGAATAAGTATGGAGAAGATGTATTCAGATGGTATGTTTTAGAGTTTTGTTCAGAAGACAAATTAGCTGAAACAGAACAACTTTGTATAGATTTATTTGGAGCTGAGTATAACATAACAAGGATTGTGGAAAGAAATATTCTATCAGAAGAGTCAAGAACAAAGCAAGGAAATACAAGGAGAAGGCTTCATCAAGAAGGGAAACTTGAATGGAACTTTAATCCTGTGCCTTTGTATGTATATGACTTAGATGGAGATTTTCTGTTTATGAATCCTTTGGGAGTTAAAGATACAGCAAGTAAGTTAGGCATATCTGCATCAAGTATATGCAGAGTTACAAATGGAACCTATAGTCAATGCAAAGGCTACAGGTTCTCTTACAAACTTGAAAATCTGCCTCCTATAACTGTGAACTCTAATAAACAAAATGTAAAATACCAGAGATTAAGGACTGCCGTGTCAAAGAGAAATTTTTGATATTATAACACCTGAATATCCTCAGAAGCTAAGTTGGGAAACCAATATGTCAATTTGAGGAGGCATAGGCTATACCTTGAGTATAGATTCAGCCCCAGAGACCAGATGCAGGTGCCCTTAACAGATAATGCTGAAGGTGAAGACATGGTCCAGACCACAAACATTTATTATGGTAGGGAAACCTATAGTGGTAGGAGGTAAGTCAAAACTATGTGATTACCTGTTAGTCTATTCTATTATATTCTTTGCTATGGAACATCCAGAGTTCAAGGCAAAGATTCTCTACTTTACTCTTGAGATGAGTCCTAAAGAGAAGTATAATGAGTTCTTATGTCATCTTCTGTTCAGACTTGATGGTATAGTCACATCTCCTACAGAACTCAAGAGCACTGATAAGGACAAGCCAGTTGACCCGCATATCTTTGAACTTCTTAAAAGTGAAAGGTATCAAGCCTATATAAAGAAGTTTGAAGAAATGGTGGAATATATAGATACTGACAGAAATCCTACTGGAATAAACAAAAAGTGCAGAGCTTATGCAGAAGAGCACGGTCATTACAATTATAAGACAGTCAAGAACAAGAACAAACTGACTGGTGAGGAAGAGGAAGTAAGGATACTTGACCCTACTGAACCTTATACTCCCGATGACCCAGAAGAGTACAAGATTGTCATAGTAGATAATGCTTCTAACATATCTTTGGAAAAGGGTCTGGACAAGAGGGAATCCATTGACAAACTTTCAAAGCATGGTATTACTTTAAGAAATCAGATGCAGTTCATATTTGTGCTTATTCAGCATCAGGCTCAAGCCCAAGAAGGTATTGAGAACCAAAAACTGAACAGGCTTAAGCCATCATCAGATGGATTGGCTGACTGTAAGACTACCACCAGAGATGCAAATCTTGTGATTGGTCTGTACTCACCATTCAAGTATGGAATACCTGATTTTGAAGGATATGACATCAGGAAGTTTAGGAACTATATAAGGTTTATGGAAGTTATTGAGGATAGGGATTATGGTTCAGCAGGAAACATATGTCCATTGTTCTTCAATGGTGCAGTAAGTACATTCAATGAACTTCCTCTACCAACAGACAGTGCTGGACTTGAGAGTGTCTATGGATACATAGATAATCTTAACAAACAGAAGATGAAAAGAAAGGCTAAGTCTTTCTTTATGTATTTGAGGAAAATTTTTAAGAAATAAGTGTAGATGAAAGCATTAGTGCTTGCAAAAAGTGGATTTGGGAAGAGTACCTCAATTGGTGCTATTCCTGAATTGGGACTTAAAGGGCTTGACCCAGCCAAGACTTATCTGATTAGCTGTGTAAATAAGCCTCTTCCTTTTAGAGGTGCTGCTTCTCAGTATAAGATTGCCAAGGTTAAGAGTCAGCCAACAGACAAGACTTTCCCTGCTGAGATAGCATCTGGGAACAGACTTATCTCTAATGATGCAAAGACCATTGCAGCAGTAATTGAACTGCTTGCTGATTCCCCTTATGAGAACATAGTTCTTGATGATATGAACTACATATCTCAGGACTTCTATATGAAGAATGCTCTCAAGGGAGGATGGGATACCCCAAAGCAGATTGGCTATGGTATGGGACTTATCTTTGATGCAATCAACAAGATTCCTGAAGATAAGAACATGATTTGTCTTGCTCATTATGAGGAATACAAGGATAAGAATGGAGATAGTCTGTCTTACAGATATAAGAGTACTGGAAACATGGTTGACCAGTATATTACTCCAGAGGGTAAGTTTGAGGTAGTCCTTTATGGAAAAGCCTCATATGATGAGAAAGAAAAGAAGTCCATCAGAGAGTTTGTAACCAATGATGATGGACAGTATCCAGCAAAATCTCCTGTGGGAATGTTTCCATTGTATATACCTAATGACCTTGGGTATGTTGTGGATGCCATGAAGGAGTATTACTTTGGAAGTAACAACTAAAAATAAATACAAATGGAATTAAGTAGGTATGAACTTGCTGCTGTCAAGAGGACAGCACAGATTATTAAGCCTAAGAGAGCTAAAATGGCTAAACTTATTGCCAAGAGGGATGCCCTTGACAATGAAATCAATGCTCTTCAGAATGAGATTGACCTTTGGGAGGCTCCTATCATAACCAAACATGGTTATTCTTCTGAGCAGATTCTTTCAGGAGAGGCTGATAAGATAGCCTCACAGACTGAGAATATGTCAGGGGTTCTTGTAGAAACTGTTGATGATACAGAGGAGGCTCCTTTGAGAACTGGCTTCTCAAGGGTAGAAGGGGAAGAAACTGCTGATACAGAGATTGCACATACATCAGTATCTGTAGATGAAGACCCATTCAAAGACCCTGAACTTTAACAGTAAATCAACTAAAAACAAACAAAACAAATGAGTAGAACTAATAAACTGTTTTTTGCAGTAGCAAAAGGTAAAATATCCTCTGAGGGAGGAGAAGTCAAGAGATATATTGGTGTAGCACCAGTATTTGTACTTGCAGTGAATCCAGACAAGAAGAAGCTGGAGGAACTCTATGGTAATACTCTTGAGAATGACCCAGTATATGTAGGTGAGGCTGAGGTTGGAGAGGACAAGAAGAAAGTAGCACAGGTAAGGCTTGACTTTATCCTCAAGATAGATGGTACCAAGTGCAAAGACTCTCAGGGAAATCCTATTGATGCTCTTACCAGAGTGTCATTCTTCCTCAGAAACCAGTATAGAACCAACAATGCTGGAGATAAAATTCAGGTGATTGACAAGTATGGTAGGACTGCATGGGTAACCAAGGAGCAGTTTGAGAAGAAGGAGATTCCTGTATATTCCAATGGTCCTGCAAACCTTGACAAGGACTATAGACCATGCTTCTGGGGAGAGGAGCAGCTCACTAACTTCATAAGGGCATACCTCAACATTCCTAATGTAATGAAGTATGTCAATAAGCAGTGGGTTCTCATTGACAAGCCAGAGGAGGCAGAAGTAAGGTTGGATGAGATTTCCAACTATTTCAAGGGTAACTATTCAGAATTGAATGAAATCCTTACCTATCAGCCTCAGAATAAGGTTAAACTCCTCTTTGGAATAAGGACAACTGATGACAACAAGCAGTTCCAGGCTGTGTATACTGAGATGTTCCTCAAGAATAGTGTGACTGACTATTCAAGACTTGACAAGGATGTCCAGGAGAGGAAGAATGCAGGAGCATATCCTACAACTGAGTTTGAGGTATGTGACCTTAAGGTCTATCAGGTAGGTGCAACTGACCTGAGCAATACAGCAGACACTGGTGACATGCCTGATTTCACAGGTGCTCCAGCCAATCCTTGGGGAAGCAAATAAAGAACAAACTACAAATAATATATCCATATGGTAGCAAGAGGTTCAGACAGTACTTCTATTGAGAAGGTCAATGACCTATATTCAGACTTTGATATTGCACACAAGTATTTAGGTATTACTTGTGTTCCCGAAGTAATCAATTCTCCACTCAGACAGGACAATAACCCTTCATTGGGATTGTTCATAAACAGCAAGACCAATGGTCTGTGGTTCAAAGATTTTGGAAGTGGAGAAGGAGGAAGTCTGTATGACCTTCTTGCTAAAATGTGGAATGTCTCCAAAGACAAGGTGTATAAAAGAATCCTTGAAGATATGCCTGCTCCAGCCCTCATAAGAAAGCATGGAGCAAAAGTGTACAGGAAGTCAGCAGGCAAAGTTGAAGTCAGAGTCAGAGAATGGAAGGACTATGATATTGCCTATTGGGATTCCTATGGAATATCACTTCCTTGGCTTAAATTTGGAGAAATATATCCCATATCTCATATTATCCTTACCAAGAATGGACACTCTTATCCTATTCCAGCAGAGAAGTATGCTTATGTATATGTAGAAAGGAAAGATGGTATAGTCTCATTCAAGATTTACCAGCCTTACTCAAAAGAGTATAAGTGGATGTCTAAACATGACTCTTCTGTGTGGGATTTATGGACTAAGATTCCGGAGAAAGGTGATAAACTGATTATCACTTCATCAAGAAAAGATGCCCTTGCTATATGGTCCAATACAGGTATTCCTGCCCTTAGCTTGCAGGGGGAAGGTTATATACCAAAGGAGCATGTAGTCCAACAGTTGAAAGACAGATATAATAAGGTTTATGTACTTTATGATAATGACTTTCAAAGTGAAGAGAATCATGGAAGGATGTATGGTAAGATGATTGCTGAGAGATTCAATGTTACTCAGATTGAAATACCTGAGAAGTGGGGGAGCAAGGACCCTTCAGACTTAGTAAAAAATCATGGAAGAGAAGTTCTGAGAGAGGTCATAAATGAGTTAGTAAACTAAAAAAAAAGAAACAATGAGTAGAAAAGTTACTGTGCTTGTAGAGAGCACACAGAGCAAAGTTGTGTTTGAGTCAAATGCTACCACCCTTGGTGAGCTTAAGAATGAACTGAGGGAGAGACAGGTAAGGTACGATTCAGATTGTGTATTCAAGGAGGCTGCTTCAAAGACCATCCTTACATCTGATGAGTCCATCCTTCCTTCTAACATTCCTTGGAAGGGTCAGGTAACTAATGACCTTGTGTTCATGGTTACTGCACCTCAGAAGAAAATCAGGTCTGGTGCTATGGACAGGAAGGAAGCCTATACAAGAGTTAAGGAGCTTGGTCTTCAGGGAAAGATTCAGGAACATGAGGGAAAGAACTTCACTCGGTGTTCAACTGCTATCCTTATCTCCTATATAGAGAATGAGGAGAAAAAGGCAATCAAGAAGACTCCTAAACATACTCCTGCTCCTATAGCAAAGGAGAAAGTAGTTAAAGCAGATGCCTACACTATGCCAGCATCAGGAAAAGAAATGATGTCTAATCTTAGAAACCTTCTTGATGAGATGGTGTCTAAGGGAGTTCTCATGCAGCATGATGCTGATAACATCTGGGGTGTTGCCAATGGTCAGCCTGCTCTTCCTGTAGAAAGAGAGCAGTCCTATGATGAACTTGCTGAACAGTTTGACTTCTAATAATGAGGGATAAGGGTTAGGATGAACTTCCTCTCCCTTATCCCTTTTTTTATTTTATAGGGATGAATATGACAGATGAACAGAAAAAAGAATGGGAAAATCTGTATGACAGCCTGATGGAGAAACCAAGAAGAATCCTTGAAATATTCAGTGATTATTTTGGAGAAAATAAAGTGGATATGCAAGGATTCCGCACTAAGGAGGAGTTCTGTAAAAATAAATCATTATGGAAAAGTAATACAGATGCTATATCACTTCCAAGTGGTATATTTATACTTGTATGGTTTCCTCAAGTGAGAATCACCAATGAGTATAACAGGTCTGTAGATATACAGGACCTTTATGCTAAAGTGAAGATTGATACAGAGGGACAACTCATAGGAAAGTTCTATCTCAATAGAGCTACTTATCCATTAAGTCATATGAGGGCTGGATATATGCATTCCCATATTCCAGGAATAAATACCCGTAACTTCTCAGACTTTCTTACACCTTGTACTGGAAGTGGACCTATCAATGCTGCTATTGGAGGTCTTAACAGGGAGTTTGATGAAGATATGTGGCAGTTATTCTGTAGTGAGCTTGAAGACTTTACTCAGGTAGAGTCAATTGTAGGGGTTCCTTATAGGAGACTTGAGAATATAGGTGCCAGCCAGTCTTGTGGTGTGACACAGAAGTTCTTTTATGTAGCCAGAGGATTTTATGGAAAGGTAGCAAGACCTTCATATGAATCAGGGAATGTAGACCTTGGAATCATACCAGATTTCACAAGATACCTACTTAAGAATGTCTCTCTTCCTATGGAATACTCAAATGGAACATACTGTCTTGGAATGTCTTATTATGATGCTACCATCTTGATTAGTAATAAGTTCATAGAATGGTTCAATCTTGAAGACAATCCATATAGGAGATTGTATGATTTTCAGTATTTGAAGAACATGAGCATCCTTGGAGAGTATATAGTAGTTGATGGCAAAATCTAGACTATCGGGGCTGCTGAAAGTATCAATAGTTATAGGGACTATGAGGGTAAACTTGTATGTAAATTCAAAGGAAGAGAAATTAGATTACACATAGATAATGGTCTTTCCTCTGAACAGCATCCAGCTACCCTATTGGAAGAAAATGTTTTAAAGGATATAGTATCAGCTATCTGTAAAGTTGTAAATTTAAGATATGGAAGAAAAGAAGGAGAAGAAGAGTCTGAGCTTGATAGACAGACATTCTATGTATAAACTTATAATACCTGATTCAGTTCAGAGAAAGATAAGGGAGTGGTGTTATCATTTCCCTACCAAAGAGTGGTCTGGAACACTGTTCTATACAGTAGAGGGTTCTTTTGAGGATGATTCTTTGGTTATTACCTGTAAGGATATTTATGTATCTGACATAGGTTCTGCTACCTATACAGAGTTTGACCATAATGCTGATATTGTTACTTATCAGGCAATGAATGACCTACTTGACTGCTATACGGGACTTATCCACTCACATAACCAAATGGCAACATTCTTCAGTGGAACAGACAGAAACACTCTTATAGAGGAAGGTATGGATATGCCTCATTTCCTCTCTCTTATAGTGAATAATGCAGGTGTATATACTGCCAAGATTACCAGAAGGGTGAGTCTTCAGACCTCTAAGATAACCTATCCTACCTTTGGTGGAGAAAGTAAGTCTGAGGAAGTGGAATCTACTATCAATGAATATCTTGAGGCATTTCCTCTTGAGATAGATGTACAGGAAGATACATCTATCAGGGATGAGGTTGCTCAGAGAATCAAAGAGATAGAAGCAGAGAAAACCACTGTAAGAAGAACTAACTTTCTTTCTTATACCAAGAAGGAAGATGCACCCTTTAAAAGAGAAAAGGAAGTATCATTTACTAAGGAGTTCCCCTCACAGAGAACACCAGTACAGCCAACATTGTTCCCTGCTGAAAGAATATTCCCTTCAGAAACAGATGGGAGTTGGGTCAATATTGAAGTCCCTCAAGAGTTGGCTCAGAGACTACTTGTACAGTTAGTAACTGGCTCTATCACAACTGGTTATAGTGACAAGTTTGATATAGAGAAGTGGTGTTCATCTATAATGGAGAAGGCTTTCCTCAGAAGGTTCCCTAACCCTCAGGACCTTGAGAACTGGCTTGACCTCTATACAGAGTTCCTTACATGGTACACTTGCTGGAAGGAAGTTGAAGATGAGGATTGTGATATGATAGCCCAGGCTGTGGCAGCTAAATTGCTTAGTATGTGTGAGCAATTACCTGATAACAAGATACTTGATGTTATCAAATCTAAACTTGGGGAGATAATGGCATGACACAGAATATACAACAGGCTGTACAACAGAACATATCACTTAGACTGGCTGAAGCAATTAATGGTCTTGTAGACCAGGTTAGTGATGAGCATACTGAGGCTGCTGTTTCAGAGAATACTTCTGAAGAAATAGAAGAGCAGGCTGCGTACCCAGAGTATCCAAATATAAGCAGTGAAACTACTGTTCCTGAGCAGGCTCATGATAGGATTTCTGCCAACTCTGAGACTATTACCATTGACATGAGTACTTCAAGGTTCAGTGGGGCAGTGTGGTATAATAAAGTGCAGGAGAAGACAATCACTCTTGCAGGTTTGGGTGGTATAGGTTCTTATGTGGCTTTCCTTCTCTCAAGAATGAAGCCTAATCACATAAGAATCTATGATGATGATACTGTAGAATTGGCAAATATGTCAGGGCAGTTCTACAGTGTTCTTGACATCAACAAGACTAAGGCTCAAGCCATGACTGACATGATGCACAATTACAGTAATTATTGTTCCATAACCTCTATCAATGAAAGGTTCACAACAGATTCCCCTGCTACTGACATCATGATTTGTGGATTTGACAATATGACTGCCAGAAGGATATTCTACAGTGTATGGAAACACCATGTGATGAGCATACCTGAAGAACTAAGAAAACATTGCCTGTTCATAGATGGAAGGCTTGCAGCAGAGGAGTTTCAGGTTCTGTGTATACAGGGTGATGACAGTTATAATATGAAGAGGTATGAGAGAGACTGGCTGTTCTCAGATGATGAGGCTGATGCCACACTCTGTAGTTATAAGCAGACAGCCTTCATGGCTAATATGATTGGTTCTGTCATGACTAATCTCTTTGTGAACTTCTGTGCCAATGACCTTGAAGGTGATGAGAAGCCTATGATAGATAGGAGTCTTCCATTCCTTACATCATATGATGCTTCTTTGATGATGTTTACTACGGAGGCTTGATTATGGTTACAACAATTTACAATGACCTCACCACTTATCCCTTCAATACCATGTATGCAAATACAGGTGTGTTTATTGCATATTCCTCCTGTCTTGAAGAGCATAATATACTGAATGGATACATATGTACAGATGTGAATCATACTGGTTCATTTGAAGTACCTATGGCTATGCTTCCTTATCTTGAGACCATCTTGGTACAGCCAGAGATAAAGTGGAAGCAGATTGCTATGCCTCTATATTATGGGAATACTGCCGTAAAGAACACTTCTGATGCTATTATAAGACATTTCTTCAGAGATATTCAAGTGGGTGATGAAAGACTCTCTAAGATTGTGACAAGGAAAGGAGAGGTTTATTATGGGGGAAATGGGATGATATTTGACCAACATATGAAACCTCTTGTCCTGTATACTGCTACTGTTACAGGTATGACTCCTGTAACTGTTCCTCACAGACCAGTAAGAATGAAGACAACCATTTCTGCCCTTAATGTGAGAGTGTCTCCTCAGGTGCTTCTTAAGGATGATATGCTCAAGAAGAATATAATCTCCAAGGTTATACCTTCACTTGTATCAAAGAGTTTTGCAAGTATAAGAGGTGTAGTGTTTGGTAAGCCTGTAACTCCTAAGATTATCATTGAGGACCTTTCAGAGTGGATTAAAAGACCTGCAAAAGTAGGTAGTCCTCAGACCTTCAAGGAAGATATGCAGAAGTTCTTGTCAAGAGAGGATATTATTCAGGATATAGTAGAATGCCTATGACTTGGAGTGGCATAGTATCAACAGATAGTATGGCTGTTCCTTGGTCTAAGGTCATGAAATCTGGAAGACCTTTTTGTCCTGATAAGAATGACATTTTCAAGGCATTCTCATACTGTAGTCCTGATGATTGCAAGGTAGTATTTCTTGGACAAGACCCATATCCTCAGAAGGGTGTTGCAACTGGCATACTGTTTGCAAATAAGTCAGAAACTTTGCCTGAACAACTATCTCCTTCATTGAAGGTTATCAAAAATTCTTTGTTTGAAGATTTGCATATTTCAGAAAAAGACTTTAACTTTGACCCTTCATTAATATCCTGGGCAGAACAGGGGATACTTATGATTAACTCTGCACTTACTGTAGAGATGAACAAGATAGGTTCTCATGTTATGATATGGAGACCTTTCATATCAAAACTTCTGAGGAATCTGTCTCTGTACAATCCAGATATACTGTTTGTTCTATTTGGTTCACAAGCAGGCACATTCAGACCTTATATCAACAAGGAGAGTACTGTTCTTGAGATACCTCACCCTGCATATAGTGCGAGAACTGGAGAAAAGTTTCCTCTTATCTTCAATGCAATAAATGAAATTCTTGCAAAGAAAGGTAAGAAGAAGATACATTGGATTTAACATTTTATTTAATTATGGGAAATAAATTTATAACTAAAGAAGGAAAGAAGGTTTCTCTTGGAGAACCTCTCAGTATCACTGTTACTCTCAAGAAGGAGGGGGTGAAGGAAAACTTTATATTTAGGAGCAACAAGCTTACTTCCTCACAGGCAAGAATACTTGTAATGAGAGGAATACTCAAGGAAGAGGCAATACCTATGCTTCCTACCATTGATGAGGCATTTGCTCTTGTAAGTACATGGCTTATGGGCACTCCTCATGAAAAGGATACAGCAAGAGAGTTCCTTGCTGCAATGCCTGACTATGCAGGGTTCTCAGTTATACTCAGAGCTTTTGCAGTTCTGATAGACAGGAAATATCCTGACCACATCAACAATGCTGATGTTGATAAGTATTTCACTATTGACATGACTAATGGAAGAGTATGTGAAGTTCCTAAAGGTAAAATCAAGAACTTTAGAAACTTTGCTGCATTCAGAAACATTGATGACATCAAGATTGCCACTAAGATTCTGAGACCTTTCATTAAGGAACTGTGGCCTAATGAATAAGAAAGTAGTCAATGCTACAGCTGTACTTAGGGACAATATAAAGTTCAGAAGTAAGGCTGAAGCAAAGATGTATGAACTGTTGAAGGATTCAGGGCTCTGGTTTGAATATGAACCAGACCCTATAGTCCTTCAAGAAGGTTTCTATCCTATGGGATGGTATGAAGGTACAAAGTACAGGGAAGACAAGATTAGAGCTATTACCTATACACCTGACTTTATTGTGAAGGTTCCAGATAAAAACTGGTTCTTTATAGTGGAAGTAAAAGGTTTTATTACTGACAGATACCCTCTCAAAAGGAAGATGCTTATCAATCATATAGATAATTCAGAGAATAATTATGTGTTTGCAGAGGTTCATACCAAAAGAGATATGGAGTTTATAATAGCAGAAATAAAGAAGTTTTCAAGATGAGTACACCAGTCCAAAGAATCAAACAGTTGCTTTCCTGTGTACCAGAGAAAGACATTCCTTATGCAAATAAGTTCATTAAGGAGAGGGATTTTGAAGCCCTTAGAGATTTAGTCAAGTCTGATATACAGATACTTCTTAAAAAGAAGGATGAGTCCCTTGAGGAGCAGATAGACAATCTGAGACTTCTTAAGACTGAGATAGACTCCTATCTGCTTTTGTTAGGTCTTGAAGATGATGATGAAATTGAAACAGATTTTTGGGAAGGATAATAATGAAATCACTGAAAGACATATCATGGAATGTAACAGAAGACCAGTATAGGGCTGATTCAGCATTGTCTTATTCTACTCTTTCAAGATTCAATAGAGAGGGGTTTGACAATCTTGTTCATTTGTTTGATAAGACAGAAAGTCCTTCACTTCTTTTTGGTAGTGTAGTTGATACTCTACTTACAGGAACCGAGGAGGAATTTGATGAGAGGTTTTTCATAGCGGATTTTCCTGAACTGCCTGATAAACAGAAGGAAGTAGTCACTGTACTGTTTAATGCTGTGGGAGGTAGAGTCTCTTGGAAGGACTTGCCAGATGGACCACTTATTACTGCTATAGAAGCGGTTAATTATCAACCTAACTGGAGAGATGATACCAGAGTGAAGGTCATTAGGGAAGTAGGTGGGGAATATTATGACTTACTTACACTTGCTAATGGAAAGACAGTGGTATCACAGAAATTGTATCAGGATGCTCTGGACTGTGTAGAGACATTGAGAAAGTCTGAGAGCACCAAGTGGTATTTTGAAGCAGACAATCCTTTCAACAAGACTATTGAAAGACTGTATCAATTGAAGTTTAGAGGAAGTTATGAGGGTATAGACCTCAGATGTATGGCTGACCTTATTATAGTAGACCATGAAAAGAAGATAGTATATCCTTGTGACCTTAAGACTTCTTTCAAACCTGAATGGAGATTCTACAAGTCCTTCATGGAATGGGGATATTGGATTCAAGCCCAACTGTACTGGTATCTTATCAGGCAGACTATGGATAAAGATGAATACTTCAAGGACTTCAAACTGGCAGATTACAGGTTTATTGTCATAAGTAACAGGACAAGAAAACCTCTTGTGTGGAAATTTCCACAGACTCAGGCTATTACTGACCTTAAACTTGGGGAGCATAAACTCAGGAACTGGAGAGGTATAGCAAAAGAACTTAATACTTACCTTACCAAGGACTATGAAGTTCCAGTGGATATTAACATGAATTTAATCAACAATATAAGCAAGTGGCTGGAGAATGAATAAGCATAAAGTAGTCAAGAGAGATGGCACCCTTGCAGAGTTTGATGAAGAAAAGATTATCAATGCAGTTGCTGCTGCATTTGAGTCAGTAGGACAGACTCTGCCACCAAGACTTATGAGGTCTTTTATCAAGGCAATTGAAGTCAATCTTCCTAATCCTGTAGGAGTAGAGGAGATACAGAATAGGGTTGAAAGATACCTTATGGACAACAAATATTTTCAGGCAGCAAAATCTTTCATTCTATATAGAGAGAAGCATAAGGAGGCAAGATTCATTAGAGAGAGAATTGATTATATGAATAAGTATAGTCAGTCCAATGATAATGCAGCTACTTCATCAGAGACAGATGCTAATGCAAATGTAACTATGAAGAATGTGGCTAATCTTGAAGGAGAGGTGTATAAAACCACTAACAGAGTCATCCAGAGACAGAGGATGAAGGATAAACTAAATGAGATGTTTCCTGAGGTGGCTAAGAAGTATGAGGAGGATTTGAATCATCATATCATTTATGCCCATGATGAGGCTACCACTCCTGTATTGAAGCAATACTGTATGGCAGTAAGTCTATATCCTCTTATAATGGAGGGAGTAGGTAATATTGATGGTATCACACCTTCAGCACCTAATGATTTACAGTCATTCAGTGGGCAAATTACCAATCTTATATTTCTTCTCTCTTCTCAATGTAAGGGAGCAGTTGCAGTAGGTGAATACTTTATTGCACTGAATTATTATATTGTGAAAGAATTTGGAGAAGATTGGTATAATAGATTGGATGAGATAACTACTTCTCCTGCTTGTAATGAGCAAAGAACTATTAGAGATGCTATATATAAGGCATTCAAGCAGTTTATTTATGGTGTAAATCAGCCTGCTGGTAATAGGTCATATCAGAGTCCATTTACTAATGTGTCTTATTATGACCACACGTATTTCAATTCACTGTTTGGAGAGTTCAGCTATCCTGATGGCACTAAACCTCAATGGGAAGCTATAGATTGTCTTCAGAAGCTGTTTATGAAGTTCTTCAATAAACTGAGAACCAAACAGATTCTTACTTTCCCAGTAGAGACAATGGCTATGGTATATGACCCAAAGACAAATGATATTATAGATAAGGATTATAAAGACTTCACTGCTGAAATGTATGCAGAAGGTCATAGTTTCTTTACCTATATATCAGATAGTGCTGATAGCTTGGCTTCATGCTGTAGGTTGAGAAATGAACTTGCAGAGAATACTTTCAATCCTACATCAGGTCTTACTGGTGTTATGACTGGTTCTTGTAATGTTATTACTCTTAATATTAATAGAATTATTCAAGATTGTGCCAAGAAATATTCTATAATAAAAAAGAGATTTGGAAAAGACAAATGGGAATCTTGTATCAAGAATGAACTAATTGATATTCTTGAAAGAGTCTACAAGTATCATATTGCCTTCAAGACAATGTTGTATGACCTTGAAGATAAAGGAATGTTTGCAGCTTCAAATGGTGGATATATTCACATCAGCAAGTTGTACAGCACCATTGGTATTAATGGCTTGAATGAGGCTGCAAGGTTCTTGGGTCTTGAAGTAGGTAATAATCCTGAGTATATTGAATTTCTGCAACTCATACTTGGAACTATCAAAGAGGAAAATAAGAAGCATTCTATTCATGATAAGAAGAGACCTTTCTTGTTTAATTCTGAGGTAGTACCTGCTGAGGGATTGGGAGGAAAGAATTATCAATGGGATTTACAAGATGGATATGTAGTGCCTGATGATGAGAATCTGTATAACTCATATTTCTATGATGCTCATGATGATACTTCAGTACTTGATAAGTTTATTCTTCACGGAAGGCAGACTTATCAGTTCACTGATGGTGGTTCAGCAGCTCATATCAATCTTGAAGACCATCTGAGTAAAGAGCAGTATCTTAAGTTGATAGACTTTGCAATAGCTAATGGTACTAACTACTTCACATTCAATATTCCTAATAGTAAGTGTGATGATTGTGGGTATATCACTAAGCACCCAATCACAGAGTGCCCTAAGTGCCATAGTCACAACATTACTCAATATACAAGGGTTATTGGATATTTAAGACCTATTAAGTCCTTTGGTAAGGATAGACAAATAGAAGCAAGTAAAAGAGTTTATAGTAAAAGTATTAAGTAATATGGAATCAGAAATAGTTAAAACGATATTGATGAGGTGCTTCAAAAAGTAAAAGAGCTTTCTTGTACAAGAGAGACGAGCCTTGCAGTAACTAAGTTACAAGAGGGTATTATGTGGTTAGGTATGCACTTAAAGTTCCTTAATAGTCCTGACCCCTATCCTGGAAGTAAAGACCCTGAGTCTGGAGATTATGTAGCACCAACTGCTGATGGATTGAAACTATGATATGTTGAAGTGTGTTGATACTAAGGTAGTCTTTCAAGAAGTGCCTAATGAAATAACTCTTGCTATTGATATATCTAATTGTCCTTGTCATTGTGAAGGATGTCATTCTCCTTACCTTGCAGATGATATAGGAGAACCTCTTGATTTACAACACTTGACTGATTTGATAGACTCTAATAGAGGTATCTCTTGTGTTTGTATTATGGGAGGTGATGCTAATCCAAGTGAAGTAGATGATATTGCACAGGACATTAAAGAATATTATCCAGAGTTAAAGATAGCTTGGTATAGTGGGAGGCAAGAACTAAGTAAAGATATTAACTTGGAAAACTTTGACTATGTTAAGTTAGGACCTTATATAAAAGATAAAGGTCCTTTGAATAGCCCTACCACTAATCAGAGATTCTATAAGATAATACATACTTCTGTACCTTCTACACTGTTAGTAGACCAAACACATCTATTTTGGAAAAAAGATTCCTCAGAAAAGTAATTGGGGAGAAGACATTCCCAAGGTGCCATTATACAAGAAAGAAGTACAGATGGAAGCCTAAAGTTCCTTATGTCTCTATGCAAGCAGCTGAACTCTTTATTGAAGAGAGAAAGTTAGAGAATTATGAGGCTTACAAATGTCCTATATGTGGTAAATGGCACATTGGATTTCATAAAAGAGGAGAGTAGAACAAGCCCTCAGAAATGAGGGCTTTTATTATGTAGTGTTATGAAAATAGAAACAAGGTTTAATATTGATGATAGAGTCTGGGTTATCTCTGATAATCAGGTGAAAGAAGGTTACATTAATGAGATTACCTTCAAATGTAAATCTGTAGTTAGAGAAAATGAGATACTCTATAATGTGGTTGTTGGTCCTTCCTTAAGTTGTACAAGAACAGAAGGTCAGGTGTTTGCATCTAAAGAAGAACTTCTTAAATCATTATGAAACTGAAGATAAAAGTAAAAACATTTGCAGGTCAGGTACTTCCTAAAATCATAGACAAGGGGGACTGGATAGATTTGAGAGCAACAGCAGACTACAATCTTAATCCAGGAGAATACAGACTTCTCAATTTGGGTGTAGCAATGGAACTTCCTAAAGGCTTTGAAGCCATAGTGGTTCCAAGAAGTTCTGCATTCAGGAATTATGGCATCCTATGTGCTAACTCCTTTGGTGTGATAGACTACAGTTACAATGGAGATATGGATGAGTGGAAATTTCCAGCATTCTCTCCTAAGGGAAGTTTAATACTGGCTCAAGACAGAATATGCCAGTTTAGAATACAGTTGTCACAGAAGGCAACAGTTTGGCAGAAGATTAAATGGTTCCTAAGCAATGGAATAGAGATTGAAAAAGTAGAAAGATTGAATACCATTAACAGAGGTGGGGTTGGAAGCACAGGAAAGAAATAACCTGTGCTATTGTTGGACAGAAGATAAAAAAAAAGAAAATGGTATTGACTTTAATAATTTGTTTCTTAGTTGCAGTAATAATAGCATTCAGTAGAGATGCACTTAACCTATGGCTATCTAAAAAGGCAGGGTTTTCTCTTAAGGAGACTATGACTGATATGGGTGTTCCCATAGTTACCCTGAAGAACGGGGAAAAAGAATTTAACTTCATTCTTGATACTGGAAGTGATATATCTCATATAGACTCTAATATTAAGGATTCTCTATCTGATACAGAGGAGGTTGAAGGTGATAATCTTACTGTTACTACTGCAAATGGTTCAGTTGAAGGTAACAACAACTGGATTAGAGTTCCTCTGAACTATAAGAAACAGAGCTTTATTGAGGATTTCATGCCTTTGGACTTGCATGATTCCTTTGAGGTCCTAAGAGAAGATACAGGAATACAGTTGCATGGTATTCTTGGTGGTACCTTCCTTAGAAAGTACAGATATGTACTTGACTATGTTGATTTAGTTGCATATACAAAATGATATATCTTGTATCACAGCAGATATTGCCTCCCTCAGATACTTACAAAAGGATAAGTGTTGAGGAGTCTCTACAATTGCTTGAAACTATCTCTGTTGTGGGTCTTGATACTGAGACTATGGGCTTTGACCCATATACAAAACAACTCCTTATGCTTCAGTTGGGCTGTTATGACTTTCAAGTAGTCATAGACTGTACCACAGTAAGTCTTGAACTCTATAGAAGTTATCTTGAATCTGATAGGCTGTTCATTGGATGGAATATAAAGTTTGACTTGAAGTTCCTGTTCCATCAGAGAATAGTACTTAAGAATGTCTATGATGGGTTCCTTGCAGAGAAACTCATGTGGTTGGGTTATCCTGCTGGTACTCATTCTATGAGTCTTAAGGCAGCAGGAGAGAGATATTGTGGGGTTGAACTTGACAAGACAGTCAGAGGCCAGATTATGTGGGCAGGACTTTCAGATGCAGTCATTGACTATGCTGCAAATGATGTAAAGTGGCTGTCTATGATTATGGAGAAGCAGGCTATAGAACTTGAGAAACAAGGTCTGGCAAATGCTCTTGTTTATGAGAATAAGTCTGTTATCTGGCTTGCCTATACTGAGTATTGTGGAGTGCTTCTTAGTAGAGAAAGATGGAGGAGAAAGATGGACTTGGACAGAATGAATGTCCAAGTGTTTGAAGATGCTCTCAATAAGTGGGTAATAAGTTCTTATAAAGGAGAAGAGTACTCCTATCACTATCTTCAGATAGAAGGTATCCCAGAAGATGACCTTAATAAGATGAGGTCTAAAATGGAAGGGGAGAGAGCACCAGAGGCTGATATAAAAGGAGCAAAGAGAGGCTATTATGAAGCATATAAAGTTCCTATAGGAGTTAAGGTTCCTGAAGATTTTGTCGTTGATGACCCTCAAGGAGACCTGTTTTCTGGTTGGGACAATGCTGTCCAGTGCAATATAAACTGGAACAGTCCTATGCAGGTGATAAGACTTTTCAAGTTCCTTGGATTCAATCTGTTGGTTCAAGACCCTGAGACTGGTGAAATGAAGGATAGTATTGAGTCAAAAGTGATAGAGCCTCAGAAAGAGAGGTCTACTTTGGCTTATCTATATCTTCAATATAAGGCTGCCACAAAGGTCACTTCTACCTATGGAGAGAATGTACTCAGGCAGATTAATGAGACCAGTGGAAGGCTTCATACCAACTTCAATCAGTTAGGAACTGATACAGGAAGATTGAGTTCTGGAGGAAAGGATAAGAAGGCAGGACTTGAGTACCTGAACTTTCAGAACTTTCCTGCTGACCCCGAGACCAGAGCCTGCTTTATATCTGGTCCGGGAATGAAGTGGATTAGCTGTGACTACAGTGGACAGGAGTCAAGGATTATAGCAGACATAACCAATGATACTGCTATGCTTGACCTATTTAACAATGGTTGTGGAGACATTCATTCTCTGGTAGCAAAAATGGCATATCCAGAAATTATTGGAGATTGCCCTATTGAGGAAATCAAACACAAGTTCAAGCACTGGAGAAGTGAGGCAAAGGGTGTTGAGTTTGCCATAAACAAAAAGTTCAATATTTATAACTAATTTACTTTATATGTTGCATACATCAGTATAT
>ERZ1034873.393-NODE-393-length-25301-cov-5.190050_pt1 | contig 25301 bp, 21 predicted proteins | sample MGYA00520689_ERZ1034873 | MGnify/ENA primary metagenome ERZ1034873 (study PRJEB33766, sample SAMN09781722) | gut metagenome | biome: gut microbiome | host: Homo sapiens | place: Madagascar | study: EMG produced TPA metagenomics assembly of the PRJNA485056 data set...
CTACTCTTTCCCTTCTTTGTTTTGCTCTAGTATATGTACTTTTGCATGCTTCATTCACATTTTTTCCATTTCTTTCCGGAAGGAGTTTATAAATTTTTCATATTTCTGCAAAACCGCCAGAATCAAGGATTTACGCATCTTTGTTAGCACTCATTTTAAAAGAGTGCTAATTTTCTATTGACTTTTCCATTTTGCCGTACTAATATTTTTATTAGATTCGTAACTGTCATTTATCGTATCCGCCAAGTGGATACAATCTTATATATGAAAAGGAGTAATACTATGAGTAACAAACATGGAAGTCTTTCAATCAGCAGTGATAACATTTTTCCGATCATTAAAAAATGGATGTATTCCGACCATGATATTTTCTATCGTGAGCTGATCTCAAACGGTTGTGATGCGATCACCAAATTAAAGAAGTTAGAGATGATGGGCGAGGCTGCTTTACCGGCCGATTACAAGCCACAGATTCAGGTTATCGTTGATCCGGATGCCAAGACACTGACCTTTACCGATAATGGTCTTGGTATGACCGCAGATGAAGTTGAAGAATACATCAACCAGATTGCTTTTTCCGGCGCAACCGACTTCTTAGAGAAGTACAAAGACAAGGCAAGTGAGGATCAGATCATCGGACATTTCGGTCTGGGCTTCTACTCCGCTTTTATGGTTGCTGACGAGGTACATATTGATACTTTATCCTATAAAGATGGTGCAACTGCTGTTCACTGGGAATGTGACGGTGGTACCGAATATGATATGAAGGAAGGCGACAAAACAGAGGTTGGTACAAAGATTACTCTGTTCTTAAATGAAGATTCCTTAGAGTTTGCAAACGAGTACCGTGCAAAGGAAGTCATTGAAAAATACTGCTCCTTCATGCCTACTCCGATCTACTTAAGCAAGGCAAACGCAGAGCCGGAATACGAGACGATCGATCCTGCTGACAAGCTCGATACCGATACTGTCATCGAGACCGTTGTCGAGGAAGCAAAGACAGAAGAAAAGACAAATGAAAACGGTGAAAAGGAAGTCGTTGAAGTATCTCCAAGAACCGAGAAGTTAAAAATCGTAAAACGTCCGGTTCCATTAAACGATACGAACCCACTCTGGACAAAGAATCCGAACGACTGCACGGACGAGGAATACAAAGCCTTCTATCGCAAGGTATTTATGGATTACAAGGAGCCACTCTTCTGGATCCACCTGAATATGGACTATCCGTTCAACTTAAAGGGTATCCTCTATTTTCCAAAGATCAATACCGAGTATGATTCCATTGAAGGAACGATCAAGTTATACAACAATCAGGTATTTATCGCTGATAATATCAAGGAAGTCATTCCGGAATTCTTAATGTTACTGAAGGGTGTCATTGATTGCCCGGATCTTCCACTGAATGTATCAAGAAGTGCGCTTCAGAACGATGGATTTGTAAAGAAGATCTCCGATTACATCTCAAAGAAGGTTGCTGATAAGCTCAGCGGCATGTGCAAAACAGAAAAAGAAAACTATGAAAAATACTGGGATGACATCAGCCCATTTATCAAGTTTGGCTGCTTAAAAGACACAAAGTTCTGCGATAAGATGAACGACTACATCTTATTCAAAGACATCAATGATAAATATATGACACTTCCGGAATTACTGAAGGAGGATGACGAGAAAAAGGCAGAAGAAAAAGACGCTTCTACAGATACTGCTGAGAATACCGATAAGCCGGCAGAGGATGCAGGTGAAGAAAAAGATACACGTAAGACGATCTACTATGTAACCGATAAGGTTCAGCAGGGTCAGTATATCAACCTCTTCAAAGAACAGGGAATGAATGCCGTGATTTTAGATCACAACATCGATACTTCCTTTATTACACAGCTTGAGCAGCGTAATGAGAAGTTCCGCTTTATGCGTATCGACGCTGACCTGACCGAGTCCTTAAAGGAAGAAACTTCTGAGGAAGAATTAAAGGCTGAGACAGATGCCTTAACCGAAACCTTCCGTAAGGCATTAAATAACGATAAGTTAAATGTCAGGGTTGAGAAGCTGAAAAATGAGAACATCTCTTCTGTCATCACCCTTTCTGAGGAAGGACGCCGTATGCAGGATATGATGCGTATGTATGCTGCCGGTGGTATGGGCGGTATGGATCCATCCATGTTTGCTGCAGACCAGACACTGACCTTAAATGCGAACCACGCACTTGTAAAATATATCTTTGAACATAAGGATTCCGAGAATATCCCGATGTTCTGTGAGCAGTTATATGACCTTGCGGTATTGAGCAACCAGCCATTGTCCGTAGATGCCATGAGCAAATTCGTTGCAAGAAGCAACCAGATCATGCTCCTGCTTGCAAAATAAGTAATAGAAAAAATGCGCCATATTGTTTAAACACAATATGACGCGTTTTCTTTTCTTATCTTAATCTTCCCTACGACTGAAAATATTCATCATATACTTCAAAAAATGAATTCGTCGTAATATCTTTATCCTGCTTGATCTCAACCTGATCCCAGAGTTTTTCATTCATCGTAGAATCTAATCCCCGGACAAAGGAATCATATACATCATCAAATGCTTCCTTTTCACGTTTTTTTACAATGTTTGCCTTATTGGCATCCGTCAGTTCCTGATCAAACTTATTCGTACACTTGATGAAATAATAACCATCGTCTGTCTTAATACAGCCGGAGATTGCATCATCATCTAACGCAAAGGCTGCCTTTTCCACCTGACTTGGCATATCTCCCCTGCCAAATGTAATCTCGATCTTCGATGCCTCATTATAGTCGGTAGCAACTGCGGTAAAATCACGGCCTGCATCCAGATCCGCTTTTACCTTGTCTGCCTTTTCCTTCGAGCTGACATAGATCTGCATTGCCTCCATAATCCTTGCTTCATCATCACTGACCTCTGCGTTTACCCCATCCGTCAGGGAACGGTACAGCTTCTGTGCCAGTGCATAATCCTCATACATGCTCTCCAAGGTACTTTCACTGACATCCATATAGGTGATCTCTTTTTTCGACAGGGAATCATAATAAGCTGCTGCTGCCTCCGCTGCCTTATCCTTTTCTTCCTCTGTCAATGTCATCTCCTGCTTTTTTGCCAGTTCATCCATGCAGACCACTCTGGTAAGCTCTGAGATCGTAATATTTTTCACATAATCCTCTAAGGAATGTGAATCCGATACATGCTCCCACAGATTCACGCCGTAGGCATTTCCATAGATATTCTGATAATTGCACAGATAAACCCGTGCCTCCTCTATAGAACAGACTTCCTTTTCAATCCGGAATACTTCCTTATCACTTAACGTTGTCGTAAACACAACGGCAGTCTTACCAAGCTTGCATCCGCTGCACAGTGCAGCTGTGGTAACCAGAAGCATGATCCCTGCTGCTAATTTACGTTTTATCATTCTGTAACCTTTCTATGTTCCTGCGCCCGCTATGCCTCTACAACCAGATATCTGCCATCCGGTAATGCAAACAATTCCTGCGCCTCTTCGATTTCTTCATCGCTCATACCGGTAATATCTGCACCACTCTCATCTAAGTACTCCTTTGCCTTGGCAAAGTTTTCGCAGACAACCGCCATACAATCCTCTAAAAACGCTTCCGCTTCCTCTAAGGTCTCTGCAACCGGTTCATCAAACAGCCGGTCCTGATGTGCTAAAAAATACTTTAATACCTCTTCTTCATACTCATTCATAAATAATCTCCTTATTCCCTTGTAATATACAAAATCTTCTATTCCATATTCTATACTGTATGCATCGAAATAGCAATGCCAAGTTCACGCATCTTCTGATACAGACTTCCTACCGGAAGTCCGACGACATTGTTATAATCTCCGTCAATCCGTTTCACAAATCTTGCTGCCAGTCCCTGAATTCCGTAGGCCCCTGCTTTATCCATTGGTTCCTCACTCCTGATATAATCTGTGATCTCCTCCGGTGTGATCGGATACATAACGACTCTTGTTTTTTCATAAAAACTGATCTGCTGCTTTTCTTCGCCCTTCTGATAGATCAGGGATACCCCGGTATATACCTCATGCGTATGTCCGGATAACAGATTTAAGATCCGTCTTGCATCCTCTTCATCAGACGGCTTTCCAAGGATCGTACCCTGATATGCCACGATCGTATCTGCTCCTATCACAAGCCTATCCTCTGTTTTTTCCATCTGTGCCTGTGCCGGCTGCATGCAATGACTCTCATAGACTTCGGATGCCTTAGCAGCCGCCAGCTCCATAACCACATCACTTGGCATCCTGCTTGTAATAACTTCTTCTCCCTTTGCCGGAATCACAGTAAAGTCCAGTCCGATCTGTGTCAGTAATTCCCTGCGTCTTGGTGACGCAGAAGCAAGTATGATCTCCATTTTATGATTTCCTTTCCTATATCTTTTTCTCACGCTTCCATTATCTGATTTATACCGGTATGATTTCCTGTAAATGGAAAGAATACAGATAACGTTCCATCACCTTTTTTCCGGTCGTTGTCTCAAGTGCCTGTGCATACAGCTCAAGCTGCTTCTCATACATGTCGTGAAGCTGCACGGCATCTTTCACACGGTCTGTCTTATAATCGAGTACGATCACCTGATCCCCTTCGATCCAGAATACATCGATGATTCCCTGTACCAGTACCAGTTCTTCTTCCTCTAAGCCAAGCACAAACGGCTTTTCGCGGAAAAGATTGCCAAGCTTATCTGCCTCACGCATTCTTTTCCCAACCGGGCTTTCCAAAAACGGAAGTATGGTATCCACCTTTACCAGTTCCTGCATCTCTTTGGTAATCCTTCCATCCGCTGACATCTGCGTGATCTGTCCGGTAACATCTGCCTTCAGATCTTCATCGTTCAGTCCCGCAAAATCCAGACATTCCAACACCCGGTGCACCGCAGTTCCCCGTAATGCGCCCTGGCTGATCCTGTCCTTATCTGCGACACCATCCATGAATTCCGGCACATACGGAACAATCTCTTCTTCCAAAAAGGCAGGAACCGTATTCAGTTCTTCCTTCTGTGCCAGTGCACGCATGGCACGGTGCTTTAATTCCGAAACGGAATATTTCATCTGCATATCCACTGCTGCCTGATACGGATACTGATAAGACAGGCGTTCCGTTACAAACGCGTCCATACTTCCATCCTCATTCCATTCCTGTTCTTCCGTATCAAGCTGCTTTTCCGTCGTCTGCCTTTCTGCCTCTGCTAATACCAGTTCTTCTGCGGATACAAGCTTCACCGGATACCGCTCTCCATAGCAAAAGACTGCCGGAATCACCCAGTCTAAGTAACTGTCTGCTCCCATAATATCCGTAAAAGTCATCGTACTTTCTTCCGAAAAAGCAGTCTGCATCCGCTCAAGCCACTCACCTGCATTCTTCTTGACACCGGTTAAGATCAGCTTCTCTTTTGCTCTTGTCAATGCAACGTAAAGCACACGCAGCTCCTCGCCTAAGTTCTCCTGTTCTCCCTGCCCGGCGATCACACGTTTTAACAGGGATGGGATACGCAGACGTCTTTCGCTGTCAGTCTCATCAATGCCCATGCCAAGTCCCGGATGCAGAATCATACGGCTTCTGGTATCCTGTCTGTTAAACATCTTGCCAAGGCCGCTGACAAAAACAACCGGGAACTCTAAGCCCTTACTCTTATGGATACTCATGATCCGAACCGCATCATCCTGCTCACTGACAAGCTCTGCCTCTCCAAAATCCACATCATACTTCTGAAGCTGGTCGATATAGCGGATAAAATGAAACAATCCGCGGTAACTGGTACCCTCATAATCAATCGCTTTTTCTACCAGCATCTCAAGATTGGCAAGCCGCTGTCTGCCGCCCGGCATAACCGCAGCGATCTTTTTATAATTTGTCCACTCCAATACGTCCATCAAAAGTTCATGGATCGTCTTATCTGTGACTTCTTCACGCAGTCTGCAATAGACCTGATAAAAAGCATCCGCCTTTTCCTGTACCTTTCCCGGAAGCGTATGCTCCTGTAACCGTGTAAAAAAGGTCTGTGCAAAGGATGTCTCATCGGCTCCGATCACGATTCCGGCCAGATCTTCTTCCTCAAATCCACCAATGGGCGATCTTAAAACAGATGCCAGTGGAATATCCTGCAGCGGATTATCTAAGATTCTTAAGTAATTTAAAACCGTCTGCACTTCCGTTGTCACAAAATATCCGGTCTTTGAAGCAGTATGTGCCGGAATTCCCGCATCCATCAACACACTTGTGATCTCATCTGCATAGCCGCTTAAGCTTCGCAGTAAGATGACAATATCACCATATCGTAATGGGCGCAGTTCTCCGCTTTCCTCATCTGTGACCTGCTGATTTTCCATCAGCCGGGCAATCTCATCTGCAATCATCATCGCTTCCATGGTCACGCGGTCAGAATCCGGCAGTCCTGTAAGTTCCTCATCTGTACTGTCGGCAAGCAGAACCAGCGGTTCAAACATCTGTGGATGTTCTGCCATCGGATACGATGCACCCGGATACAACGACGCCGCATCATCATATTCCACATTTCCAAGACTCTTATGCATGATCTGCATAAAAATATCATTCGTAAAATCTAAGATTTCCTCCCTGCTTCGGAAGTTCTTATGCAGGTCGATCCGCTGATTCTTACTTTCTTCTAAGGTATACGAATCATATTTTTCCATGAAAAGTTCCGGCCTTGCCAGACGGAAACGATAGATACTCTGCTTGACATCTCCTACCATAAACAGATTATTTTCCCCACGGCTTTCCCGCGAGATTGCACGTAAGATCGTTTCCTGCACATAGTTACTGTCCTGGTACTCGTCGATCATAATCTCTGCATAAGCATTCTGGAATTCCTTTGCCGTCTCTGTCGGCTGTCTGGTTTCTTTATCGACTAAGATCTCTAAGGCAAAATGTTCTAAGTCTGCAAAATCCACCAGATTCTTCTTCCGTTTCTGTTCCATCAATGCATCCATAAATGCAATGGTCAGGTCCACCAGTGTCTCCGCTGTTTTTTCTAACCGTCCATACTGCTCTATCGTCTGATCCAGCGGGCAGAAGAAGTATTTTTCCTGAATCCCTTTTTGCAGCAGCTTCTTCCAGTCCGCTCTGGCATCCTTGACATAATCCAGCTTTGCAGTATCCCCCTGAAAGCCTCTCGAAGATGCCAGCCGTACAAAGTCCATTTTCTGCATAGCTTCTGACAGTTCCCGGTACGTACTGCCGGAAAGAAGTCCTTCCACAAGCGTACGGTCACTATATATCGTCTGCTCATACATATATGGTCCATCATCATCTTCACATAAAGCCAGACACTGATCCATCTTCTGTAAGATTCCCTCTAATACATGATGTAGATAAGCCATCATGCCACGCACTGCATCACTGCTTTCAAAATCGGATTCTGTCCGGATCTGATAGGACTTTATACTGTTCTCTAACCAGTCCTTTGGCCACGGATAACTCTGTGCAAACTCATAAAGCTGCAACAGCAGCTCCTTTAAGCCATTGTCATTCCTCCCGGAAGCATAGATGTCTGCCACCTTTAAGAAATCTTCGTCTGCTTCCTGATATTTTCCTTCTAACAGACGTTCCATCACATCCTGCTTTAAGAGCTTTAATTCTCCCTCATCCGCGATTCGGAAGTTCGGTTCAAGATCGATCTCATGGAAATGGTTGCGGATCACATACAGACAAAAGCTGTCAATCGTTGTGATCTGTGCATTATGCACCAGCGCAAGCTGCTGGCTGAAACGCAGATTTCCCGGGTGCTCGAGCAATTCATTTTCAATCGCAATTCCAACCCTGTCACGCATCTGTGCTGCTGCTGCATTCGTAAAGGTCACGACTAACATTTCATCAATATCAACCGGATGATCCGGATCAAGAATCCGTTCCTTGATCCTTTCTACCAGGACTGCTGTTTTACCGGAACCGGCAGCAGCCGATACTAAAATGTTCCGGTCACGCAGATCAATAACCTTTTTCTGCTCCGGTGTCCATGATACTCCCATTACGGATTCTCCTTTCTTACCGCTTCTTCCATATGCTGTAGCAATTCATCCTCACTGTAATTCTCTTCAAGTCTGCGTTCCTGATAGCCCGGTATCTTACGGTCAAAGCCGCAGACACTGCCAAAGGCGCAGTAACTGCAGCCTCCCCTGTCCTTCATCCGGTAAGGATCCGTCTGTACCTCCCCGTTCATAATTCGCGTACCAAGCTCGTAGATCTTCTGGTTCACATAATCCGATAGCACGGCAAACTGTTCTTCACTCACTGCGTGGGAACGCTTTGAGAGACTTCCGTCCTTATTCCGCTGGATCGGAATCATCTTTGAAGATGTACCGATATTCGTATCCATTGCCTCATAGACCGTGGCATCCGCATTGACCAGACCGTTTAACTTCAGCTTGTCAATGATCTTATCATAGATCTCCACATCGGTTTCATTTCCTTTTCCATCAATGACCGGATCATCGATATGATAATAAAAGATTCCTGCCGGTACGACCGTATCCTCCGGATGCTTCTTCTGTAAGACCTCCATCGCAGCGTTCAGATAGACCACAAGCTGAAGCTGCAGGCCATGATATAAGGATAGGAGTTCAAAGTTCGTATTTCCGGACTTATAGTCTATGATCTTCACATACAGCTTCTGATCCTGCTCATATGTATCGACACGGTCAATCCGTCCGCGCAGATGCATCTTTTCCTCTTCGCTTAACGCAAAATTGACTGCTGCAAGATTGTCTGTAAAGGCAAATGCAACCTCAAAATCATCCGGTGTAAACTTTCCGGACTGTACCTGCGTCGTCAGTGTATCCACGGTACGATAGAGGATCTTTTTCATCCGGTATAAAAAATACTGATTCTTACTGGTCTGCGCCAGTGCATGATTCCCGGTTTCTAAGATTGCCTGATGCAGTGCCTCTTCTATGAAGGCTTTGCGCTGTTCCTTTGCAATATGAAACCAGTCGGTATCCGACTGCCCAACCATACCGGCATATTTTTCCAGTGCCATATGATAGATATTTCCCATATCCAATGCCGCAAACTGGCTGATCTCACGTTCCTTCAGATGAAGTCCGTAAGATAAAAAGTGGGCACAGGCACAGGCGGCAAACTGCTCTAATCTGGTCACACTGTTTTCTAAGACAGTTCCATAGAGTGCCTTCGCTACCGCATGCGAGATCGGATGTGCCTCATAGTGCATCTTATGACTCAGTAAAAGCTGCTGCTCCAGCGGCCGGTACTCTTCTCTCTGCTTATACCAGTTCTTTAATGCATACCAGATCTTTCGTACCTGACCGTCCGCTCTTATCTGTTCCTCCTGTAGCTGCAGCCCTTCCACGAAAAATTCCATACTGCTTTTCGGCGTTACGATCCGGCTTTCAACCGGAAGCTCTTCTAACTCGGTAACAGGAAGCAGTGGAAAGATCTTTCGCAAGGTTCCGATCAGATAAGATTGCCGCAGAGCCTGTCCATTTTTACCGACACCGGCATAGGTCAGATAAAGACGCATGGATGGCTTCGTCAACATCAGATAGAGGTAAAAACGCTGGATGAAAACACGTTCTCTTGCTGTCGGTGCAAGCTCTAACTGCTGCCTTGCTAACTCTTCCCGCTCTAACTGCGAGATGATCCCGCCACGCGATTCATTCTTCGGTACGATTCCATCATTGACCCCGATAAAGAAAAGCACCTTGATATGATCTAAACGGCTTCGCTCAATATCACCGACCGTCACGCGGTCATAGCCGCTTGGAATCACTCCGACCTTCGCTGCTTCAAATCCGGCATCTAGGATCTGCGTATATTCCGCTATCGTCAGTTCATCCTCTCCTAATAGCGAGGTCAGCTTATCAAGCAGATCCATGACGATCCGGTAGATCTGTGCATACTCTTTCTCTTTTACAAACTCTCCGCTATCCCGATACATCTGCTCCCGCTGCTTTAACTGCCGCTCGATCTGCTGTCTTATCAGGAACTGATACAGTGCCACCGACTGCTGTCTGACCGTGACATGTTTCGTATGGAATACCTCATAAAGCTCCGCAAAAAGCTGCATCTGCAATTCCCGGATCCGGTTCAGTTCCTCAAGCTGTTCCATCGTCATTTGTTTCGGGAGATAAGAAAACCGCTTCGTCCATGCCTTGTAACCGCGGATTCCGGTTGCTAAGACATAATTTTCCAGACGGTCGATCTGCTCTGTTGTGATTTGCTCGTATTCCGATGTATCCTGCTGTTCCCAGCCATATCCTTCCCTCGGCAGAATGGCTAGATTGCTGCGGAAATACCGGAACATACTGTCATAGGAAAAATCGTTCTCTAAGATCTCTAAAACTGCACGGATAAATTCAATAAACGGATGCAGCAGGATATTTTTCGTCGTATCTAAAAAGTATGGGATCTCATATTCCGTAAAAATCTGCGGCACATAGTTTCCATATCCTTCCACATCCCCGGTCACAACCGCGATATCCTTATAACGGAGTCCTTCTTCACGCACCAGACGCCGGATCTCTCCGGCTGTAAAAAGCAGTTCCTCACGCGGATTTATCAGTCCATAAATGCGGATGGAAGTATCCTCTTTCCGGTACGGTGTCATATGCGGACGGAACAGATTCTTCTCAAGAGCAGCAAGCATCGGTGCATCCATATGGCGTGACCTTCCCTCACCGGTCAGGATATACGGCTCTGCCACTTCCACATGCACCTGCTCTGCCATCTTCATCAGGGAAACGATCGTCTTTTTACTCATGGCGAACAATTCCTGCATATCCCGGTAAGCATAAAAATCTTCAGATGGATCGATCGTTACTGTTACATAGATATCCGAGGCAATACCAAGCAGCTCCTGCATCAGATGATTCTGGATCGGTGTAAAACCGGTAAAGCCATCAAAGGCAAGCACGCTGTTTTCTAACAGCTTCGACTGTCTGACAACCCCGGAAAACACATCCAGTATCTCCTCTGCCGTGACATATCTGCCCTCCATTGCCTCCTCAAAGCCGCGATACATCGTAAGGACATCCTGCATCTTACATAAGAATCCATGCGGCAGATTTCTGCCACACAAAAAGTTCTCCAGATCATCCGGAGAAACCTGATACTGTGTCAGCTCCGAAATCAGTGACTTGATCTCACTGACATATCCCATTTTCTTCATGTTACCGGCAAGGATCAGAAGTTCTTCCTTCTTCTCCTGCGCGACCTTACGCAGTAACAGGTTTTTACCGGTCTCTTCTAAGACGACCATATCCTGTTTCCCAAGTTCGTCAAAAATACGATATGCCAGTCTCTGAAAGCTGACAACATCAATATTCATAATTCCGTTCCCGGACCTTACGACTAATTCACGCTGTGTCTGCATCGTGAACTGTTCCGGAACGATCACATAATAATTCGTACATGGATGTGCCTTTGCCTGCCGGATAATCTCCTCATACAGATAAGTTGACTTTCCACTTCCACTGCTTCCCAATATAAGCCTTAATGCCACACCAAGTCCTCCTGACTGTCCTAATCCTGACCTCTCATCCGTGCCGCAACGGACTGTCCCTTTAATAAGACACCATCAATCACCACCCGTTCTACCAGGGAAGTCCGTGGATTCTCAATATTGCCGATCAGCCGTCTTGCCGCCTCTCTTCCGATCTCATTGGTATTCTGACGGATCGTAGTGATCTTTGGCTGCACTAACTGCGATACCTTCGTTCCATCATAGCCTGCAATGGAGATATCCTCCGGTATCCGCAGTCCCTTCTCCATCATCACATTTTTCCCACCGATCAGGGACGTGTCATCACTGTATAAGATACAAGTCGGTGGTTCTGCCAGTGCAAGCAGTCTTCTTGTCTCTTCTGCCGCCAGCTCAACATTCAGATATTCACACTCTCCGATATATTCCTCCGGCACTTCAAGTCCGCGTTTTTCCATGGCACGGTAAAATCCGGTCACACGCTCCTTGGTTACATTCGAAAATGCCTGCCCGTGGATATAGGCAATCCTACGGTGTCCCAGATGTACCACATAATTGACCAGTTCTTCCATGCCACGTACATTATTCGAACTGACCGAGGTACAGTTATAATGTACATAATCGATCGTAACGACCGGAATATTACTGCACATCAGATCCCAGACATTCGGATCGTCATAATCTGCGCTTACGATCACAACCCCTTCAAAGTTCCGGTACCGGCAGTGCTCTAAATAATTCATGGCTGACTTCGTCTCATAATTATTGATAAAGGTAATATCATAGCCCATATCCTCTGCCTGTTCCTTAAAGCCGTTTAATACCCCGGAAAAGTATTCATGTGTCAGATTGCTTCCAGCATCATCCTTAAAAAGAACGCCAAGGTTATAAGAACGATTGGTTTTTAATGCCCGCGCTGCTGCATTCGGGAAATAGCCCAGTTCATTTGCCACCTGCTTTACCCGTTGTCTTGTCGGTTCACTAATATCAGACTGTCCGTTTAATGCCTTACTGACAGTTGCAGTCGACACCCCGCATATTTTCGCTATATCTTTTAAAGATGCCATGTATTCCTCCATTCCGGCAACGGTTATTGCCCTGTTTCCCCTAAAATTCCAACTGCCTGTTTTGCCAGCCGGTCCGCTTCTTCATTGCCCTCTACACCTGAGTGGCCTTTTACCTTGCAAAATACGAGTTCTATCTTATCACGTACACTCTGTACATAGTCATAATAAGCGATCGTTCCTTTTTTATTCCGTTTCCAGAGACCTTTTGCCCACATCTCAATTCCCATATAATCGTAATAGATTGTGATCTGTGGAAGTCCAAGTTCAATTGCCCTTGCAATGGCAGCCATACTGCCAAGAACTTCTCCTGCAACATTACGCATCGATGCCATGTCTGCATCTGTACCGGAACCGCTCAGATATTCCTTTTTCCCATCGTGTAACACAAAGCCTCCATAGCCATAAACTGCGGTTACACTGTTAAAAGAACCATCTACATATGCAACTGCTCCCTGCGGATCTTCTTTACATTCGGACGCTTCTCCTATATATGTCTTTGCTTCCTCTAGTGTCAGAAAGCTCTTATACTGTGCACCGGAATATCCATCCACCATCGCCTTGCATTCAGCCCAGCTCTGATAAATTCCGGCCTGCTTTCCTTTCCTTACCGCGTAATACTTCTTTGCCACAAAATTCTCCTTTTCCATACCTTTATCTGAGAAATCCGCACACCACCAGACTGCTATTGTGATATGCGGATTTCTCCTGACTTCTCTTTAACTGATACTCTCTGTCATCTTATCGACACTCTTTTCTAATTCTTCCATGCGATACTGGTCAAAACACTCCACTAATTCCTTTCTCCCATTCTTACGGATCGGAATATGCTCGTTACTGAGGGTGATAAACTCAGTACCATTGCATCCGACAATATGACGCATATTGATCAGAAAACTCTTATGGCATCTTAAAAATGTATCATCATTCAGACGCTGTTCCATCTCGTCAAGCTTCCCGTAGACCTTCAATTTTTCCTGACTGATCATATGAAAATACAAAATCTTATTATCCGATTCCACACAGATAATATCCTTATGGAACAACTGCTTGTTTCTCCGCTGCACCTTCAGCATAATCGTCCGGTTATGATACTCCGGATACTTCTGTAAAAAATAATCAATGATCGCACTGATCCGGAATGCATCATATGGCTTAAGCAGATATCCCATCGCATGCACCTCATGTGCTTCGATCGCAAATTCCCGGTTTGCCGTACAAAAGACAATCTCACTTTTTGCATCTAATTCATGCAACAGCTTCGTTGTCTCGATACCGTTTAACCGATCCATTACGATGTCCATAAACACAAGCTGATAACGCTTCTTCGGGAATGCGCGTACCAGATCCTCCCCATCCGCATACGCATCCATCGTTGTCTGAAGTCCCTTTGCACGGACGATATGACTGATGATTCCAAGCAGGATCCTGCGCTCTACTTCATTATCTTCACAAACTGCAATATTAAACATTCCACTATCCTTCTCCTATGTTTTACTCTATGTCCCATTCTCATACTAGCATACCATATTTTTCTTCTTTCGTATATGCTTATTTTCCCTTTCCATCCTCTTTTCCATGCTCCATGATAAGCTGATAAAAGGTCGGTTTCAGTGAAAATTCCGTCATCATCCGTTCGACCTCAGAAAGCCGTGCCTGCCTTAATTCCTTTTTCACGATTGGCTTACGGATTGCACGGATCAGGATATTTTTCGGGGTATGTGAAAGATCCACAAACTCTAAAAGCTGTGTCCGGTAGCCACTGTACTCTAACAGATTCGCACGGATCGCATCCGTGGTCAGTGCCGCAAAACGCTCCTTGATGATTCCATAACGTGTCATCAGGGAAAAATCATCACTGTTCATCTGTCTGTTTAACTCATGCTGGCAGCAAGGAACGGAAAAGATCATCTTTGCTTTCCAGCAGATCGCATTATACAGGGCATAATCCGTTGCCGTATCACAGGCATGCAAAGTCAGTACCATATCCACATCAAACGGTGTCTGATACCCATTGATATCTCCTAATTCAAAGCGCAGTCCACTATAGCCGTACCGTTTTGCCGCCTCGTTACATTTTTCGATCACATCTGCCTTCAGATCTAAGCCGATCATCTGTACCGGGATCTTACGGATATAAGTAAAGTAATAATATACGATAAATGTCAGATACGACTTGCCACAGCCAAAGTCGATGATATGATACTCCTCTAACGGATGCTCTCTTACCGCATCATCGATCAGCTCTAAAAAGCGGTTGATCTGCTTAAACTTATCGTACATCGTACGGACGATCTTACCTTCCTTCGTAAAGATTCCCATATCTACAAGCGGTTCAATCACACTGCCTTCTTCGATCAGATAATTCTTTTTCCGGTTATTTGCTGTGTGTACCTTGACCGCTTCCTTTAACTTATTTTTGCCAAGCAGCACTTTTCCCTTTTTCGATACCTTCATGGAATACTGCATGGTGTCCGTAAAAAGGTCGATCTGATGGTAACCCTGTCCGATATATTCCTTGCAGACAGCTTCTAAAGAGATGGCTGCTACATTCTCGTGAAACACCTGTTTTTCCGTATATTTTTCGATCTGAAAGCCCTGCTCTTTTGCTAAGATACAGACCTTGCGATACTCCACCTGTGCACCCTTTGGATTGCTGCAGACGATCTTACGGATGTCGTCTGTATTTATATTTTTCGTCAGTTCTAATATTGCCTGTTCCATAATTCTCCTGTTTCAAATAGCTTCTATTGTATTGCATCACTCGCAGTGACAGCTCAAAAACATCACGCGCAGTGCTGGCTCAAAAATGCGTTGATCACTCATTCAGATACTCAAATGCGAGGCGTGGACTGTGATCCTGTACATAGACAATCCCGCATGGTTCAAATCCATGACTTACGATCAGCTTCTGCATGACTGTATTGTCTGCATGGGTATCGATCCGAAGATGGTTGCAGCGTTCCTTTGCAAATTCAATGCTTTGGTGAAAAATCCCACGTTCTTTTCCATCGGATGCGATCCTGCGGATCACACCATATGCTTCCGTAGACTTCCACGCGCCCTGCTCTATGATCTTATAATTCGGATCTTCTCCAACAAAAAAGACAAATACTCCATGGATACCGGTATCTGTCTCATGTACATATAACTGTTCCTTCTCCAGATCAGACAGGAGCAGTTCCTGACCCGGATAACTATCCTTCCACTGTGTCGGGTTCCCATGTTCCTTCATAAAGGTACGGGCAGATGCATATATTTCTAAGATCTGTGGGAGATCCGCTCTTTCTGCATGACGTATCATAAATTTCTCCTTTTCGTACTGTTTTATCGCATCTATTGTAATACAAAGTAGGCGGTAAGACAACAAATTGTGCAGCAAACATAAATAGGGTGTCAAAAGATGCTTTCAAAACAGCAAAAAGAGAAAGCAACAACTGCTTTCTCTTCCTCTTTCCCTGTCCGTATTCGTCGTTATACTTTATACAAAGTCCCTGCCGCATCCCTTGCAGTTTCTCGCGTAGGGTGCGTTGTATTCTCCACAGTCCGGGCAGTACCAGCTTCCGTCTTCCTTCGGTGTCACCTTTGCAAGATCCGGAATCGTAGATACCCTGCCAAACTCCCGTTCTGCCACATTCTCATTACTCATACAGGCAAGCGGTGCAAGGGAACTTCCCTTCATGTTAAAACCGGCCCACAGTCTTGCGTTCTTATCATGCATGCCTTTTCCTGCCTTCTTCTGTGTCAGCTTCTCTCCACAGTTCTGACAATAGGTTACATTATCTTCGTACTGATTTCCACATTTGCTGCATTCCCGCATATTTTCACACTCTCCCTCTTATCATCTGTCTGCCCTGAGCTGCCCGGCAGACTTTCTGTATCTATGTTCTAAACAAAATTATACCTATTTCGAGGTAATAAGCAAGAATGTTTTCGTATGTTTTCGTTATTCTATCTTTTGAACAAATCATCGCTTCTGAAATTAGGCACAATGCCGGATGTACCTGCCATCATTCCTTCTTAAGTTCCGGAAATGGAATAACCGGCTTCTGTCCCTTCTCATGCTCTCCGATATGCTTCTCCATCCAGACCATATCATACCAGGTATCAAACTTATAGCCGCAGGAATGAAAATGCCCTGCTACCTGATAGCCCATCCGTTCATGGAATGCGATACTTCCGGTCGTCAGATGCGCATCCTCACGTTTTGGATATGCGATGCAGGCGTTGAGATTCAGGATGCCCTGCTTTTTTAGAATCTCTTCTAACTTCTCATACAGCAGATGACCGATTCCATGTTTTCTGTCATCCATCCGCACATAGATCGATGTTTCTACTGCCCAGTCATAGGCCGCCCGTTCATGGAACGGTCCGACGTATGCATACCCAAAGATTTTTCCGTCCTGTTCGTATACCAGATAAGGATAACGTGCTAACACCGTTTCGATCCGGTGCCGGAATTCTTCCACCGATGGCACCTCATATTCAAATGTGATCGCTGTCTGTTCCACATAGGGACGATAAATTTCTAATAACTGTGCCGCATCTTCAACGGTTGCGACACGGATGATTCCTTTTTCTGCTTTACTCATTGCATTTTTCTCCTGCCTGTATTCCTGTCATCTTCTCTAAAAAGCATCCCTTTTCATGAGAATAGATCACTCCGACCGCCTGTAAATACGAATAGATGATCGTTGTTCCAACGAACTTCATGCCACGTTTTTTCAAGTCCTTGGATATAACATCGGACAGCTTTGAACTGGTCTTTTCCTGTTCATAGAGTACCTGTCCGTTACTCCAGTGCCAGAGATACTTCGCAAAAGATCCATATTCCAGCTGGATCTTTTGAAAAACACGCGCATTTGTTACTGCTGCATGGATCTTTAACCGGTTCCGTACAATTCCATCATTTTCCCGAAGCTCGTGCTCCTTTTTTTCATCATAGGCACAGACCTTTTCAAGGTCAAAGCCATCAAATGCCTGCACAAAAGCCTTCTGCTTATTTAAAATGCATTCCCACGACAAGCCTGCCTGAAAGCACTCCAGAACCAGCATCTCAAACAGCTTGTGATCGTCATGCACCGGAACGCCCCATTCACTGTCGTGATAGCGGATATACCGTTCATTTTTCGGATTTGCCCATGCACACCGGCACTTTCCATCTGCCCATTCCATCCGGATACCATACCTCTTTCTTTCGTATTACAACAATTCTATGTTCCGCTCTATCATAATTCATATTACATGATTTTTAATATAGCAACATATATTCAAATTTTGTACATTTTGCTATCCCAGCTTTTAAAAGTTTTTAATAACCGAATCTTATAATATATATCCAAATTACATCCTCAAAAAAGGCCTCCTGACATAATCAGAAGACCATTTTTCCAATTCTATTCAATTCCTATAGCATCCTAGTTCTCGTTCATATTCGCAAGCTTCTTCGCCTGATCTGCTGCGATCAGTGCGTCGATGATCTCCTGGATGTCTCCATTCATGATCTTATCGAGCTTATAAAGTGTCAGATTGATTCTGTGATCTGTTACACGTCCCTGTGGGAAGTTGTAGGTACGGATCTTCTCGGAACGGTCACCGGTTCCAATCTGGCTTCGTCTTGCCTCTGCCTCTGCATCATGTGCTTTCTGGCACTCGATATCATACAGCTTTGCACGTAAGAGTGCGAATGCCTTGTCTTTGTTCTGAAGCTGCGACTTCTCTGTCTGGCTGTAGATCACAATACCGGTCGGGTAATGGGTCAGACGTACTGCAGAGTCCGTGGTATTGACACACTGGCCACCGTTACCGGATGCTCTCATAACATCGATACGGACATCCTTTTCATCGATCTGGACATCGACCTCTTCTGCCTCCGGCATAACTGCCACGGTAATGGTAGAGGTATGGATACGTCCACCGGACTCAGTGGCCGGGATACGCTGTACACGGTGTACACCGGATTCATACTTCATCACGGAATATGCGCCCTGACCTGTGATCATAAAGGTAACACTCTTCATTCCTCCGATGCCGATCTCTTCACATTCCATCAGTTCGACCTTCCAGCGTCTGCTCTCTACATAATGTACGTACATACGGTAGATCTCAGCTGCAAATAATGCTGCCTCATCGCCACCCGCACCTGCACGGATCTCGACGATAACATTTTTCTCATCATTCGGGTCCTTTGGAAGCAGAAGGATCTTAAGCTGATTCTCTAATTCCTCTACTCTTGCCTTAGACTCATTTAATTCTTCCTTTGCAAGCTCCTTGAGTTCCTCGTCTGTCTCTTCCTCTAACATGGCAAGAGAATCCTCAATGTTCTGCTTACACTGCTTGTATTCCTTATATGCTTCAACGATCGGGGTCAGATCACTCTGCTCCTTCATCAGCTTACGAAAACGCTCCGGATCATTTGCAACATCCGGCTCGCTTAATGAACTCATCAGTTCTTCAAAACGAATCAACAGATCCTCTAATTTATCAAACATAGTTTCCTCCATAAACGCCCATGGGCGTATCTTTTCTTACTCTATAACTTCTTCCTCTACCGGTCTTAAACGTCCCTTAACCACACGGTCAAGTCCTGCCAGATCTTTTACCACTGCAATATCCGTAAAACCGGACTTCTCCATCAGTTCAGAGACTGCTTCGCCTTGATCGTAACCGATCTCCACATACAGATATCCTTCCGGCTTTAAGTGATCCGGGCTCTGTGCGATAATCCGGCGGTAAAAATACAGCCCGTCTGCATGGCCATCCAAGGCATCAAACGGCTCAAAATCACGTACCTCCGGCATTAATCCGGCGATCACTGCCGTCGGTATGTATGGTGGATTCGATACGATCAGATCATACCGCCCCGGTATGTTGTCATACAGATCACTGCGGATCCATTCCGCATCCACCTCGTGCAGCTTTGCATTCTCCTTGGCAACCAGCAGTGCCTGCTTCGAGACATCCGAACCAACACCGGTGACGCCGACCGTATTTTTCAGGATACTGATCAGAATACAGCCCGAGCCGGTACAAAGATCCAGCACCTGCATGCCGGAACTTACCAGCTTTAATGCCTCTTCGACTAATGTCTCGGTATCCTGTCTCGGTATCAGGACATTGGAATTCACCTTGAAGGTAAGTCCCATGAATTCCTGCTCTCCGATAATATACTGCAACGGGATATGCTCGGCTCTCTTTTTGACTGCGATCGTATATTCGCCCTGTTCTTCTGCTGTGATCTCATCCTCTTCGTGCAGATAATAATAGCTTCGTTCCATCCGGCAGACCATCTGCAGCAGATACCATGCATCCAGGTCCGGATTGTCGATTCCTGCACTGGAGAGAATATCCGTTCCGTATTCAATTGCTTCGCGATAGGTCATTGATCCCCCACATCCTTTTGAAAACTTCTCCAGTCAAACACCGCCTCTACGGAAGCAATGCCGACTTCGATCATTGCATCATCCGGTTCCTTCGTTGTCAGATTCTGCAGCCACAGTCCCGGTTTACTCAGTGCCATCACAAGCTTGTTCTCACTGCGCCCTGCCAGACGGATGAATTCATAGGAAACACCTGCGATCACAGGAATTAAAACCACCCGGAGCAGTAACCGGAGGACTCTGTTATCCACACGGATAAATGCAAAAAACAGAATACTTAACACCAGTACATAAAGCAGGAAGCTTGTACCGCAGCGTTTGTGCTGTCTCGAACTTTTCCGTACATTCTCTACGTTCAGTTCCAGTCCATGTTCAATACAGTTGATACACTTATGCTCCGCTCCATGATACATGAATGTCCTCTGGATATCTTCCATCCGTGAGATCAGAAGGATATATACCACAAAGATCACCAGACGGATCACACCCTCGATCAGTGCAAGTACCGTCGGAGATGCTATGTACTTCTGGAAAAATAAGGACAGATAATACGGAAGTATCATAAAGATTGCAATCGCAAGCACAAAGGACAATGCCACGGTAATTCCCATCTCTGCATTTTCCTTTTTCTTCTTCTGCTTCTCATCTAACTGCTTTTTCCTGTTGCTCTCCTCTTCTTCAAAAAAAGAAGCGGAATATGTCAGTGTCGATATTCCTAATACGAGCGAATCTATAAAATTGAGTACCCCGCGTAGGATCGGGATATTCTTTACTTTTTCATTCTTAATAATGCCGATGTAGTCCTTCACTTCGACTACGATCTCCTGATCCGGCTTACGGACAGCGACTGCATAACGATCCTTGTTCTTCATCATTACGCCTTCCATAACCGCCTGTCCACCAATTCCTGAATACCTCATTTGCGACCTCTTTCTCTAAAAAAAGGTTGAGATTAAATTAACCTCAACCTTGTCTTCAGTCACATGTGTGATTCTTATTTCATGCCGTATTTCTTATTGAACTGCTCAATACGTCCACGAGCCTGATTTGCTTTCTGCTGTCCTGTATAGAACGGATGGCACTTAGAACAGATTTCAACGTGGATATCTTCCTTTGTAGATCCTGTTACGAATGTGTTACCGCAGTTGCAGGTTACAGTTGCCTGATAATAATCTGGATGGATTCCTTCTCTCATTTCTTTCACCTCTCTATATGGTCATCTCGCATGTTTTCTAATTAAACACGTCACTGTTTAGTTTCCGAATAAACAGCTTATTTATTGTAACATAGGGTGATATGTTATGCAAGCATTTTTAAATAATTTTTGTCTTTTTTACAAGCTGGCAGAAATCCCGGTTGTTTTTTGTCCGTACAAACAGGTTTAAGATACTCTCTACCGCCTCGTCTGTTTTCATGCCGTTGATCGCTTTGCGCATGATCATCACTGCTTCCTGTTCCTCGGCATCTAAGAGCAGATCCTCCCGTCTGGTACCGGACTTCACGATATCGATGGCTGGGAAGACACGCTTTTCCGACAGCTTTCTGTCAAGTACAAGCTCCATGTTACCGGTTCCCTTGAACTCCTCGTAAACAACATCGTCCATCTTGCTTCCGGTATCCACGAGTGCAGTCGCAAGGATCGTAAGGCTTCCACCCTCTCTCATATTTCTGGCTGCGCCAAAGAACCGCTTTGGCATATGCAGTGCCGCAGGATCAAGACCACCCGATAAGGTACGTCCGCTTGGTGGAACGGTCAGGTTATATGCCCTTGCAAGACGTGTGATACTGTCTAAGAGAATCGTGACATCCTGCTTGTGCTCTACTAACCGCTTGGCACGTTCGATCACCATCTCCGATACCCGCTTATGATGCTCCGGCAGTTCATCAAAGGTCGAATAGATAACCTCGACATTCTCTCCTTCGATTGCTTCCTTGATATCCGTTACCTCCTCCGGACGCTCATCGATCAGAAGAATGATCAGATGCATCTGCGGATTATTTTTCGTAACAGACTTTGCTACTTCCTTCAGAAGTGTCGTCTTACCTGCCTTCGGCGGGGAAACGATCATGCCTCGCTGTCCCTTTCCGACCGGTGATACAATATCCATGATACGCATTGCCATATTGCCGCTTCCATTCTCTAAGCGGATTCTCTGATTCGGGAAGATCGGTGTCAGATCCTCGAAGTTCTTACGGCGTGCCGCCTCGGACGGATGATAACCATTCACACTCGTCACATAGAGCAATGCAGAGAACTTCTCAGACTGGGTCTTTACTCTGGTATTACCGCTGATAATATCTCCGGTCTTTAAATTGAACTTCCGGATCTGTGACGGAGATACATATACATCATTTTCGCCCGGCAGATAATTCTCCGAACGGATAAATCCATATCCATCCGGCATGACCTCAAGAATACCGTTTGCGGTCTGTCCACTGTCAAGCTCCTTGCGGTCCTCACATTTTTCCTTATGCTCTCTCGTATGTTCTTCACCGGCACTCCTTTGTCTTACATGCTCCTGCTCTGTCTTTTCTTCCTGTACCTTTGACTCCTCCGGTGATACCGATGCAGTCCTTACATCCTCTGCAAGCATCGCTTCTACCAGCTCTGCCTTTTTCATCGTCGAAGTATGCTTGATTCCTCTGGTTTTTGCTATATCCCGTAAAACGGTAACAGAAAGACTTTCATACTTTTCTCTCATTGATTCCTGCTCCTTTTCTCTCATTGCTTATATAATTGATCATCATTCTCTGGGATTTTATCAGATAATATCTTGCGAGTCGAATCACGATAACTGATTCCTAAGATTTGCTGACTAATATTATACACTACTCGATTTAAAATAGGAAGTCCTATTTTCCTTGATTTGTACTTTTTTTAATGCTATGATTACAAAAAGACTACTTATTTAATGGAGAGCAAAATGGATACAAACGAAAAAGCTATAAAAATGCACAGAGAATGGAACGGCAAGTTAGAGACGATCGCAAAATCACCGGTAAAGTCCAGAGAGGATCTCTCGATCGCATACACACCGGGCGTTGCTGCTCCGTGCAGAATTATCGCTGAAAATAAAGAAGAAGCTTATAACTATACCATGAAAGCAAATACGGTCGCTGTTGTTTCCGACGGAAGCGCGGTACTTGGACTTGGCAACATCGGTCCATATGCTGCCATGCCGGTTATGGAAGGAAAATGTGTCCTGTTTAAGGAATTCGGCAATGTCAATGCGGTTCCGATCTGCTTAGATACCCAGGATACCGAAGAGATCATTGCAACGGTGCAAAACATTGCTCCTGCCTTTGGCGGTATCAACCTCGAGGATATTTCCGCACCAAGATGTTTTGAGATCGAGGAACGTTTAAAAGAGATGTTAGATATCCCGGTCTTCCATGATGACCAGCACGGTACTGCTATCGTTGTACTTGCAGGAATCATCAATGGGTTAAAGGTGACCGGCAAGAAAAAGGAGGACTGTCAGGTTGTCGTAAACGGTGCCGGATCTGCCGGAGTTGCAATCACAAGACTGTTACTCACCTATGGATTTAAGCATGTGATGATGTGTGACCGCGAAGGTATCATCGGCAAGGATTATCCGAACCTGAACTGGATGCAGAAAAAAATGACCGAGGTAACAAACTTAGAGAACCGTAAGGGAACACTTACTGATGCCTTAAAGGGTGCTGATATCTTCGTTGGTGTATCCGCTCCGAATATTGTAACTGCAGATATGGTTGCTTCCATGAATAAAGATGCGATCCTCTTTGCCATGGCGAATCCTGTTCCGGAGATCATGCCGGATGTTGCAAAGGCTGCCGGAGCACGTATCGTCGGAACCGGAAGAAGTGACTTCCCGAATCAGGTCAATAACGTCGTTGCATTCCCTGGTATCTTCAAAGGTGCCTTAGAAGGACGCGCAACCCAGATTACAGAAGAGATGAAGCTTGCTGCTGCACAGGCGATCGCAGATCTTGTTTCGGATGATGAATTAAGCGATGAATTCATTATGCCGGAAGCATTTGATCCTCGTGTTGCACAGGTTGTAAGCGAAGCTGTAAAGTCCCATATTGTAAAATAGAACCATAACCGGAGAAGATACATGTACAGACAATGGGATGACAAACGCTACTACTCCTTGAATTATTATCTGAAGCAGACCTTCGGTGAAAAAGTCTACCGGCTGTCTTTAAATGGCGGCATGACCTGTCCAAACCGTGACGGAACCTTAGATACACGTGGCTGTATCTTCTGCTCTGCCGGTGGCTCCGGTGACTTTGCCGCAGGTTACTCTGCTTCTGTTTCCATGCAGATCGCCGAGGCCAAATCACGTATTCAGTCAAAGACAGACTGTAAGAAGTTTATCGCATACTTTCAGGCATATACGAATACCTATGCCGACATCTCCTATCTGCGGCATCTGTATACGGAAGCGATCAAACAGCCTGATATTGTTGCACTTTCGATCGCGACACGTCCGGACTGTATCTCACCGGAGGTACTGTCTCTGCTTGTGGAACTAAATGAGATCAAGCCGGTCTGGATCGAACTTGGACTACAGACCATTCATCCAAAGACCTCTGCATTTATCCGCAGTGGTTTTTCTTATGCATGCTTTTTAGATACCGTAGACCGTCTGCATCAGGCCAGACTTACGGTGATTGTCCATCTGATCCTCGGACTTCCGGGAGAAACTACCGACATGATGCTTGCTTCGGTCGATACTGTCTCCCATCTTCCGATCGACGGCATCAAGCTTCAGCTTCTGCATGTATTACGGGGTACAGATCTTGCAGATTATTACGAGACACATCCTTTCCGGCTTTTTACCTTAGAAGAATACTGCGACTTTATCCCGCAGTGTCTTGCGCGCATTCCGGAGCATATCGTAATCCACCGGATCACCGGGGACGGTCCACGTTCCCTGCTGGTTGCACCACTCTGGAGCACAGATAAGAAACGGGTACTCAATCAGATAAATAAGAACATGAAAGAACAGAATTTGTGGCAGGGGAAGTATTACCGTGACCGGACTTCCTCTTAGAATCTATAGAAAGGCAGTGAGATTATGGCAGAACCAAATACCATTTATAAACTGATTATTTTATACATGCTTGAGAAGATGGATTTTCCATTGACCAACACACAGATCTCCGATTTTTTCTTGGAAAAGGAATACACGGATTACTTCACGATCCAGCGTGTACTCCACGATCTGCTCGATTCGGATCTGATACGTATGGAATCTACCCACAAGAATACACAGTATACGATCACACCTGCCGGTGTAGAAACACTCAAATACTTTCAGGATAAGGTATCAAGTTCGATTGAAGAGGATGTCCTCTCCTACTTTGCAGATAAGAAG
>ERZ1034873.403-NODE-403-length-25028-cov-5.995155_pt1 | contig 25028 bp, 13 predicted proteins | sample MGYA00520689_ERZ1034873 | MGnify/ENA primary metagenome ERZ1034873 (study PRJEB33766, sample SAMN09781722) | gut metagenome | biome: gut microbiome | host: Homo sapiens | place: Madagascar | study: EMG produced TPA metagenomics assembly of the PRJNA485056 data set...
TTTTATATCCTGTATATCTTGTGCGTGCTGGTTCCGCTGATTGTGACGGACAGTGCGGTATTTTCTGTTGTCATGAAGTCTGAGCGGGAAGCCAGAGAGCATGAGATGGCGAATATTGCCAATGCAGTTGCATACAGTATTTCAAATACGGTCAACAATGCAGCAGAGATCGGGAAGAGTATTTATACGAGCAAATATATTAACCGTTTTTTGGCGAATACCTACAGCGATCCGTTGGACTATGTGGTGAGTTATCAGGATTTTTTTAAAGATACCCTGTTTGAGAGCGGACTTGGCATGAACAACATGGTAATCACGATGTATGCGGATAATGACACGATCGTGAATGGGGGAAAGGTATGTAATATGAAGGAAATACGCGGTACAGAAGTGTACCGCTATTTTCAGGATAACGGATTGAATAAAGGATTGTATTTTCAGTATGATGACAGCAGGGCACCTTCGGTGGAGCCGCAGAGACGGATGCTTTTTTTCCAGAAGCTGGACTTTTATGCGGAAAATAATATGGAAAAGGTGCTGCTGATCAACATCGATTACAGTGCAGTAAACCGGACATTAGAGAAAATGAATTATGACACGGATGTATTTATCTGCCAGGGAGATAAGATTGTCTTATCAAATGGCAGATATTCCAGTATCGGAAAGGAATTTCAGACATTTGACCAGACGGGCAGGGTCGGATACTGTCAGGAACTCGAGTTTTACGGAATGGATCTGGATATTTATGTCATGCAGCCCAAACGCCAGCTGTGGACGGAAATCCGGAAAAACCTGCCGCTGATTGGATTCTTAATTGTTGTAAATGCGATTCTGCCACTCCTTCTGGTGCGGGGATTTAACCGGTCATTTACGCAGAGAATCAGCGAACTCAGCAAAGTGTTCGAGACAGTCGGCGGGGAACATCTGGTGCCGATTTCGTATGTGCGTGGAAAAGATGAGATTGGAAGCCTGATGCGCAATTACAACCGCATGGTTGCGAGAACAAATGAACTCATTCAGATTGTGTATAAGAATAAGATTAAAGAACAGGAGATGCTGGTGGAAAGACAGAATGCAGAACTGCTCGCGCTGCACAGCCAGATCAATCCGCATTTTCTGTTTAATGCGTTGGAGAGCATCCGCATGCACAGCCTGTTGAAAAACGAATATGAGACGGCAGACATGGTGGAAAAGCTGGCGCTGATGCAGCGTCAGTATGTGGAATGGGGAAACGACAGTGTCGAGATCCGCAGGGAAATGGAATTTGTGAGAGCGTATCTGGGGCTTCAGAAGTATCGGTTTGGAGAGCGGTTAAGTTACAGTCTTGAAGTGGAAGAGGATTGTCTGGACATTAAAATTCCCAAAATGACAGTTGTCACCTTTGTGGAAAATGCCTGTGTACATGGAATTGAGGCAAAGACAGCTCCCGGCTGGATTTTTGTGCGGATCTGCCAAAAGCAGAAAGCACTTTATCTGGAAGTGGAAGATACCGGATGCGGCATGGATGCCTCCCAGATGCAGGAATTAAAAGAGCGCATGCTAAACGCCAGCATTGATATGCTAAAGGATGGTGGAAGAGTGGGAATCATCAATGCATGTCTGCGGCTGAAAATGGTATTCGGGGAGCAGGTGGCATTTGATATAGAGGGGGAGCAGGGTGTCGGTACGACAGTGAGTATCCGGATGCCATTGTAGAGAAGGGAAGGAAAAAGATGGGGGAAGCATTGTTAAAGGTATTGCTCGTGGATGATGAGCCGTTTATATTACAGGGACTGAAGATACTGATTGACTGGGAGCAGGAGGGATTTGAAGTTGTTAAGACGGCGGCAAACGGGGAGGAAGCACTGGAATATCTGCGCGGGGAGCAGGTAGATCTCATTATTGCGGATATAAAAATGCCGGTCGTCACAGGACTGGAACTTCTGGAGAAAATCCGCGGGGAAAAGATTTCCGATGCACATTTTGTGATCCTGAGCGGATATGCAGATTTTGAGTATGCGAGAAAGGCGATCCGTTACGACTGCACAGATTATATTTTGAAACCGGTAGACCGGGAAGAATTGCTGAAGGTGCTGAATAAAGTCCAGGTATTGCGAAGGGCGGACAACCAGAAGAAGCAAAGCAGCCGGGAAATGGAGCAGGCGTATCTGTCCAGACATCTGATCGCATTGATTCAGGGAAAGTTTGACAGTGTGAATCTGGAGTATGTGAAGTCGCATATGGATGGGGCATCCGGTATACGGTATGTAGAGATTCAGATGGATGATGACGGCAGAGCCGAGGAAATATCAGATAAGGAAAAACGGGGCTTTCAGCGGCAGCTGTACCAGTATTGTATTGAGTTCCTGGGACCCCATGCATCACATTGTGTCTTTGATGTCTCAACGCATGAGAAGATTTATGACATCGGGTTATTGTATTGTGATGCGTTTGCAAAGGAGCAGGGGATTGATGGGAAAACATATCTGAACCGGTTTCTTGAGTATCTGATTGCTAACATGCACCAGCCGGTCATCATGCTTGTAGGGAAAAAGGTGCAGGATATCAGCAACATTGCCAGATCTTATGGAAATGCGTGTATGCTCCGGTCTTTTCAAGGATTCCGCGCAAAAAAGCCGATCTATTACTATGAGGAGGAAGTGCAGGTTACTTCCGGAGGAATTGTTTTATGCAAGAGCAGTCTGGATCGTCTGTTAAAAGCTGTAGAGCAGAACAACCATGTAGAGATATGGAGTGCGATTGAGCAGTTTTACGGGGAGATGATAAGCAGGGAAATGACCGGTGAGACGATGAATCTGAACATCAATTATCTTCTGTTTCAGCTGATCCATCTGGCGAGTGAGCAGGATGATGGGGTAAATCAGGAAGAGATTCTGCGCCTGATCAGTGAGAGCAGCTTTGAAAAGGGGGTAATGCGCGGCAGCAAGGCGCATCTGACCCGGTTTGCATGTGAATACGGGGACTATCTGTCGCAGCTTCGCAAAAATGTATCCAGAGGAGTGTTAGGAGAGATTGAGCGTGAGATCCGGGAAAACTATGCAAAGAATATCACATTAAAGAGCCTGAGTGAAAAATATTACGTCAACAGCGCATATCTGGGACAGCTGTTCCGTAAGAAAAACGGGCAGTCATTCAAAGATTATCTGAATAATTACAGAATGGAACGGGCAGCGGATCTGCTGTTACATACCGATAAGAAGATTGTCGAGATTGCGGAGGAAGTCGGGTATCATGATCTTGATTATTTTGTGAACCGTTTTATTCTGGTAAAAGGCTGTACACCGGCGAAGTTCCGGCGTGAGGCATAAAGGAAATACGGCAAGTTCAAAAGCAGGGCAAAGTATGGAAATAAGAACCTATACTTTGCCCTGCTTTTATCTATACTTCCTCCAATTGTCTGAATCTGCCAGAAAGGTAAAATAGTATTATCAAATAGGGAGGTAGTTACAAGATGAAGAGAAGGAAACTTATCAGTGTATTGCTGGCAGCCACAATGATGGCAGCCATGTTTGCCGGATGCGGGAGTGATGCGGCATCGACAGACGCAAAGGAAAACGCAGACGGTGCAGACAGCACGGAAGCCGGTGGGGTAAAAGAATTTACGGCTTTTTTTGCAGTTCCCGGTTCAGAGATCAATGACGACAATGAGATTCAGCAGATCATTGCCGATAAGACCGGCGTGAAAGTGAAGGAAACATGGCTGACCGGACAGACGGCAGAGGAAGCTGTCGGCATGATGATCACCGGTGGTGAGCTGCCGGACTTTATCTGCGGGGGAAGCGGACAGTCACAGCTCTATGATGCAGACGTTCTGGTAGCACTCGATGATTATCTGGATGATTATCCGAATATCAAAAACTTCTTTACACAGCAGCAGTGGGATCAGCTTCGCCAGGACGATGGACATATCTACTGGATACCGCAGTTCAGCAATATCAAGGGAGAAGAGAAGGTTTGTACACACAACGATGAGGCATTCTGGATTCAGGCCAGGGTATTAAAATGGGCGGATTATCCGGAGATCCGTACCATGGATCAGTATTTTGATTTGATTGAGAGATATAATGAGGCAAATCCGACCATGGAAGACGGAACAGAGAACATTCCGTATACGATTCTCTGCGATGACTGGAGATATTTCTGCCTTGAGAATGCGCCGCAGTTTCTGGATGGATATCCAAACGACGGCTCCTGTATCGTAGATCCGGAGACATTGACGGTGATCGATTATAATACGACGGATACCGCAGTAAAGTATTTCCAGAAATTGAATGAAGAATATCAGAAGGGAATTGTAGATCCGGAATCCTTTACACAGACCTATGATGAGTATATTGCCAAACTGTCAACCGGACGTGTACTTGGCATGATTGACCAGTGGTGGGATTTTGCTTACACTGCGGGAGATGCAATCAAGCAGGCAGGGCTGGATGCACAGGGATGCGATTACATTCCGCTTCCGATTACCATTGATGAGAGTGTCAAAAACCAGTGGCACTGTTCCGGCGGTGTGTTAAATGTATCAGACGGTCTTGCGATCACCACAAGCTGTGAGGATGTGGAAGCTGCACTGCAGTTTGTAGATGACCTCCTCTCACAGGATATTCACAACCTGCGTTTCTGGGGAGTGGAAGGCGTTGACTATAATGTGGATGACAACGGTGAATTTTACCGCACAGAGGAGCAGAGAACCAGAGCGGTTGACACTGCATACAAAGCATCCCATACCTGTACCTATTCTTATTTTCCGCAGTATTCCGGTACAAGTGATGACGGAATCAATGCGAATAAGCCGGATGGACAGGCGAATGAATTTTTTGACGGATTAAATGATGATGTAAAAGAAGCATTTTCTGCTTATGGCGCAGAGACCTATGTGGATATGATCGGAACAAATGAAGCTCCGGGTGCATGGTATCCGATGTGGTCCTATTCAAACAGCTTCACTACCGATACGGAAGGCGGTATGGCATGGAATAAGATCGGTGAGATCAAGCACGAGTATCTCCCACAGGTCGTGATGGCAAAAGATTTTGACGCGGCATGGGCAGAGTACATGGATGCATACAACAGCTGCGATCCGGGTGCGTTTATCGGTGAGTTACAGACAGAACTTGATAAGAGAATGGAAGAAGCAGCGAAATACGAATAACACATAAAATGAAATTGGAAACAGGCAGATGCAAGGAAGATTTCATCTGCCTGTTTTTTTAAGGAGTGGGGTATGGCTTTGACGAGAACAAGATCCAAAGAAAAAGAAAATCAATATAAAGCAAAGATCACCTGGAAAGAAATAAAGAGACAGAAAGTTCTGCTGTTCTGGAGTGGTGTGATGGTAATCTATGGCATCATTTTCTATTACCTTCCACTGGCGGGATGGGCGATGGCGTTCCAGAATTATAAGCCAAAGCTTGGAATTTTCCACTCTGAGTTTGTGGGACTGCAGAAGTTTCAGACCTTATTTTCGGATATGACATTTATCCGTGTCATCCGGAATACGCTTGCGATGGGTGTGATAAACCTGGTTGTGACATTTGTGACAGCAATCGCATTTGCCATTCTTTTGAATGAGATAAAATCACATGGCGGGAAAAAGGTTGTTCAGACCATCTCTTATCTGCCACATTTCCTGTCCTGGATTATCGTAACGGGAATTCTGCATGATATGCTCTCGGGAAGTGGAATCATCAATGAGATATTGATGAATCTGCATGTGATTACACAGCCAATCAATTTTTTTGCACATCCGAATTATTTCTGGCCGATCGTCGCGTTTGCCAATGTGTGGAAAGAGACAGGATGGAATGCCATTATTTACCTGGCAGCCATCACATCCATTGATCCTTCTTTGTACGAAGCGGCTTCCATTGACGGTGCGGGAAGATGGGCAAAAATCAAATACGTGACACTTCCGGGAATCAAACCAACGATTATGATTCTTCTGTTAATGAATGTAGGAAATGTATTAAATGCCGGATTTGAGATTCAGTACCTTCTGGGAAACGGACTGGTGCAGAAAGTGTCTCAGACGATTGATATCTATGTACTTAAATGGGGTATCAGCCAGGGAGATTATTCCATTGGTACGGCTGCAGGTATCTTTAAGAGTGCGGTAAGTATCATTCTGATTGTCATTGCAAACCAGATTGCAAAGCGCAACGGAGAAGAAAGGTTATTCTAAGGAGGGTAATAGCATGCAACAGCTGGCAGGAGCAAATAAAAAAAGAAAGAGAACAGGATCCGTTGATGCATTTCCCATTGTGAACGGAATCATTATGCTTGTGATTGTTGTAATCACATTATATCCGGTGCTGAATACGCTGGCGATTTCATTAAACGATGGCACGGATGCATTGCGTGGCGGAATTTATCTGTGGCCGAGAAAATTTACATGGAAAAATTATATCACGGTATTGCAGAAAGATAATCTGATTACCGGTGCATATGTCACGGTTGCGCGAACAGTTATCGGAACAGTGCTGGCACTGGCTGCAAACGCGATTCTGGCGTTTGTTGTCAGCAGAAAAAGATTTCTGTTTAAGAGAAGCCTTTCCCTGTTCTGGGTCATTACAATGTATGTGAATGGAGGAATGATTCCGACATTCCTGCTTTACAAAGGACTCGGTCTTACCAATAGTTTCTGGGTGTATGTAATTCCGGGCATGGTAAGTGCGTTTAATATGCTGGTAATCCGCACTTACATGAATGGTATACCGGACAGTCTGGAAGAATCCGCACAGTTAGACGGTGCCGGATATACGACAATTTTTCTAAAGATTTACTGTCCGCTCTGCAAGCCGGTATTTGCGACGGTGGCATTGTTCGTTGCAGTCGGACAATGGAATTCCTGGTTTGATGCCATGCTGTACAACCGCATGAATTCTGATCTGACGACGCTGCAGTATGAGCTGATGAAGCTGCTGTCATCCGTCACGAATCAGGGAACTTCGGCAGAAGCCATGAAGAATGCAGTGGGAACCGTTACACCGACGTCAGTCCGCTCTGCGGCAACGATACTCACGATGCTGCCGATTATCTGCATCTATCCGTTTTTACAGAAATATTTTGTCACCGGTCTTACACTCGGTGGCGTAAAAGAATAATTCCATATAAAAGCGAAGGAGCGTATGCAATCCCATCTTGCCGGTGTCCCTTAAAAACAGTATAATTGACTGGAAAAGAGGGAAAACAGATGAAAAAGAGACTGGCAGAAGGAATGACCTTAATGGTACTGCTTCTGGTGCTGTGGAACATGGCGGCACACACAGACCGCATGGCAGAAGCGCAGATAAAGCATTTTACGGCTTTTTTTCCGACGGAGGGAAACAGCCTTGAATATGGAAATATCATGAAAGCGAAGATTGCAGAGGTGACAGGAGCAGAGTGTGAAGAACTCTGGCTGTCCGGTCAGACCAAGGAGCAGGCGCTCAATTCATACATTGCCAGCGGCAGATATCCGGACTTCATACAGGGGGAAAAAAACTTATACGAAGCAGAGGCATTGATTCCGATTGATGAGTACTGGGAGGAATATCCCAATATCCGGCAATACATGACGAATGAGCAGTGGGATATGCTGCGCCAGGAAGACGGACACATTTACTGGATTCCACAATTTGGGGTGACAAATGGAAAAAGCAGCGATGTGATCCATGACGGGGAAGCATTCTGGATTCAGACGAGGGTTTTAAAATGGGCAGGATATCCGGAAGTTCATACGGTAGAGCAATATTTCGATCTGCTGGAGGCTTATGTGAATGCCAATCCCATGATGGAGAACGGAACCAGGAATATCCCATTTACGGTTCTTAGCGATGACTGGAGATATTTCTGCCTGGAGAATGTGCCGCAGTTTCTGGATGGATATCCCAATGACGGTTGCTGCATGGTCGATCCGCAGACCTTTCAGGTGATGGATTACAACACGACAGAGACGGCGCGGGCTTATTTTGAAAAATTAAATGAAGAATATCGTAAGGGAATACTGGATGCGGAGGCGTTCACAAACAGCTATGAAGAGTATCTGAATAAGCTGTCCACCGGAGCGGTCCTTGGAATGGTGGATCAGTGGTGGCAGTTTTACTATGCGATTTATCCGGCATATGACAGACAGAAATTGAGTGAGCAGGGATGCGATTATGTACCGCTTCCGATTACGATGCAGGAGGGGGTGGAGAACCAGTGGCATGTCGAGAGAGCGGCATCTATCGATACGTCCTCCGGCCTGTCGGTTACGGTCTCGTGTGAAGACATAGACGGTGCCTTGCAGTTTGTGAATGATCTTTTAAAGCCGGAGGTGGAGATTCTGCGTTTCTGGGGGCAGGAAGGAACGGACTATTGCGTGGATGAGGAAGGGGTTTTCTATCTGACGAAGGAACAGTCAAAGCGTTTTTCGGATGATCTGCTGGCATCGGACTATTTCTGCTATTACTCGTATTTCCCACGTTGGGAGGGAATGCTTCCGGATGGGAAAAATGCTTTTTCACTGGAATACCAGCCGGCAGAATTTTTAAAAAGCCAGCCGGGGGACGTCCAGAAATGTCTCAGGGCGTATGGCTGTGAAAGCTATGTGGATATGATTGGGAATCATAAGGCACCGGGAAACTGGTATCCGATGTATTCTTACGCTACATCGCTTTCTGATACCACAGAAGCAGGAATGGTATATGAGCAGATCAATGAGATCAAGCACGAGTGGCTTCCGCGGGTTATTATGGCAGAGGATTTTGATACAGCCTGGCAGGAATACATGGATGCATACAATGCCTGCAGTCCACAGATTTTGATGGAGGATCTGCAGCAGGAAGTGATGCGCCGCATCTGCCGGTAGAACCTTTCATTCTATACGATATTCTCACAGAAGATCTTATAGAATGGGAGGTTTTTTTATGGGGACAGAACTTAACCAGGCGCTGGTGCAGCAGGCACTTTCGTTTGCGCCGGAGATAACGGAAGAACGGCAGGCGGTGAAGGTGTGGGAAGATGGGACGGTAGAATTCTATCTGTATGCACCGACGGCTGAGACTGTGGAAGTGGCGGGTGTGGGCGGTTATTTTGATGCGGCGCCGCTTGCACTCCTGCCGGATGGAAACGGAGGGTTTTACAGGAAGATAGAGAACTTCCCGCGAGGAATGCACTATTATCACTGGTTTGTGGACGGAGTGAAACTGTTTCATCCGAAAGCCGGTTTTTCTTATGGCTGCTTTGAGACAATCAACACATTTGAGGTGCCGGAGCGCGGAGCAGAATTTTACTATCTGAAAGAGGTACCGCATGGAACGGTGCATCTGGCAAAATATGTTTCCGGCGTGAACGGACATTTAAAAGAGTGTTATGTATACACGCCTTATGGAAGCGAGAAAGATCCCAGCCGGCGGTATCCGGTCTTATATTTACAGCATGGTGTCGGTGAAAATGAGACGGGATGGATCTGGCAGGGGAAGCTGAATTACATCATGGACAATCTGATCGCGGGGCATAAATGCAGGGAAATGATCGTGGTGATGAGCTGTGATTATGCGTTTATCGAGGGTGAGGAGGCAGTTTTCTTTCCCGGGGATTTTGACAGAGAGCTGATGGAGGATCTGATTCCTTATGTGGAAACACATTTTCCGGTAAAACGGGGCAGAAATTACCGGGCACTGGCAGGTCTTTCACTGGGGTCTGCACTGGCGGCAAGAAGTGTATGCAGGCACCGGGATAAATTTTCGGCACTTGGAATGTTTTCCGGGGTATCGCTTTATGACGCAGAGAGGATCTGCACGGATGAGGCAGAAAAACCGGATGTTGTGTTTTTCTCCTGCGGGAGCAGGGAAGAGGAGATTTCGCGCGGAATAGAGGATATCTGTAAAAAAATGCGCGAATCAGAAACGCTTTGCGTAAAGAAAGTATATGAAGGCTATCATGAATGGCATGTCTGGAGAAAGAGTCTGAGAGATTTTGTGCCGCTTCTGTTTTGTGGCGCAGAGACTGTGGAAGAAACGGCATCTGCATGCTGCATGGAGCGCCGCCTGGATGAAAAACAGCTGTCCGTCCAGAGCATGGAGGAGCAGATGCTCTTTTTTGATCCGGTACACCGGCAGATCCGGTTTGAAACGGATGCGCAGGGGAGACCGGCAGGGAAATATCCAAAGACCATACCGGGCGTAAAAGTGTGCAGTGACGGCACGGCAGAATTCTATCTGGAGGCACCCGGTGCGGCTCGTGTGGATGTCCGGCTTAAGGAGAAGCATGAGATTTTGGCTGCGTTAACGGAGCAGCAGCCAGGAATATGGCGAGGAAAAATAGGAGGACTTTCTGCCGGCTATCATGAGGTACATTTTATCGTCAACGGCGTGGAGACGATTCATCCGGAAGTTCCGGCAGGGTATGCCGGATATAACGGACAGGGCAGTTTTGCATGCAATTATTTTGAGATTCCGGAACCGGAGTTCTGTTATCCGCAGCTGGCGAATGTGCCGCATGGCATGCTTCATATGGAATGGTACCGGGAGGAAGAAAATGGCGGATACCGCCTGTGTTATGTGTATACACCGGCAGGATATGAGAAGCATGCAAAACAGAGGTATCCTGTTCTTATTGTGGAGAGCTTTCGGTGGGAGAGCGAATGTGTGTGGATTCATCAGGGAAAAATCGCCAACATGGCTGACCGGCTTATCGCAGAGGGAAAAATGACGGAAATGATTCTTGTGATGCAGAAGTGCAGCAAGCGGAAAGAAGCGAGGATTCCGGAGGAGATCATTCAAAAATACCGTTTGATACCGGGAGAAGAGCATCGGGCGATGATAAAGGTACAGGATGGATCTGACTGGACATCCCGCAGACATCAGCTGGCAGAGCAGCTGAAGAACTCTTTCCGGTAAGGAGAAGGATTGAAAATATGGAAGAGATTATATTTTGGATGGAAGATGCAGCAGATTCCGGGGTAAAGAAGATAGCGGATAAAGTTGCCGGCGATGTGGAGCTGGTAACGGACAGACGCCCGCGGGTGCTGTACGGCACATCACAGGAAGAACTTGCGGATGTGGCAGAACGGGCAGAGACTGTGATTGTTCCGGCTACGGTTGGGAAAAGCAGACTTCTGGAGCAGATGGAGGAAGAAAAGAGAATCGGTCTGGAACAGATCCGGGGAAAACGGGAGTGTTATGGCTGGTTTTTTCTGAACGATCCAGAATGGCATGGAACACAGATTCTTCTGATTGCAGGGAGCGATAAGCGTGGAACAATCTACGGACTGTTTCATCTGTCAGAACTTCTGGGCGTATCTCCGTTTGTCGACTGGTGTGGTATCAGGCCACCTCACCGTGAACATGTGGGGCTTCGTGCATCGATGGCGTGTGTGGCGGGAGAGCCGTCTGTAAGATACCGCGGTTTTTTTATCAATGATGAATGGCCGGCATTTGGAACATGGTGCAACCGGCGCTTTGGGGGATTTGGAACTTCGGTTTATGAGCATGTGTTTGAATTGCTGCTAAGGCTGAAAGGAAACTATCTGTGGCCGGCGATGTGGAGCGCCAGATTTGGGGATGACGGCCCGGGACTTGCAAACGCAAAGCTGGCAGACGAATACGGAATCATTATGGGAATGTCGCATCATGAGCCGTGTCTGAGACAGGGGGAGGAGTATAAGTACCTGCGAGGAAAAGATTCGGTATATGGCGATGCATGGAATTTCCGGACGAACCGGGAAGGCATCATCCGGTTCTGGAAAGACGGACTGCTTCGGAGAGGAAAATTTGAAAATGTGATTACCCTGGGCATGCGTGGAGAGGCGGATACGGCAATTCTCGGAGAAAAAGCAACATTGGAAGACAATATTGAACTGCTGCGCGATGTGCTAAAAACGCAGAATGAGCTGATCCGGGAGTGTGTGGATGAGGACGTAAAGCGTGTCCCGAGAATGCTTGCTCTCTACAAGGAAGTGGAAGCGTTTTTTTATGGAAATGATCAGACGGCGGGGCTGATGGGATCGGAAGAACTGGAAGATGTTATTTTACTGCTGTGTGATGACAACTATGGAAACCTCAGGACACTGCCGACAAAGGAGATGAGGACGCATAAGGGCGGATATGGGATGTACTATCATCTGGACTATCACGGCTGGCCCATTTCCTATGAATGGATCAACAGTTCGTACCTTCCGAAAATCTGGGAACAGATGACAACGGCATATGAATTCGGGGTGCGGGAACTTTGGATTGTCAATGTGGGGGATATTGCAACGCAGGAGTTCCCACTGTCGTATTTTCTGGATATGGCATATGATTTTGGACGTTGGGGAAGTGGTGCCGTCAATCAGACCGCAGAGTATACCAGACAGTGGACGAGGCAGCAGTTTGGAAGCTTTACGGAGGAAATACAGGAACAGATTGCGGACGTTCTGCAGGGATATACCAGATTGATACAAAAGAGAAGACCTGAGGCAATGCGTGCAATGGTGTATCACCCGGTGCATGGAAGAGAAACGCAGGATACACTGGAGGAGATTAAACGGATACTTACGGAAGCGGAGCGTGTGTATGCGTGGGTGAAGGAACATGCGCCGGAATACGAAGCGGCGTTTGTGGCGCTCATCTATTACCCTGCGGCAGGAACACTGAATCTGACCAGGATGCATCTTCTGGCAGGGATGAATCAATACCTGGCAAAGCTTGGAGCACTTCGCGCGAATGATTACGGGGATGCGGTAGAACAGTGTCTGAAGCGTGACCGGGAACTGGTGACGGCATATCATCAGATGGATCACGGGCGCTGGAATGGCATGGGAGCATCGGAGCATATCGGATTTGTGCACTGGAATGAGGATGAATGTTTAAACCCTGTGATTCACCGGGTACTGCCCGCGGATAAACCGAGACTGGTTGTGACAGTGGATCAGACGATGCAGCATGCAGAGGGAAGCCCGTGGCTTACGGAATCCATGAAACTGCCGGATTTTTTAGACCCTGCGTGCAGGAGCGCCGGGATCACCCTGTATGGGCTGAGTGAATGTGAGGCTGCATACGAGGTCACAGAAAAACCGGAATGGCTTTCGGTGTGTCCGATGCAGGGCGTGCTGGACGGGAAAAAGCACAATTATGAAAAGCTGGAACTTGTAATGAACCGGGAGCGTTGGGCAATGAACCGGGATGGAAATACAGGTACGTCTGCTTGTGGAGTGCTTGAAATAAAAACGCCTTCCGGCTGCTGCCGGATCGAGATACCGGTATGTGAAAATCTGCCGGAAGTACCGGAAGGTACCTTTGTGGATACGGCAGGTTATATTGTGATGGAGGCAGAGCATTATGCAGACCGGAAGGATGGATATGCAGCGGATGGTAAGCGGGAAGGAAAAAACGAAAAGGTACGGTTTCAATGCATCAGGGACTATGGAAAAACGCGGTCTGCCATGAAAGCATTTCCGGTCACAGCGTATGGTGTGCCGGGAGAAAATGCACCGTATCTGGAGTATCATTTCTGGGTATCAAAGCCCGGCGGGTATGTACTTACGCTTTATATGCAGCCCTCCAATCCGGTGGCGAACGATCAGAAACTCTGCTACGGTGTGCAGAATAACGGTGGTGAGATCCGGATTTATAACGCGGTACCTGAGGGATACCGGATCGGAGATCAGGGAGAGTTCTGGGCAAAAGGTGTATTAGACCAGATACGCAGACAGGAGATTCCGGTTTCATGCAGAAGTGGTATCAACCGTCTGCGCATTTATTCCGTCACACCTGGGTTTGTTCTGGAAAAGCTGTTGATCCGCCCGGAAGGAACGGATGTCCTGGAAAGTTATCTGGGACCCAAAGAGACGTATCACACATAAAGGAAAGAGGAGAAAAGGAGTAGAACGATGGCGGGAGCATTTGAGACGGGAAAGTATCGCAATGTGTTTGCAGAGTACGGGTATCCGGAAGCGGAGATTCAGAGAAGAGTGGAGCAGACATTTGAGACAATTTTTTATGGGAATGAGGAGGAGCGTTTCTATCATGAGGTGGGAGCCGACATGGCATACATAGAGGATACGGGAAACCATGATGTGCGCACAGAGGGAATGTCCTATGGAATGATGGCATGTGTGCAGATGAACCGCAGGGAAGAGTTTGACCGGCTGTGGAAATGGACCCGGACATATATGTACATCGAGGATGGACCATGTAAGAATTATTTTGCGTGGTCCTGTGCAACAGATGGCAGTAAAAATGCGGAAGGTCCGGCTCCCGACGGAGAAGAATATTTTGCCATGGCACTGTTTTTTGCGGCAGACCGCTGGGGAAATGGAACCGGAATATTCCACTATGCAGATGAGGCGCGGGCAATTCTGCGGGAATGCATCCACAAGGGAGAGCCGGGGCATCCGGGGGAACCGATGTGGGACACATCCAGGCATCTGATCAAGTTTATTACAAATTGTAATTTCAGCGATCCGTCGTACCATCTGCCGCATTTTTATGAATTATTTGCCAGATGGGCGGACGAAGATGACCGGGAGTTCTGGAGAGGCGCAGCAGAAGCGAGCAGAGCGTATCTGCATCTGGCATGTCATCCGGACACCGGTTTGTCGGCGGAGTATGCGGAGTATGACGGGACTCCGCATGAGGGAGATCAGGAGATTTTCGGCAGGCATGACTGGTATTACAGTGATGCGTACCGGACGATTGCAAATATTGCCATGGACTGGCTGTGGTTTGGGAGAGATCCCTGGCAGCAGGAGATCGCGGGAAAATTACAGAGTTTTTACTGCGAAAAGCAGAGCGGACACTGGGATGGTGTGTTTCTGACGGACGGCACGCTTCTTAGAGAGCGGGCGCTGCACCCGGTTGCGGTGATAGCGGTAAATGCAGAGGCTTCGCTGGCTGCGAAGGGAGAAAATGCAAAGGAGTGCATCAGAAGGTTCTGGGAGACGCCGCTTCGGACAGGGGAACGCCGTTATTACGACAATTTCCTGTATCTGTTTGCCATGCTGGCACTGTCCGGGAATTATCGTATTTACTGAATAAAGTTAGGTCATGAATCTGATATTTTAATGTCGTATCTGGTATTCTGATTTTCAAAGGAAGGTTATATTTAATGTAGAAAACCTTAGAAAATCAAAATAGGAGAAAGCATATATGAAATATGGATATTTTGACGAGACGAAGAAAGAGTATGCAATTACAAGACCGGATACACCGGCACCGTGGGTTAATTATCTCGGTTCCCCGGAATATGGCGCGATTATTTCAAACAATGCAGGCGGATACAGTTTTGCAAAATCCGGAGCTAACGGAAGAATTTTAAGATACATCTTTAACCAGTTTGACGAACCCGGAAGATATATTTATATCAGGGATAATAAAAGCAAAGACTACTGGTCGGCTTCCTGGCAGCCGGTGGGAAAGGATCTGAAAACTTACCGGAGTGAATGCCGCCATGGAACTGCTTATACAAAAATGCAGGCGGATTACAGCGGTATTCACTCAGAAGTGAGATATTATGTGCCGCTAGACCGGGCGTATGAGGTGTGGAATGTATGCATTGCCAACACATCTGCAGAAGAAAGAGAACTGACGGTTACCGGGTACGCTGAATTTACAAACAACAGCAACTATGAGCAGGATCAGGTGAATTTACAGTATTCGCAGTTTATTACGCGCACGGTTTTCTGTGGGGATCATGTGCGGCAGATGATTCATGCGAATCTGGATCAGATCGAGGAAGGCAGCGATGTCGATGATAAAATCGTTGTCAGCCGTTTCTTTGCACTGAAGGGAGCGAAAGTGACATCCTGGTGCGGCGACAGAGAGAAGTTCCTCGGAAGATATCACGGATATGGCAATCCGGCAGGTGTGGCAGAGGGAACATTGTGTAACGAGGGAAATGAGAACGGCAACAGCTGCGGAGCACTCAGTACGGTGGTGCGGCTTGCACCGGGAGAGCACTGTGAGTTCGCATTTCTGGTTGGAATGAAAGAGGAACCTGAGGTGGCAGAGATTTTGGTCTCCTATGTGCTGCCGGAGCAGGTCTGTGGAAAGGAATTGCAGCAGCTGACCGATTACTGGCATGGAAAGCTTGCACATTTTCAGATAAAGACACCGAGTGAAGAATTCAATGCCATGATAAATACATGGAACGCCTATAACTGCTTTATGACATTTATCTGGTCGCGTGCAGCGTCGTTTGTCTACTGTGGACTGCGCAATGGATACGGTTATCGTGATACGGTACAGGATATACAGGGAGTCATTCACCTTGCACCGGAGATGGCAGTTGAAAAAATCAGGTTTATGCTTTCCGCACAGGTGGATAATGGAGGCGGACTGCCACTGGTAAAGTTTACACACAATCCGGGACATGAAGATACGCCGGATGATGCATCTTATGTAAAGGAAACCGGGCATCCGGCATATCGTGCAGACGATGCGCTCTGGCTGTTTCCGACCGTCTACAAGTATATAGCGGAGACCGGACATCTGGAATTTATGGATGAAGTGATTCCGTATGCAAACCGGGGAGAGGCGACTGTTTATGAGCATCTGAAGCGTGCCATCGATTTTTCCATGAACCATCTGGGAAAACACGGTATGCCGGCGGGGCTGTATGCCGACTGGAATGACTGCTTAAGACTGGGCAAAGAAGGGGAATCCACATTTGTTGCCATGCAGCTTTATTATGCGATGAATATATTGCGAAAGTTTGCAGAATACAAGCAGGATAAAGAAACGGCTGCCTATCTTGATGAAAAGCAGGAGGAACTGGGGAAATTGCTGCAGGAACTCTGCTGGAATGAGGACCGTTTTATCCGTGGATTTACAGAAGCAGGCGAAGTGATCGGAAAGCGCACAGATCCGGAGGCAAATATGTGGCTGAACCCGCAGAGCTGGGCGGTGATCAGCGGGCTGGCAAAAGCGGATCAGGCAGATATGGCACTTGAGAGGGTATATGAGAAATTAAACACGCCGTATGGTGCAATATTGATGGACCCGCCGTATCATGCGCACGCCTTTGACGGAGCACTGGCTGTCATCTATAATCCTGGTGCAAAAGAAAATGCAGGTATTTTTTCACAGTCGCAGGGATGGATTATCCTGGCGGAGGCATTGCGGGGACATGGAGACAGAGCATTTACTTATTTTATGGAAAATGCACCGGCTGCACAGAATGACCGTGCACAGATCCGCGTGATTGAACCTTATTGCTATGGACAGTTCACGGAGGGAAAGGCAAGTCCGAATTTCGGAAGGTCACATGTGCACTGGCTCACGGGAACTGCTTCCACGGTTATGGTCGGCTGTGTGGAGGGAATTCTGGGTATGCGTCCGGATTTCTATGGACTGCATCTTTCGCCTGCAATTCCGCATGAATGGGAGGAGTTTGAAGTAAATAAAGTTTTCAGAGGCTGCCAGTTACATATTGTTGTGAAAAATCCGGGACATGTGCAGTCGGGATGCGACAGACTACTTGTAAATGGAGTCAGGATGCAGGGAGATTATATTCCGCAGGAAGTATTGAAAAAGCAGACAGAAATCGTATTGTATATGTCATAAGATGGGAGGAAAGATTCGTGGGAAAGATAGAATTTTTGGATCAGCAGGGAAGCTTCCGGGTGTATCAGCCGGAAGACTACAGTGGATTGTATTTTCCTCTTGCAGGAGACGGTGGGTTAAAATCCTGCATTACACCGACACTCGGCGGCGACAGCAAAAGGGATCAGAACCATTTCCTGATGGAGCCGGTCAGTATTGAAAATCTCCATAACAATAAAAATACAAGAAATTTCTGGTGCCGTATCAAAAACCGGGGATACTGGTCAGCCTGCGGTTCGTCGGCAGAGGCAGAATTTCTGCGGTTTACCGGAGAACAGGAGAAAAGCGTACTGGAAGCCGGATTTATGTGGCAGAAACTGACGCGGACATCCGCAGTCCATGGACTAAAAGCAGAGATTACTTCTTTTGTGACGGTAGACGGAGCGATGGAAGTGATGATGACGGAACTTACCAATATAACAGAGGAACCGCTTGAAATGACACCGATTGCAGTGATGCCGGTCTATGGAAGAAGTGCGGACAATATCAGGGATCACCGCCATGTGACTTCCCTGCTGCACCGGATCTGTACCACGGATTATGGGGTGGAGGTGACGCCTGCGATGTCGTTTGATGAGCGGGGGCATCAGAAGAATCATACAACGTATTTTGTATATGGTTCCACCGGAGAGGGAGAGGCACCGGCAGCTTTTTACCCGACCGTCGGGGAGTTTGTCGGGGAGGGAGGTTCCTATCTCATACCGGAGGCAGTCCGGACAGAAAAGCCGGGAGCTGTGGCAGGAAGTAAGGCAGAGGGAAAAGAAGCAGTGGGAGCTCTTAAATTTGCGGAGATTTTATTAAAACCACATGAGACAGTCTGCTATCTGACTCTGGGCGGAATGACCGACGAGAGATCACAGATCGAACCTCTTACAGCATCTCTCAGACAAAGAAGCCAGGTAAAGGAAGCTTATGATGAAGTAAAACGGTACTGGACAAAGAAAGTAAACATCACATTTAAAACGGGTAATCCGGATGCAGACAATTATCTTAAGTGGATTACGTTCCAGCCAATTCTGCGGAGAATTTACGGCTGTTCGTTCCTGCCGTATCATGATTACGGAAAAGGAGGACGTGGCTGGCGGGATCTGTGGCAGGATTGTCTGGCATTGCTTCTCATGGACCCTTCCGCAGTCCGGCAGATGATCATCGACAATTACGGCGGTGTCCGGGTGGACGGAACCAATGCCACAATTATCGGAAATGCGCAGGGGGAGTTTATTGCGGACCGGAATCATATTACCCGTGTGTGGATGGATCATGCGTTCTGGCCGTTTGTGACGACAAAATTTTATATTGACCAGACAGGAGATCTCGAGATTCTTTTTGAGAAGGTTCCGTATTTTAAGGATCTGCAGTCCAAAAGAGGCACAGATCACGATACCGGATGGGACGAGACATATGGAAAATGCCAGCGCACAGAGGGTGGCGTCGTCTATTTCGGAAGTGTACTGGAACATCTGCTTCTTCAGAATCTCTGTGCATTCTACGATGTCGGTGCGCACAATGAGATGCGGCTGCACGGGGCAGACTGGAATGACGCGCTGGATATGGCATGGGAAAATGGAGAAAGCGTGGCATTTACAAGTGCTTATGCGGGAAATTTAAAAGAGATTGCGCACTGTATCCGGCTGTTAGAGCAGGAGACCGGCTGTAAGCGTTTTGAGATTGCAGAAGAGATGGGAATGCTGTTTGCAGGTGGCAGGGAGCTGTATGAGAATGTGGAAAAGAAACGAGGGATACTGGATGCCTATCTGGAGAAATGTGCACATAATCTCAGTGGTCAGACCATGATCGTAAAAGCAGAGCAGATCTGCAGCAATCTGGAGGAAAAAGCAGACTGGCTGATGGAGCATATAAGGATGCAGGAGTGGATTTCTGAGGATGAGGCACGCGGATGGTTTAATGGCTATTATGACGATCATAAGAATCCGGTGGAGGGCTGTAAAGACGGAAAGGTACGGATGATGCTGACGAGTCAGGTTTTTGCGATTATGAGCGGCACGGCAACACCGGATCAGATCCGCAAAATCTGCCAGAGTGCCGATAAATATCTGTATGATGAGAAAGCGGGCGGCTACCGTCTGAATACGGATTTTGGTGAAGAAAAAATGGATCTGGGAAGAATGTTTGGATTTGCTTACGGGGAGAAGGAAAACGGAGCAGTATTTTCCCATATGGCTGTCATGTACGCCAATGCACTGTACCAGAGAGGATTTGCGCGGGAGGGAAATAAAGCCCTGCAGGCTCTTCTTAACGCGGCAATGAATTTTGACAACAGCAGGATGTATCCGGGACTGCCGGAATATTATGATCTGTCAGGAAGAGGCATGTATGCATACCTGACGGGTGCGGCAAGCTGGTATCTCCTTACGATGGTTACGGAAGTATTCGGCGTAAAGGGGGTCATGGGAGATCTGGTAATTGCGCCGGCATTCATGCCGGAACAGTTTGATGCGCAGGGAAATGCAGAAGTAAAGCTGATTTTTGCGGGAAAGAAATTCGACATCCGGTTCTCAAATCCGGAAAAGTGCGAGTGTAAAAAAGAGTGGATAAAAAGTGTCCTCTGCGATGAAAAGCAACTGGAACCGGAAGCGGGGGCAGCATATGCCGTGCGGATCAAAAAGGAGTGGATCAAACAGCTGGATGCAGAGAAAGAGCATGTCATAAAAATCCTGTTTGGAAGATAGGAAGCAGATAGTGGTCTTCACAGGAGGCATACACGGTTCTTCGGGGGTAAACAATATTGCAGGAAGCACAGCATGCCAGATTCCTGGAGAAAAGCAGCTGGAGCATTCGTCGGGAAAAAATGCGCGTATTTCTTCCAGCCAGAGCTTTGCAGCTGATTCCGTGTCTCTTCCACGTTTGGACACACTGGCGGGCACATGTCCGACACACCGGAGACAATGGGCGGACTTTCTGGCAGCACTAACTGTGCTCCCTCATAGACAATATTAAACCGCGCGAACCGAAACTCGCTGCTATCAGCTATTGAAATCAGGGCAGATAGCAGCTCAGACATCGGCTTCGCGCGGTTATGTTTTTTTCAGGAGCACAGGTAAGTGCTGCACAAAAGTCCTACAAATTGTCTCGCGGAGTGCGGACATGCCCCGCCGGAGTGCTCCAAACTTGGAAAGACACGGATCATCGCAGCTGCAAATCACGGCTGGTTAGAAATGCCGTATTTTTTGTACCGAATGCTCCGGCTGTCTTTCTCTGGGAATCGCAGGACATATACTTTCTGCAATATTGCTTACCGCCAAAGGGGAACCGTGCCTGTCTCCGGTGGTGGCTTCTTCGCGGGGAGTTACCACATGGATTTGTAATATTTATTGCGGTATTTTTTGGGAGTCATACCGGTAAAGTTCTCGAACGTCTGGATAAAGTGGCTCTGCGAAGAAAAGGAAAGGTAATTGGCAATGTCTATGATGGACTTGTCAGAGTAGCGCAGGAGATGCGTTGCCTTTTCTATTTTTTTCTCGCGGATATAGTCACTGATGGAAATGCCGAGGTTCTGCTTGAATACCCGGGAGAGATAGCTCTCGGATAATCCGGTATATTCTGCCAGCATGGCGACGGTAATGCGTTCTTTGATATGACTGTAAATATAATCCACACACTGTACGACCGGCTTGGATAAGATGGAACTTTTTTTCTGAAGAACCATCTTGCCGGTAAAGTCTTTAGCCATTTCATGGTGAAGATCCGCAATCTGCCGGACGGTTGTGCAGGTGTCCATTTTCAGAATGTAAAAGTCACTCAGACGATAGGCCTGTTCCGGCTCCAAACCGCCGTCAATGCAGTAGCGTGTAAGCATGGCGGCAGTGACTACAAAATGATATTTTATGTTGGTAAGCGCATTGCGCGAGAGCACACCGGTTCCCTCCAGATGGATAAATGCATCCTCTTTGCAGTTGGCGACAACAGTTTCCATATCCCCTGTTTTGACTGCCGTATAAAAGGAATATTCCACGGTTGGCGGCCGGTGAAGGGTCTCAAGTTCACTGCTTTTTAATTCGGTCTCGTACCATTCTTCTGAAAAGGCCATTGGCTGTTTCCTCCGTAAAATAAGAATATGGTTATTATGACATGAATCTGATATTTTTACAATTGATTTAGTATATTCCAGTCATAAAATTCAGTACAATTCTATCTGTAATCAAGAAGACGGCAGACATTATAGGGAAAGGGTCTGACGTTGAAAAACTAAAATACAGGGAGGAATTGAAGTATGAAACAGCGGGTTATCAGCTTAATGCTGACAGTGGCTATGGGGGCTACTTTACTTGCAGGATGTGGAAGCAGTGCCACAGACAGTGCCAATGCCGGAGCAGCCAGCGGCAAGGAGAGTGCAGCGGCTGCAGGCACAGAGTCGGACGAGAAAGATTTCAGTGGTGAGGGAAAGGTAATTAACATCTATTCCTGGAACGATGAGTTCCGTACACGTCTTGAGGCAGTATATCCGGAGGTGGAATCTACTTCCTCAGACGGAACGGTAACAACGCTGAAGGATGGAACAGAGATTCACTGGGTGATCAATCCGAATCAGGATGGTGTTTATCAGCAGAAGCTGGATGAAGCGCTTATGAATCAGGCAGATGCTGCGGCAGATGACAAGGTAGATATCTTCCTGTCCGAGACGGATTATGTATTTAAATATACCGATAAGGATGCGGATGTTGCCATGCCTCTGACAGATCTTGGAATTGATCCTGAGACGGATCTGGCGGATCAGTATGATTTTACGAGAACTACGGCTTCTGATTCTGACGGTGTGCAGAGAGGATCTACCTGGCAGTGCTGTCCGGGACTTTTAGTATACCGCCGCGATATTGCAAAGGATGTATTTGGAACAGATGATCCTGAGGCAGTCGGCGAGAAGGTGAAGGACTGGGCAACCATCAAGGACACCGCGGCAGAGTTAAAGGCAAAAGGATATTATACCTTTGCATCCTATGCGGATACGTTCCGTCTGTACGGCAACAGTATTGATGAATCCTGGGTTCAGCCGGGAGATACCACCGTCAAAGTAGATCAGAAAATCATTAACTGGGTGAATGATTCTAAGGAATGGCTGGATGCCGGTTATCTGGACAGCAACATCAAGGGTCAGTGGAATGATGACTGGAATAAGTCCATGGGCTCCCAGTCCAAGGTTTTTGCATTTCTGCTTCCGGCATGGGGCATTGACTTTGTGCTGAATCCGAACTGGGATGGAGAGGCCGGCAACTGGGCAGTTACGAACCCGCCACAGGAATATAACTGGGGTGGTTCCTACATCCATGCGGCAACAGGAACAGATAATGTAAAATATGCGAAGGATATTATTCTTGCAATGACAAGCAATCAGGACAACCTGTTAAAGATTTCACAGGATTACTCTGATTTCACGAATACGAAGTCCGGAATGGCAGAGGCAGCAAAGGATGATGCAGACTTCTCGTCAGAATTCCTTGGCGGACAGAATCCGTTTGTCTACTTTGCACCGGTAGCTGAGAATATCAAGATTGCTCCGTTATCTGCATACGATCAGGGATGCGTGGAACTGATTCAGAATTCGTTCAGCGATTATCTGCAGGGAAATGTAGATTTTGATAAGGCAAAGGCAAACTTTGAGACAGCAATCAAAGAGCGTTATCCGGATATCACAGAAGTTCAGTGGCCGGAATAAGACCATGACTGCGGAGCAATTTTGCTCCGCAGAACTATTATGGCAGAGAGGGCAAAGGAATGAAAAAAAAGAAAAAAAGTATCAGCTATGGAAAATGGGGACAGATATTTATTCTTCCGTTTTTTATTATCTATTTTATTTTTTCGCTGATTCCGTTGGCAGATACCGTCAGATACAGTTTTTATGAATATTACCGTTCCGGAATTAAGGAGGTCGGACCTAATTTCGTTGGAATGGCAAATTATATCAGTCTGTTGAAATCCGATATGCTGGCATATGGAAAAAACACGCTGATTCTGTGGCTGATCGGTTTTATCCCGCAGATTGTGATCGCACTTGTTCTTGCGAGCTGGTTTACGGATGCCAGATTAAAGATACATCACAAACAATTTTTTAAGGTTGTCATTTATCTGCCCAATCTGATCATGGCATCTGCATTTGCACTTTTATTTTTTACACTGTTTTCCACGAGTGGACCGGTCAATTCCATTCTGATGTCTCTGGGATGGATCAATAGCCCGATTGATTTTATGGGATCTGTTTTTGGCACGCGTTCCTTGATTGGACTTATGAATTTCCTGATGTGGTTTGGCAATACGACGATTATGCTGATGGCAGCAATCATGGGAATCAGTGTGGAGGTATTTGAGGCCTGCGAGATCGATGGGTGCAACAGTCTGCAGAGATTTTTCTATATTACGCTTCCGATGATCCGACCGATTCTTGCATATACACTGATTACCTCGATTATCGGCGGATTGCAGATGTTTGATGTGCCACAGATCTTAACGAACGGTCAGGGAAATCCGGACCGGACATCCATGACACTGATCATGTTCTTAAATAATCATTTAAAGAGCAAGAACTATGGTATGGCAGGAGCGTTATCTGTTTATCTGTTCATCATCAGTGCGATCTTATGTTTTATCGTGTATAAGATGACAAATGATAATGATCCGGACGGATCGAAGGCAGCGGCGAAAAAAGCTGCCAGAGAAGAAAGAAGAAGGAGGAGATAAAACATGAAATCAAAATCAGGAAACAGTTTGCGGAGTGTTCTGGCGCATATTGTGTTGATTGTACTGTCATTTATGTGTCTGTTCTTCTTCTATATTCTGATTATCAATGCAGCCCGTTCTCATGCGGAGCTGCAAAAGGGGTTTTCGGCATTGCCGGGCACCCATCTGCTGGAAAATTTAAAGAATGTGGCAAATGACGGAAGCTTCCCGATGTTCCGCGGAATTATAAACAGTATCTGTATCTCGACTGCCTGTGCGGGTTTGTGTACTTACTTTTCCGCGTTGACGGCATATGGTCTGTATGCTTATGAATTTAAGACCAGAAAAATAGCATTTACCTTTATCATGGCAATTTTGGTCATGCCGACTCAGGTAACGGCAATGGGATTTTTGCGGCTGATCACGAAAATGGGGTTGTATGATACCTGGTATCCGCTCATTATTCCAAGCATCGCGTCGCCTGCGGTATTCTATTTTATGTACAGCTACCTGCAGTCATCACTGCCCCTGTCCTTAGTGGAGGCGGCAAGAATCGACGGCTCAGGCGAATTCAGGACGTTTAACTGTATTGTGCTGCCGATTATGAAGCCGGCGCTCGCGGTACAGGCGATTTTCACTTTTGTCGGTTCCTGGAATAACTACTTTGTTCCGGCACTGATTCTTCAGACCAAGAGCAAAATGACAGTGCCGATCTTAATTGCGACATTGCGTGGAGCAGACTATATGAACTTTGACATGGGAAAAGTTTACATGATGATTACGGTGGCGATTGTGCCGATCATTCTGGTATAT
>ERZ1034873.406-NODE-406-length-24860-cov-6.161338_pt1 | contig 24860 bp, 16 predicted proteins | sample MGYA00520689_ERZ1034873 | MGnify/ENA primary metagenome ERZ1034873 (study PRJEB33766, sample SAMN09781722) | gut metagenome | biome: gut microbiome | host: Homo sapiens | place: Madagascar | study: EMG produced TPA metagenomics assembly of the PRJNA485056 data set...
ATCCTGAACGCGTTGTTCAGTGCTCCGTTTATCCGCCCTTGGATTTGGGTGCTGATGCCGCTGTTTGTCTACTCTCCATAAGTGATACCCGTATTACGTTTTGGAATTTCTACTTTCACTAACTCGGTCTATCATACCATATCACGCCGTAAGTTTCGTAAAAACCAAGTCCCACAGAACGAATACCTGTATCCGTTCTGTGGGACTTGGTTTTTACTCTATATGCTTTAAACCTTTTACACGTTTTTCACTTTCGCAATATCTACTAAGGTAAGCTCCTCGTGTGCATGCTCTAAGCTGGTTGCCAAGGCATTGGCTGTATCCATTGCAGTGATACAGTATACACCTGTCTCGATTGCATTACGACGGATCAGAAAACCGTCACGGTTCTTATCTCCGTTACCCTGGGTTGGTGTATCAATGACAAGATCGATCTTATGTCCGAGGATCAGATCCATGACATTCGGAGATTCCTGTGTGATCTTATTGACACGTAATGCATTGACTCCATGCTCCTGTAAGTACTTCGCTGTACTTCTGGTTGCATAGATCTTATAACCAAGTGCTTCGAAACGTTTTGCAACGCCGACTGCTTCCGGCTTATCTGCATCCTTTACGGTCATGATCATCTGCTTATACTTCGGAAGTGTCACACCAGCTCCTAAGAACGCCTTATAAAGTGCCTCATTGAAGGTCTTACCGATTCCAAGACATTCTCCGGTGGACTTCATCTCAGGTCCAAGGCTGATCTCTGCTCCACGCAGCTTCTCAAAGGAGAATACCGGCATCTTGATTGCAATATAATCTGCCTCCGGCTGAAGTCCCGGCTGGTATCCAAGTTCCTTGATCGTGCTTCCGATGATAACCTTGGTTGCAAGATCTACGATCGGGATTCCGGTTACCTTACTGATATATGGTACGGTTCTCGAAGAACGTGGATTTACTTCGATAACATATACATCTTCATCCATAACAATAAACTGGATGTTGATAAGACCTACTACATGAAGTGCCTTTGCCAGTCTTCTGGTGTACTCGGTCAGTGTCTCTTTTACTTTTTCACTGATCGTCGGTGCCGGATATACGGAAATACTGTCTCCGGAATGTACACCGGTACGCTCGATATGCTCCATGATACCCGGAATCAGGATGTCTGTTCCGTCACAGACCGCATCAACTTCGATCTCCTTACCCTGTAAGTATTTATCAACGAGGATCGGATGATCCTGTGCGATACGGTTGATAATTCCGATAAATTCTTCAATCTCTTCATCATTAAAGGCGATCTTCATGCCCTGTCCACCAAGTACATAGGACGGACGGACAAGTACCGGATAGCCAAGTCTGTTGGCTACTTCTTTTGCTTCCTCTGCGGTAAATACGGTTCCACCTGCTGCTCTTGGGATCTTGGTTTCTTCCAGGATCTTATCAAACAGCTCACGATCTTCTGCTGCATCGACATCTTCTGCCTTTGTTCCAAGGATGGTTACCCCCATCTTCATCAGGCTTTCGGTCAGCTTGATCGCAGTCTGTCCACCGAACTGTACAACAGCTCCGTCCGGGTTCTCTAAGCGGACAATGTTCTCAACATCTTCCGGTGTTAACGGCTCAAAGTAAAGCTTATCTGCAATATCAAAGTCCGTAGAAACAGTTTCCGGGTTATTGTTTACGATAATCGTCTCATAACCTTCCTTTGCAAATGCCCAGGTACTGTGTACGGAACAGTAATCGAACTCGATACCCTGTCCGATACGGATCGGGCCGGAACCAAGGACTAAGATCTTCTTACGGTCGTTCGTCTCGGCTGCCTCATTCTCACTTCCGAATACAGAATAGTAATATGGAGTAGAAGCCTCGAACTCAGCCGCGCAGGTATCAACCATCTTAAAGCCTGCAATGATGCCGTTATCGTAACGCATCTGCTTGATAGCCGCTTCTTCTTTTCCGGTAATCCTTGCGATCACATTATCCGGGAACTCGATCCGTTTTGCCTCTTTTAATAATTCCGGAGTGAGTTCTTCGTTCTTTAAACGGTTCTCCATCTCAACGATGATCGCTAACTTATCGATAAACCACAGATCGATCTTTGTGATCTCATGTATCTTCTCATAAGAAACGCCTCTTCTTAATGCCTCAGCGATACAGAAGATCCGTCTGTCATCAACAACCTGTAATTCCTTGTCTAACTCTTCGTCAGAGAGCTTGTCAAAATCATAGGCGATCAGACAGTCCACATGCTGCTCTAAGGAACGGATCGCCTTCATCAGGGCACCTTCGAAGTTATTGCAGATACTCATAACCTCACCGGTTGCCTTCATCTGTGTTGTCAATGTACGCTTTGCTGTAATAAACTTATCAAATGGAAGTCTTGGGATCTTGACAACACAGTAGTCTAACATCGGCTCAAAGCTTGCGTATGTTTTTCCGGTGATCGCATTCTTGATCTCATCTAAAGTATAACCTAAAGCAATCTTGGCTGCTACCTTTGCGATCGGGTATCCGGTTGCCTTAGAAGCAAGTGCGGAAGAACGGCTTACTCGTGGGTTTACCTCGATAACACAGTATTCAAAAGAATCCGGATTTAATGCATACTGTACATTACATCCACCGGTGATATTCAGTTCGGAAATAATATTTAATGCAGAGGTACGAAGCATCTGGTATTCCTTGTCACCTAAGGTCTGCGAAGGTGCAACTACGATGGAGTCACCGGTATGCACACCGACCGGATCAATGTTTTCCATATTACATACGGTAATACAGTTACCATTGGCATCACGCATTACCTCGTACTCGATTTCCTTCCAGCCTGCGATACAACGCTCAACCAATACCTCGCCGACACGGCTTAAACGCAGTCCGTTTGTTAAGATATCTACAAGCTCTGTCTCGTTATGAGCGATTCCGCCGCCGCTACCACCTAAGGTGTAAGCCGGGCGAAGTACAACCGGGTAACCGATCGTATTGGTGAATTCAATACCGCTTTGTACATCATGTACAACTAAAGACGGAGCACATGGTTCACCGATCTTTTCCATGGTATCCTTAAATGCCTGACGATCCTCTGCCTTAAAAATCGTCTCAGCAGTTGTACCGATCAGCTTCACGCCATGCTTCTCTAAAAAGCCGGACTCTGCTAACTCCATACCAAGATTCAGTCCGGCCTGTCCACCAAGTGTAGGAAGGACACTGTCCGGCTTTTCCTTTAAAATGATCTGCTCTAATACCTTAGCAGTTAATGGCTCGATATATACCTCATCTGCAATATCCTTATCTGTCATAATGGTTGCAGGATTAGAGTTTACAAGGACAACCTCGATTCCCTCTTCCTTCAGGGATCGGCATGCCTGTGTTCCTGCATAGTCAAACTCTGCAGCCTGTCCGATTACGATAGGACCAGAACCGATTACTAATACTTTTTTAATATCTTTATTCTTTGGCATTATTTTGTTCCTCCCATCATCTCAATAAAACGATCAAACAGATATGCGGAATCCTGTGGTCCCGGACATGCTTCCGGATGGAACTGTACGGTGAAAATATTTTTTCCGATGTACTCAAGTCCCTCGTTGGTTCCATCGTTTACATTTACAAACGCCGGCTTGGCGATCTTCTCGTCTAAGGTATCGGTATCTACCACATAACCATGGTTCTGTGAAGAGATATAGACACGGTTTGTCTTTAAGTCTTTGACCGGATGGTTTCCTCCGCGATGTCCGTATTTTAACTTATGGGTATCTGCTCCGGTTGCAAGTGCCATCAGCTGATGTCCTAAACAGATTGCAAAAATCGGTGTATCTGAATTATATAACTTCTTGACCTCTGCAATGATCTCCCTGCATTCCTTTGGATCTCCAGGTCCATTGCTTAACATGATTCCGTCCGGATTCGCTGCTAAGATCTCCTCGGCGGAAGTATGTGCCGGATAGATCGTAACCTCACAGCCACGTTTATTTAAAGACTGGGCAATGTTATTTTTTGCTCCGAAATCCATCAGTGCAACCTTTTTTCCTTTGCCTTCTAATACTCGCTTTTCACTACATGTCACCTTATCTACAACATTTCCTGTTGTATATGCTTTTAAACGGGGAATGATTTCTTCTATATTATAGTTCTCATCTGTCGTGATCATACCATTCATGGTACCCTTCTCACGGAGGATCTTGGTCAGTGCTCTGGTATCAATTCCGGCGATTCCCGGAATATCATGCTTCGCAAGGAAGTCCTGGATCGTACCCTCCTCGCGGAAATTGCTCGGCATTCTGGATAATTCTCTTACGATATATCCGTCTACCCATGGACGATCAGACTCCATATCCGGTGTGATTCCGTAATTACCGATCAATGGATATGTCATAACTACTGCCTGTCCTGCATAGGATGGATCGGTCAGCACCTCCAGATATCCTGTCATAGAAGTATTAAATACAATCTCACTTATCACTTCTCTCGTAGAACCAATGCTGGTTCCGGTAAATACATTCCCGTCTTCGAGTATAAGAAAAGCTTTCATTCGTTCACCCTGTCCTTTCTTTTTCTTTCTTCTTATCAAAACAAATCTGCCATTTACACAGCCATCTGCCTGACCCTGCATTATGATATTACTGCACACAGATATCACAATACCTAAATTGTAAAAAGTGTATCATATCATACACTTTTTTTCAACCTTTTTCGCACAACAAATAGTGCTTAAGTTTTTTGCATATTTATTCAAAATCTATGCATTTTTTATATGCGCATATTATTTCACAGTTTATGCAATAGAACGCAGCTTTCCATTGCGGAACAAAAGTGTGCGCTTCCGCACACACTTTATTATCCTGCACATCCTGCTTCTGCCAAAAATTGTACAAACTGCTGCTCCGGCATCGGCTTTGCATACAGATACCCCTGAAACTGGTCGCAGCCCATCTCTGCTAACATATCTGCCTGCTCCTGTGTTTCCACACCTTCTGCGATAATATGCAGTTCCAATTCCTTGATCATCTCGATCGTATGACGGAGCGTAACGGAAGCCTTCTGCTGCTTAGCTGCTGCCCATACGATCTCCTTATCTAACTTTACAATATGAAATGGGTAGGCAAACAGATAATGCACCGTTGCAAATCCGCTTCCAAAATCATCCAGCGAAAACTGTATACCCTTGCTGTTCATCTGACGCATAAATTCTGTAAGCTGTTCACTCGACTGTACGGTTGCGGTCTCCGTCAGTTCTAAATTGATCATCTCAGACGGGATCTGATACTTCTGCAGCACTGTTCCAAACATATCCCAGAGATTCTTCTGTACACACTGTGCCGCAGAAAGATTGATCTCGATATACTCGATGCCGTACTGCCTGATGTCATTGTCATGGATCATACGACAGACTTCCACAAATACCAGTTCACCGATGGCAAGGATCATGCCGTTTTCCTCTGCACGCGGGATGAATTCATCCGGACTGATAAAGCCATAGGTATCATCATAGAGCCGGATCAACGCTTCTGCGGAATGGTACTCCCCGGTTGCTGCATTACGGATCGGCTGGTAGTATACGTCAAACTTTTTCTCCCGGATTGCCCGCTTTAACAGCTTATCAAGATCTAATGTCCTGCGCATCTTCTTTAGTGTACCCGGATCTGCATAAACGGTATCAAAGTCTCCGTTCTTTTCCGCATTCGCAATACAGTACTGGATCGCATTCTCCATTTCATGCTGGGAAAGTACATTCTGCGGGTAACCGACTACGCAGGTAATGATCTGAAGCTTAAGCTCTACTTCTCCGATCTCAAATGGTGTTGCAAAGCACTCACGTACCTCTTCTAACACGACTTTCCTTTTTTCGCATGGAACGATCAGTGCAAACTTGATGCCACTGACACGATAAATCTCACAATCCTGTTCGATTGCCTTTAAGGCATCTGCGACCTGGCAAAGCAGCTTTGTACCTGCCCTGACGCCAACCATATCATTAATATTGCGAAATTCATGCAGTTTGACTACGATCACTTCAAACGGACTTTTTCTCGTGATCTTATCATTTAAGGTATCAATGAATGCCGTACAGTTCCACAGCTGTGTCTGGGAATCCACAAAATCTTCCGCATTCTGCAAGGTCATATAAATCAGCAGTACTGCAAGCATCATGCAAAACTGTGTGATCAACAGCCGCGGAAAAACAGTCTGTATCACGATTGCCACAATACTCGTAAGCATGAAAAAATATACAATATTACGCTGCATGACAGAAAAGGCATCGTGATGGCGGATGACTGCGCTTAAGCTGATAAGCAGTGCCAGCATAAGTATACCATTCACCACAAACTTCAACGGCCCGTTGCAATATTGACCGGAAGTATCAAAATAAAAGATTCCCTTCGTCAGCGGATTCGTGAGCACCAGTATAAGATCCACCGCTGCAAGCATCATCACAAATTGCTTTTTCCATTGCGTCACCGGTGAAACACGCTCGATGATGGAACATATATATACCGTATACAAAAATACCGCTACGTGTGCCATCAAAAAATAGAGCACCAATGCAGCATAGCACAAAAAATGCGATACCGACTCTACATGGGAAATCATAGACACCGTCACAATATCTAAAACTGTCGATGCAATTGCTGTACATAAAAACTCAAGATATACCCGGTTCACCTTCGATGGTGAATTCTTCTTATATAAAAACAGACGAAGCAGCAAAAGCTCAATGATGATCGCGCAGACATCATAATGTATATTCCATTTCATAAGTCGCTCTCCAATCCCTTACACACTATAGGTATATTGTAGCAATTTTTCATAATCTTTTCAAGTCATTTGTCAATTTTGCACAATGATGCTGTGCAAAAAACGGAAGCAGATCCTATCTGCTTCCGTTTCCTGTCCCTTTTCTATCCGCACATGATTAGTGCTTTGGTACGATTTTCTCTTTTCCACCCATATATGGCTGCAACGCCTTTGGAATATTTACACTTCCGTCTGCATTCAGGTTGTTCTCTAAGAATGCAATCAGCATTCTAGGCGGAGCTACAACCGTGTTATTCAGGGTATGTGCAAAATATTTTCCATCCTTACCTTTTACACGGATCTTTAGTCTTCTTGCCTGTGCATCGCCAAGGTTCGAGCAGCTTCCGACCTCAAAATACTTCTTCTGTCTTGGAGACCATGCCTCTACATCACAGGACTTCACCTTCAGATCAGCCAGATCACCGGAACAGCACTCTAAGGTACGAACCGGGATATCCAGACTGCGGAACAGATCTACGGTATTCTGCCAAAGCTTGTCATACCACATCTTAGACTCCTCCGGCTTACATACAACGATCATCTCCTGCTTCTCGAACTGATGGATACGATACACGCCACGTTCTTCAATACCGTGTGCACCCTTCTCCTTACGGAAGCATGGGGAATAACTGGTCAGTGTGTATGGAAGCTTCTCCTCATCATTGATCGTATCGATAAACTTACCGATCATAGAGTGCTCGGAAGTACCGATCAGATACAGATCCTCGCCCTCGATCTTATACATCATGGCATCCATTTCATCAAAGCTCATAACACCGGTTACGACGTTGCTGCGGATCATAAACGGTGGTACACAATAGGTAAATCCACGATCGATCATAAAGTCTCTTGCATAAGAGATTACTGCGGAATGGATTCTTGCAATATCACCCATCAGATAATAGAAGCCGTTTCCTGCCACCTTACCTGCTGCATCTAAGTCAATTCCGTCAAAACGTTCCATAATGTCTGTATGATATGGGATCTCAAAATCCGGTACAACCGGCTCTCCAAATTTCTCGATCTCTACGTTACAGGAATCATCTTTTCCGATCGGTACGGAAGGATCGATGATATTTGGAATCGTCATCATGATCCTGGTTACTTTTTCCTGTAATTCTCTTTCCTGCTCTTCTAACTCAGCCAGACGTGCAGCATTCGCGCTTACCTGTGCCTTCACCTCTTCGGCTTCAGCCTTCTTGCCTTCCTTCATCAGTCCACCGATCTGTTTGGACAATGTATTACGGCTTGCACGAAGTGCATCCGCTTCCTGCTGTGTCTTTCTTGCCTGCTCATCGAATGCAATCACTTCATCTACCAATGGCAGCTTGTGATCCTGAAACTTCTTCTTAATGTTCTCTTTTACGGCTTCCGGATTCTCTCTTAAAAACTTTAAATCAATCATTTCTTCCTCCATTGCATCTTGTGCATTTTGATTTTGGTGTGCTTGGAAAATACAGGAAAAAAAAACTTTCATCCCACGCAGCTTTTGCTGCATGGGACGAAAGATTCTTCTTCCGCGTTGCCACCCATATTGCCAGATTCCTCTGACCTCTCGACGTATGATATAGGATACGACCCTTGTGACTCTCGTCACAGACTCTGAAAGTGGAAAGATTATCTGCTGTACCGGTTCACACCATCCACCGGCTCTCTGCCACAGTTCTCAAATCGTAGCTTTCGTCACTGTCCGTTCATATGACCTATTATACAATCATTCTTCCCCAGTGGCAAGGATTAAATTAGAAAACTTCTGTTTCTGTAACTTCCTCTGTTGTTTCTTCTGTCTCTGTCTCCGGCACTTCTTCGGTTATCTTTTCTTCCGTTTCAGTATCTTCCACAGCAGTGTTTTCGGTTTCTGTTTCCGGTTCTTTCTCTGTCATTGCATCCGATGCTCCTTCGGTTGCTTCCTGCGTTACCGCTTCTGTGTCCGGAATAGTCTCAATACCGGTGTTATCCTCTCCATCTGACGGATTCGCAGATGGTGTATTCGTAAGATCCGTAACTTCGATCCGGATCGTAAGGCTTGCCATATGACTTGCATCTAATGGGTTTGCGGCTGTTACCGATACCGTATAAATGCCGGCTGCCGTAAAGTTGTAAATACCGGTTTCATCCGCAGTCAGTACATCCCCTGCTTCATTTGTCACCTGTAACCGGATCTGTGCACAGTCTACAACTGTTCCGCTTACCAGTGCTGCTGTTACCTTAGAAGAATCGAAAACAGGCTTGTCAGCAAGATCAAGCTGCATCTGATAACATCCAAGTGCTGCATCATATACTGCCTGAAGTGTTTCATCCAGCGTAAGAACCGGTGCTGCCGTATCCTGTACGAGTACCTTACGAATGTTTTCCGTCAACTTATTTCCTGTCGGATTCGTTACCGCATAGCGGATCTGATATTCACCTGTCTTACTGTATACATATGCAGCCGTCTCGTCTGCACCGGTCAGTGTTACAAAGGTGTCTGTTCCCGGCAGCTTCACAGCTACTGTAACCGACTCTGTCAGATCCTTACCGGATACCAGCTGTGCATTGATTCCTGCAAGCAGATCTGTACTGCTGCCATACTCTGCGGTCTGATCCGTAAAGTCTCCTGTAAGAACTGGAGCTTTGGTATCCTGTACCTTTATCTTCGTAGTCTTTGTGGTTGTCTTCTTGCTGGTTGCATTTACCGCAACGTACTTGATCTGATAAGCACCTACCTTTGTAAAGGTATAGCTCTTAGCGGAAGCATCCTTTAAAAGCTTATAAGACTTATCGGATGGTGCTTTTACATAGACCTTCATCGTGGACAATACAGACTTCCCGCTGACAAGCTTCGCTGTAATTCCCTTCTTCAGATTTAACTTACTCTTATATTCCTGTGTTCTTGCTGTCTTTACGCCCTTTACAACCGGTGCCTTGGTATCACGTACCGTGATGACCAACTTCTTTGTCGTCGTCTTTTTGCTGGTTGGATTCTTGGCAACGTATTTTACATAATATTTACCTGACTTTGTAAACTGATAAGACTTTATAGACTTTGCACTTAACTTCTTATAGGACTTTGCAGACGGTGCTTTTACATAGACCTTCGTTGCGCTAAGTACAGATTTTCCGCTGACAAGCTTTGCCGTAATTCCCTTTTTATAATTTATCTTCGACTTGTATTCAACGGTCTTTTTCGACTTCACACCCTTTACAACCGGTGCCTTGGTATCACGTACCGTAACCTTACAGGTCTTTTTTGTTACCTTATTGTTGTGTGTATTGGTTACATAATAATTGATCTTATATGTACCTGTCTTCTTGAAAGTAAGCTTACTTCCCTTGAAGGTCTTTTCCTTTTTGCTTCCCGGATAAATGACTTTGATCTTAATCTTCTTCGTCAGATTCGTTCCATCTACCGTCTTTGCGGTTACCTTGCTCTTTACCTTGATCGAACTGTTATATTCCTTTGTCAGCTTACTCTTTACACCACTGATCGCTGCCGGCTTATCGTCTACTACAAGAAATGTCAGGACACGTGATGCACTTCTTCCTAATGCATCCGTCACGGAATAGCTTACATTGTAGCCACCCAGTGCCCTGGTGTTTACCCCACCCCCAATTGCCATGCTTCCACTTACAATATTGTTCAGGGAATCATAGGCCGTTACATAAGCATATGGATTAAATTCTGAACCGTAGGACACGTTAAAGCTGTCTGCCGCTGCATCAATATGTGGCATTGCAGATGCGTATGGATTTGCCGGGTCCGGATCAGTCGGGTCCCATCCCTGTCCGCTCATCGGAATATGCATTGCAACCGGCTTTCCGAGTGGGTCATTGGCTGCGCTTCCATTTATGATATTTACCGTTGTTCCGACCGGACAGTTGTCATAGATCCACTTGGCATCTGCAACTGTCAGACGGATACATCCGTGGGATGCCACAACCCCCAGCTTATTGTATGCATAATAAGACTGTGCCGCTTTATTCACCGAATTATATGGTACGGAATGGAACAGGATCGAACCTGTAATTCTGGTCGAATACTGTCCATAGGAACTAAAGTATAATTCCTTCCAGATATATTTTGCCTGTGTATGGAAGGTTCCAACCGGTGTTGCATTTCCGACCGAACAGACACATGCTTTTACCGGTGTTCCATCTGTTGTAAAAACAGTTACTACGTTCGTTGTCTTATTGACCTGTATGGAATATGCACCAGCCGCTTTTACCTGTGTGCTTCCGAAAATAATTCCGGCTGCAAGCACCAGTACGGCAAGCATGAGATGTAATCCATACTTTTTTTTCATAATACTCCTCATCCTCTTATCCTTTCTGCCCACTTTACAGGCATGCTCTATTTTCCAGCATATTCTTGTATTATAGTAATTTTTACCAATTTCTTCAACTCTTATTTTTCTCAAAAGCAGAAGAAAACAAAACAGAAGTGCATGATATTATATTCTGGCTGATATCATGTCACTTCTGTTTTTGGTTACAGCTTTCTCGCTTTATTCATGTCTTAATGCTTCGATCGGGTCTAAGTTTGCTGCCTTATAAGAAGGAAGCATACCAAATACAATACCGATCACCATGGAAAACAGTACCGCTATTACAGCGGACGGTGCACTGATCGCTACCGGTGTGGAACTGATTTTCGAGATCACTTCTGCAAGTATAATTCCGACGATCACGCCTATGATTCCTCCCATACTCGTAAGTACAGCTGCCTCTGTTAAAAACTGTCCTAAGATCACGCTCTTTCTTGCACCAATCGCTTTCTTTAAACCGATCTCACTGGTACGCTCAGAAACAGATACCAGCATGATATTCATAACACCGATACCACCTACAATCAGAGAAATTCCTGCGATCCAGATTAACATCGTATTCGTTGACTGGCTTAACTGCTGGATGTTTTTTGCCTGCTCTAAGAGGTCTTCGGACTTATACTTGATCGAATCATCCGAAACAGAAATATTGGTATTCAAAATATCTGCACTCTTTTTGCCGGCATTGGTCATCGCATCCGTACTCGATGCCTTTACCACAAGCTGCTGTGGCTCATCATACTGATAAATGATCGGCCAGGTCGTATCCGGCACATAGATCTTGCCACTTGCATCCTGCATATAGGTATAATAATCATCGATGGAATTGATAACCGGCTCAAACGTGTCCTGTTCTGTCACCACTCCGATCACTTCATACGGTTCCTGTTTGATCTCGATCGTCTTACCGATCGGATCCTCTCCCTGGAATAACGCCTGGGAGGAATCCTTATCCAGTAACGCCACCTTATGATATTCATCATAATCCTTCTGGGTAAAACCACGTCCCTCCTGGATGATATAGTTACAGGTATCCAGATAATTGGTATCAATACCCATCACATAACCACCGGATAAGGATGTATTCTTATAATATACACCATCATAATCCTGTCTGCTTAAGTATAAAGATGCTTCCTCAACCTCATCTAAGGCGGTGATCTGTTTTAACACATCCTGTGAGATCACCGGCAGGCCGGTTGGAACAGCATTATAGGAAAAATCATATGCCCAGTCTCCCTGATACAGCTGAACCTTTACCGTATTACTCCCGGAACCGATCAGATTCTCCTCGATCTGCTTATTCGTTCCCTTGATCGTGGACACAATCGCAATGATTGCTGCAATACCGATAATAATACCAAGCATTGTCAGAAATGAACGCAGCTTATGTGACCAGATTCCCTGAAAAGATAATCTTATATTTTCAAACATCTGCTTCCCTCCTATTCATCCATGGTGCCGCTGTCATCGGAATCCTTTACCTTGACACCTTCTTTTGCTGTCTTGCCGTAAGGGAATGCGATACGGTCATCTAAGCTTAAGCCACTCTTAATAATGATCTGCTGACCATATACAATCTTACCGGTTGTAATATACTGCTTCTTCAAGCGGTTATTCTCATCTGCCTTATAAACATAAGACTTACCATTTTCGGTCCGCACATAGGCACGGTCGATACAGATGATCTTGCTGCTATCCACATTCGAATCTGTTGTACTCATGGAAATCTGTACTCCGGTACCATTCGAAAGTCCGCTTGCATCTTCCACATATGCGGTAAATGGATAATAAGAAGAATTCGGATTGCCGTCTCCACCATAATAATTACCGGTACTCGGATATGGAGAGATCTCTGTGATCGTTGCATTCACAGTTGCACCTGTCTCCCATGAAGTTGCTGTGATCGCCTGTCCAACCTTCACTTTTTCTAACAGCATCTCGTTTAAGTTACCGCTGATATAGAGTCCGTCTGATCCGGATACACTTAAGAAAGCAGAACCGTCATTTGCAAGATTGTTCAGATCCTGAACCGTCTTTACTACACCATTGATCGTTGCCGTTACAACACCATTGCTGCATTCTTCTTCCAGCTTCTTTAACTCAAGCTCTGCGGTACGCTTATTAATATCAAGATCCTTCAGATCATTTTCCTGCTTGTTGATTGCTTTTTTGAGTTCAGCAGCCGTGTAGGTTTCCTTTGTCTCAGTCTCCGGCTCGTCTGGTACATCCGGTTCATCCGGTACATCCGGTTCTTCTGTGTCCGGCTCGTCAGTGATCTCCTGTCTGTCAAGTACCGACCACTTAGAATCGTCCTCTGCTGCTTCCATTGCAGCTCCGTTGACCGTCCAGGAACTGATCAGCGTTCCGTCTTCCTTGTCGTCCTCGCGGATCTCGAATACTGCTACCTTCGATTCACTCTTTAAGTAATTCAGATAATTCCCGACTACATAGGAACTCTTGGTACAAAGGAAACGATATGGACTGTCTTCATTTCCTTCACCGTCGTATGGCTTTGCCGTTCTTGATACATAATTATATGCATCCCCGGATTTTTCCTCTACTACCTCCGTAGATGGCTGTTCCGGCTCTGCCGGCTGCTCCGGTTCTGCAGGCTGTTCCGGCTGCTCCGGCTGAACCGGTGTATCTGCTACCGGAGTAATATTTTTTAATTCTGCAAGCTTTCTCTGTCCCAGTGTAATGTCATTTTCAATGCCCTGGATCTCTAACTTTTTCATCTCCAGATTCAGCTCGCTCTGTGTCGTATCGTATTCTAAAAGCTTATCACCGATTGCAACCTTCTGACCTTCCTCTACATATACCTTGGAAACGGTCTGGTCAGAATCTAAGTAAATATCCTGTGAAATATTATTCGTTACGGTTCCATAGCTTTGTGTATCGCTTTCCCAGTAACCCATGTTCAGATTCGAAACAGAGGTAACATCCGCTACCAGCTTCTTATTCTGATAGGACTGGTAAGCAAAGAGTCCGCCGCCTGTCGCAGAGACTAAAACAAGAACGACAATTACAATAATTATGATTTTCTTTTTCATTCTGTCTTCTCCTCTCTGACATGTTCGGATATTTCACCATCGATAATATACATAATACGCTTTGCATGCTTCGCAATATTGATATCATGTGTGATCATTACTACTGTTACTCCCTCGTCATTCAGGCTCTGGAACAGCTCCATGACCTGCTTACCGGACTTGGAATCTAATGCACCTGTCGGCTCATCTGCAAGCAGGATCTTCGGATGGTTTACAATTGCCCTTGCAATGGCAACACGCTGCTTTTGTCCACCGGACAACTGGTTCGGGCGGAAGGTTGCACGGTCTGCCAGTCCAACTCTCTCTAATGCCTTGAATGCTCTTTCTTTCCGTTCCTTCTTCTTCACTCCCGCATAACTGAGCGGCAGGGAAACATTATCAAGTGCGGTCTCTTTTGGCATAAGCTGAAAGTTCTGGAATACAAAGCCGATTCCATTTAAACGGACTGCAGATAATTCCTTGTCCTTTAATGCTAACACATTCTGTCCTGCTAATTCATACGTACCGGAAGTCGGACGGTCTAAGCATCCGACAATATTCATCAGTGTTGACTTACCGGAACCGGACGGTCCCATGATCGCAACATATTCTCCTTCCTCTACCTGAAAGGATACATCCTTTAATACAGGGACTACCAGCTTATCCTGCTGATAATCTTTGTAGATATTCTGTAAATTCAGTATCATTCAGCCACCTCCGCATTTGAAGAGCTTCCTGCTTCCTGTTCTACCTGCTGTTCAAGCATCTTTTTTTCATCTTCTTCGCTCATCCCAGCAGCCGGATCAACGTTCATCTGCTCGGTATTGCCCATACCATCATCATACATCATCTCAGTATCGCCCATACCGTTATTGTACATCATCTCGGAATTGCCCGTGCCCTCATCGATTATCTCAGTACCATCCTGATTATATAATGGAGAACTGTAATCTACATCTTCTGCATTGGTAACCGTCTTCATGCCCTCTTCCATACCGTCAATCGGCCATGCAATATAATCTTCTTCCGTCAGTCCTGACTTAATCTCATACTCGTCCAGATTCTCGTCATATTCGCCTAATTCTACCGTACGTTTCTCTAACTTTTCTCTGTCATTTGCCACCCAGACATAAGGATCACCATCCTTCTGGATAATATAGCTGCTGGTTAACCAGATACCATCCTTCTTCTCGCCCTGGCCCATATCCAGTTCAATGTACACATGCTGTCCTAAGATCAGTCCATCCATGGAATCTAAAGCAACATAAAACGGATACTTTGTAGTTGTCGTCGTATCGTCGCTGCTGCTGTCTGAGTAAGAATCGCTGTTGCTTGTAACCGTATTTTCCGTGTCGATCTTACTGATCGTTCCCTTCCAGGTAAGTGTCTCATCCACACGGGAACGGATGATCACCGGCTGTCCGGCATTGATCATGCTCATATTGGTCTCATTGACCATTCCCTTTACCTGATACTCTCCGGTTGCAAGGATCGTCATATAAGCGGCACTGTTTCCATTGTCATCCGTACCACTCTCATTGATCGATTTTACCACACCTGCGATCTTACTTGTTACCACACTGTTATCGATCGATTTCTGTGTCTTATCGATCTCTGCCTGTTTGCTCTTACGGTTGTACTCAGACTGCTTGATGGAAGCCTGTGCAGTCTGGATCTGCGTGGTATATTCAAACTGCTGGTCTGCCGGTGCTGCTGCCTTCTCTGCCTGTAACTCCGCGATCTGTGTATTATAACCGGCAATCTCATTTGCAATATTCTCTAACTCTAACTTCTGCTGCTCTAACTGTAACGCAAGCTCTTCTGTGTCATAGGAGAATAACTGGTCACCCTCTTTGACTTCGTCACCTTCTTTGACAAAGACTTCCTTCACTGTGCGGTCTCCGTCTTTATTCACATCCCAGGAACCCTGCGGTTCAACCACTCCACTGTATCGGTTATTATCTCCACCATACTGTGATATCACGGTTGATACGGTCTGGACGAATACTTTGTCCTCCGAACCGCCTGCCTTATTACCGATCTTTCCGGAAAAATACAGCCCCCCGACTGTTGCAGCTGCCACAAGAACAACCACTCCAATGATAATTCCCACTTTCTTTTTGCTCATTTTCTTCCTCCTGATATTTGAAGTCTCTTTATTTCGAAATCCACGGGGTATGTATAAAAAAGATAGCCGCGAATTTACCACTCACAGCTATCTTATCATTTAAAACTTAGGAAAACAATTCTAGTTTCTTAAAATTTACTTAATATGGAATTACTTTAATGGATATTTTTTTGTCAGACTCTCTACCAGTGCCTTTGCTTTTTCTGCTGCCGGCTCGCCTTCTTTGATCATCATGGCGATTGCTTCTGCAATCACATCCATATCCTCTGTATTCATACCTCTTGATGTAACCGCCGCTGTTCCAAGACGGACACCACTTGTTACGAACGGAGACTTCGGATCGTTTGGAATCGTATTCTTGTTACAGGTGATATTTACAGAGTCTAATAACTTCTCAACTGCCTTACCGGTCAGGTCGTAGTTCGTCAGATCTACTAACATCAGATGGTTGTCCGTTCCTCCGGATACGATCTTGATGTCTCTTTTCAACAGTCCCCTGCATAATGCCTGGGCGTTATCCACGATTCCCTGCTGATATACCTTAAACTCCGGCTGTAATGCTTCCTGTAAGCAGACTGCCTTGGCTGCAATGACATGCATTAACGGACCGCCCTGGATTCCAGGAAATACCGCCTTATTAAAGTTATACTTATCTGCTGCTTCCTGATTGCAGAGGATCATTCCTCCTCTCGGTCCACGCAGTGTCTTGTGGGTTGTTGTAGTAACGACATCTGCATATGGGATCGGGCTTGGATGAAGACCTGCTGCAACTAAGCCTGCGATATGTGCCATATCGACCATCAGAACTGCTCCACATGCGTCTGCGATCTCACGGAACTTCTTGAAGTCGATGGTTCTTGCATATGCACTTGCACCTGCGATGATCATCTTCGGCTTGCACTCTAATGCGATCCGTTTTACTTCATTATAATCAATGAATCCTTCATCATTGACCCCATATGGTACAATATGGAAATAAGTTCCGGAGAAATTGACCGGACTTCCGTGTGTCAGATGTCCGCCATGGTCTAAGTTCATTCCCATAACCGTATCACCCGGCTTTAAGATTGCAAACTGTACCGCCATATTTGCCTGTGCTCCTGAATGTGGCTGAACGTTTACATAATCACAGCCAAACAGCTTCTTTGCACGCTCGATTGCAAGATTTTCCACTACATCCACACAATCGCATCCGCCATAGTATCTCTTTCCCGGATAACCCTCTGCATATTTGTTTGTCATGACACTTCCCATTGCAGACATAACTGCCGGGCTTACCCAGTTCTCCGATGCGATCAGCTCGATATGACTGTTCTGACGGTCAAATTCTGCTGTGATCGCATCTGCCACTTCCTGATCCACTTTCTGGATATCTTCCAATGTATACATCGCATTTTCTCCTTTAGCATTTTCTGTTGCTACTTAGTATAGGATATTTAGTGCTGATTTTCAAGCACTTTTACTTTATCACGTTAAAATATTGTAGAACCATGCAGACAATACCACACGATCATGATTTGCAGGATCAGAATAGCCGGCATTCCGATTACAAAATACCAGTGTTTTGTCTTGTGGCGGAACAGATACATGCCCGCCCAGGTTCCGACACTTCCTCCGATCAGACTGACGAAAAATAATGTCTTCTCCGGTATCCTCCATGCATGTTTTTTTGCCTTTGCCTTATCCATTCCCATCACAGCCACTCCGATCAGATTTATCAGGATCAGATAAGCCGCCATGAACTTATATTCCATATGAATCAACACACCTCTCTATCAGGAATTCCCTATAAAGTAAAAACACGCCGGCATTGCTGCCGGCGCATTCTGTGTTATTTCTTTGCTTTTTCTTTCTTCGCAAATCTTGTACGGAATACATACCAGATCTCTGTTGCAATACAGATAGAAGAATAAGTACCACTGACGACACCAACCATAAGTGGAAGTGCGAATTCCTTGATGGATGTTACACCAAGGATATAAAGCAGGAATACCATTACAAAGGTTGTAATCGATGTATTTAAGCTTCGCGAAATCGTCTGTGTAATACTCTTATCTGCAACGGTCTTTAAGGTCTCTGCATCTGTACCGCGGGTTGTCTTAAGATTCTCACGGATACGGTCAAAGATAACAATCGTATCATTGATCGAGTAACCGATGATCGTCAACATAACTGCGATAAACGTACTGCCGACAGACAGACGAAGCAGGGAGTAACAGGTCAGGATCACTAATACGTCATGGATCAGCGCAAGGATTGCTGCGGTAGCAAAACGAATGTCACTGAACCGGAACCAGATGTAAATAAGCATCAGGATCGTTGCAATGATCACTGCCCAGATTGCATCTGCTGTCATCTCAGAACTGATCGTGGAACTGATATTTTCTGCGGAGATTGTAGACTCATCTACACCAAGCTTGTCTGCGAGTGCACTGTTTAATGCTTCACGTTCATCCAGGTCAAGGCTGCGTGTCTTGATGACAACTTCGTTGCTTCCCTCTACCTTCTGGAACTGGACATTGTTATCGCCTGTTGCATCTGCAACAACCGGCTCTACCTTTGAATCAAGATCTGCAAGAGAGTAATCCTTACCAAGATCTGCGGTAGTAGCTGTACCTCCCATGAACTCAAGGCTGTAATTTAAGCTGCCCTTGCCATTTGCCTTATTGACACCCATACCAACAAATCCGGCTGCGATGATCACCAGTGAGATAATGAAAAATACATGTCTCTTGCTGATAAAGCTGATGGATCTGCGATCCTTCTGTACACCATAGAACTTGACATCCTTAAATCCAAGTGCATATAACGCATTCATTAAAAGTCTTGTTACGACAAGTGCCGTAAACATCGATAAGATAATACCGATCGCCAGTGTATAAGCGAATCCCTTAACGGTACCGGATCCCTTGATACCTAATACTGCTGCTGCGATCAGTGTTGTGATATTACCATCGATGATCGCAGATAATGCTTTCTGGAAACCTGTCTTAATTGCGGTTGAAACCGTCTTGCCGCTTGCAATCTCCTCACGGATACGTGCGAAGATGATAACATTCGCATCTACCGCCATACCAATGGAAAGAATAATACCTGCAATACCCGGTAAGGTGAGCGTTACTTCAAATAAGTAGATAACCGCTACCACAAGTGCGGAATAAATTGCAAGCGCGATCGTTGCCGCAACACCTGCAACCCAGTAGTAAGCGATCATAAATACTGCGATTAATGCAAGACCGATAGCTGCTGCCTTTAATGCAGTAGAAATTGCCTCATTACCAAGCTGTGCTCCTACCACCTTAGACTGTAACTCCTCTAACTTTAAGGACAGAGAACCGATACGGATCGAAGATGCAAGATCCTCTGCTTCCTGATAAGTACTCATACCGGAGATCTGTGCCTTTCCTCCGGTAATTGCTTCGTTTACCTTCGGTGTGGAAATGGCTTCATCATCATAGTAGATCGGGCAGATCTTACCAACATTTGCGGTCGTAACATCTGCAAACTTCTTCGTACCTTCGTCATTTAAAGTAAGTTCAACGACGAATTCCTTGTTCTGCATCTGGTCATTGATCGTAGCTGCCTGTGCATCTGCCACATCATCACCGGTCATATAAACATTTCCTTCCGGATCCTTGAATTCCAGGGAGCCCGGTTTACCAAGATCCTCTAAGATCTGGTTGGCATCCTTTACACCAGGAATCTCAACGGTGATACGGTCATCACCTTCCTGATATACTGCTGCCTCTGTACTATAACCCTCAACACGCTTCTGCAGCTTATAGATCGTATCCTTCATCTGCTCTGCGGTCGGATTGTCCGATACAACCTGATAGGTGATACTTACACCACCTGCAAGATCAAGACCAAGCTTGATATTCTTGTCTTCTCCGGTTCCGGTAGAAGACAGAATGACGGATGCGTAATATGCAAGTCCTGCCAGTGCAAGAAGCAATGCAAGAAGGACTGCAACGCCTTTACTTTTCTTCATTTTGGTTACCTCTCCTATATTTTATTCTTCTTCCGCTAAAGCGGCCTTTATCATAATCGCGCATTCCACACGTTTCTTTTGTAATGCACAGCCGATATCATATGCATCATGGATGTCTCCATGGAAATTATAGGAATTTGCCGCACAGCCTCCACTACAGTAGAATCTTGCAAAACACTCTCTGCATTTTGGCTTTGCATACACATTACAGCACTTAAACTCATCACAGATGTCGGTACGTTTGATTCCTTCTGTCACATTGCCTAACAGAAAGTCCTCATTTCCAACAAACTGATGGCATGGATATAAGTCACCCCATGGTGTTACTGCAAGGTACTCGGTTCCGGAACCACAGCCGGATAAACGCTTTGCCACACAAGGACCACCCTCAAGGTCAATCATAAAGTGGAAGAAATTAAAGTCCTTTCCTTCCTTATGACGACGGATCATCTCTGCTGCAAGCTTGTCATATTCCTCAAATAACTGTGGAAGATCTTCTTCACGCAGTGCATAATCATCGGTCTCCTGTGCAACCACCGGTTCCACAGAGATCTGCTTGAATCCAAGATCTGCCAGGTGTAGCACATCGTTGGAAAAGTCCAGATTGTTATGTGTAAAAGTTCCTCTCACATAATAGTTGTTCTGGTTCCTGCTCTCTGCGAACTTCTGGAACTTCGGTACGATCGTATCATAGCTTCCCTGTCCGCCACGGAACGGTCTCATATGGTCATTGACTTCTTTTCTTCCGTCAATGCTCAATACAACGTTTGCCATCTCTTTGTTGGCAAACTCCATGATCTCATCATTTAAAAGGATTCCGTTTGTCGTAAGGGTAAAACGGAAGTTCTTATTATGTATCTTCTCCTGCTCTCTTCCATAAGCCACAAGATCTTTTACTACCTGAAAATTCAGGGTCGGTTCCCCACCAAAGAAATCCACTTCAAGATTCTTACGGTTACCGGAATTAGCAATCAGAAAATCTAACGCCTGCTTACCTACCTCATAAGACATCAGCGCACGTCTTCCATGATACTCGCCTTCCTCTGCGAAACAATATCTGCATGCAAGGTTGCAGTCATGTGCAATATGCAGACATAATGCCTTTACCACTGTCGGTCTCTTCTTGAAGTCCGTAATATAATCCTCATACTGATCCTCGGTAAAAAGCTCCTGATTTGCTTTTAATTCCTCGATCTCCTCAAAGACCTCATCTAATTCTTCCTTTGAATACTTATCCTTCAGTTTTTCGATAATGGTGCCGCGGTCTTCCGCTTCGTATAACGCAATCACATCATAGGTTGCATCATCTACTACGTGGATCGCACCACTGTTCACATCCAGAACAATATTATAGCCGTTATTTTTATACTGATGAACCACTACAATATTTCCTCACTTTCTATTCTTCACTCAGTTTTCATAGGGAACAATTTCCTAAGGAAAAAATTCCTAAGAAAAGATTTCCTAATACGAACAAATGACCGCACGCCTTCGCGAACGGTCGTATTTGTCACATGATTCTGTTTCTGATCACAGGCTACAGATTATTTGCACTGCTCACATGTCTGATTTCCTACTGTACAGGAAGTCTTGCATGCTGACTGACAAGATGTCTGGCATTCGCCACATCCGCCTTTTTTGATTGTGTTCTGTAACTTTCTTGTATTTAATGTCTTTACATGTTTCATGATGATTTCTCCTTTCAACAAAATACCTTATGTTAGTATACCACATACTCTTCGTGAAGAAAAGCATTTTTTATCATTTCCTGTGGCACAGCCACAAGAGCTTTTCTCTCAGCTGACCATTCCACCAACGGTAGCAGATGCCACGCAAAGAACCATCGTTGTCAAAAAATGAACTGCATCATTTCCAAATCCATGGTTCAACAATAAAGACACAATAAACAGGATCAGAAAATAGACTGCCCCAAGCAGTGCGCCCCATAAGAACTTCCGTACCTTTTGCAGCTTTCCTGCCAGAAATCCACCGAAAAAACCTGTCAGAATATAAATAGCAAGAATGGATAAATTGACTACCTGTTCGCTTAAATCAAACTTATATAAAAGCGCTGCCAGTATCACCAGTGCAGTTCCTGTCAGTACATACATTGCAAAAAGGACCTTTGCCGCTGTTTTTATTCTGTTTTTTCCCATTCATTCCTTTCCGCTGCCTGCCGCACAGCGATCGCTTCATTTTCTCTTACTCTATATCTATGCGTTGTTTCACGGATTATGCATTTCTGATATAGTCCAGATACTGCTTTCCCTGATCTGTGATCATATCCTTACAGGCAAATCCAAGTTTTTTTGTCAGATGTATGGATCTGGTATTTTCCGGTTCGATCAGGCAGTGTATCTGCTGTTCCCCCAGATGCTCTGTGGCATATTGCAGGATTGCCTCACAGACCTCGGTCGCATAGCCCTGATTCTGATGATCCGTTGCAATCGCATAGCCCAGTTCTAATTCCGCCTCACCGTGAAGTGTGCGGTTCTCCAGTCCTGCCCTGCCGATCACCCTCTGGCTGTTTTTTTCAATCACAAGCCACATGCCATATCCATAAAACGCATACATATTCTCAATATAAGCACGCTGATAGCGTTCCTCCTGCTCTCTGTCATACAGCGGTTCCATATAATCCGTCATATGCGGCTGTTCATACAACGCAAATAATGCGTCAAGATCTGCCAGTTCCAGTTCCCGTACCACACAGCGTCCGGTTTCTAAGATCGTCCATGGCAGATGATGATACCTCTGCCATGCATGGTATACTTCTATCGCATCCATATCCGTAAAATCCTCCACCAGAAGGCTGCTTGCCATCCGTTCTTCCATCGGATAATCGGGATTGGCATATGCAATCGCAGCGACCCTCTCACACCTTGCCATATGAAGCACTTCATCTGTTGCCGCAAGTACAAGTACCTCTGTAGGATCAAGCTTTTCCCGTTTCAGGATCTCTGCAAGTGCTATCTGACTGACTGCTTTTTCCTCTGCGATCACTGTGATCCCATGTGTCCGCAGTTCCCTGTACAGATGTCTTACATCCTTCGGATAGTAAACGTCCCCATCCTTCTTTTGCTGTAATTCTCTTTTGTAAAAAAGTACTGCCCGGAATACCGGCTTTTTCTCTTCTTTTCTCATCATACCTGTAAATTCTCAATATTATATCTTTACGAATCTTCTTTTTTCTTATATGATTAAACTGTTTCGTGACAAACAGTTTGTTTCATCATAGTATTGTTTATCTGTTTTGTCCAGCAAAATGAATTTCAGGAATTTTTCAGAAAAGAGGAAAAAGAAATGGCACAGAATCCAATCATTACATTTGAAATGGAAAACGGAGATATCATGAAAGCTGAGTTATATCCGGAAATCGCACCAAATACCGTAAATAACTTTATCAGCCTTGTCAGCCAGGGCTTCTACGACGGACTGATCTTCCATCGTGTAATCAACGGCTTTATGATCCAGGGTGGTGACCCGGAAGGAACCGGAATGGGTGGTCCCGGTTACGGAATCAAGGGAGAATTCGCACAGAACGGTGTGGCAAATGACTTAAAGCATACCGCAGGTGTATTATCCATGGCCCGTTCCATGATGCCGGACTCCGCAGGTTCCCAGTTCTTCATCATGCACAAAGATGCTCCTCACTTAGATGGTGCATATGCAGCATTTGGTAAAGTAACCGAAGGTATGGATGTCGTAGATAAGATTGCAACCGTAAGAACCGATTACTCCGATCGTCCAATGGAAGACCAGAAGATGAAAACCGTAACGGTTGAGACTTTTGGAGTTGCATATCCGGAACCGGAGAAGTGCTAATCTTAGCTTTTTGCTGTATATACAGTAAAAAAGAGATCTGCTTTTGCTGAGCAGATCTCTTTTTTAACCGCTTTTTAAATTGTTTTCCTTTTCTACAGTACCTTGGATAAAAATTCGCAAAGACGCGGGTTCTGTGGATTCGCAAAGAACTCCTCCGGTGTATTTTCTTCCTGGATCTGTCCATCATTGATAAACATTACACGGCTTGCAACCTCTCTTGCAAAGCCCATCTCATGCGTTACAACAACCATGGTCATTCCATCCGCCGCAAGTTCCTTCATGATCTCTAAGACCTCTCCGACCATTTCCGGATCTAATGCTGAGGTCGGCTCATCAAAGAGCATTACATCCGGATTCATGGCAAGGGATCTTGCGATCGCAATACGCTGCTTTTGTCCACCGGAAAGCATTGCCGGATACGCATCTGCTTTTTCTGAAAGACCAACACGCGCTAATAACTCTAACGCACGCTTCTCGGCCTGATCTTTTTTCATCAGACCGGTCTGTACCGGTGCAAGCATGATGTTTTCCTTTACCGTGTAGTTCGGGAAAAGATTAAACTGCTGGAATACCATTCCGATCTTCTGACGCATCTTATTGATGTCTACGGACTTGTCCGTAATATCCATACCCTCAAAGGTAACGACTCCGGAGGTCGGTATCTCTAACAGGTTCAGGGAACGTAAGAAGGTGGACTTTCCACATCCGGATGGTCCGATGATCGCTACTACCTCACCCTGTCTGATCTGTGTGGAGATACCATTTAAAACCACATGATCTCCAAATGTCTTTTTTAATTCTTT
>ERZ1034873.407-NODE-407-length-24825-cov-5.590472_pt1 | contig 24825 bp, 24 predicted proteins | sample MGYA00520689_ERZ1034873 | MGnify/ENA primary metagenome ERZ1034873 (study PRJEB33766, sample SAMN09781722) | gut metagenome | biome: gut microbiome | host: Homo sapiens | place: Madagascar | study: EMG produced TPA metagenomics assembly of the PRJNA485056 data set...
TGACAAATAAACAAACATGAACAAGTAGGGCAAGCTGTTACCAAATACCTACCCAGGAGGTTTCTATGAATACCGATACCCTCACCACATTCCTAAAGCTCTCAGAGATCCGCAACTATACCCAGACTGCACGCCAGCTTTTTGTTGCACAGTCTACGGTGACAAACCGGATCTTCGAATTAGAAAACGAATTAGGATTCCCTCTCTTCGTCCGTGAACGCAAAAACCTGACCCTTACAACCGAGGGAGAGCACTTTTTAGAATATGCCAGAAGAATCTTAGATCTGGAACGCTCTGCCATTCAGGAGCTTTCGAATCTGAATCATTTTACGCAGTCCCTGCGGATCGGTTCCACGAATACAATCTATGAGTGCCATCTGATCCAGCCGCTGCTCGCCTATCAGAAAACGCACCCGGACATCAGCATCTCAGTCAGTATTGATCACTCCATGCCGCTCCTTCAGATGTTGCAGGATCATATCTTAGATGTGGTCTTTACCTATGTTCCGCATGAAAAAAGCCCGATCCTCTCCACCGCTTTCGTAACGGACCCACTGGTGCTTGTCACCGGATGGAAGAATACAGACTTTGCAGAAGGCATCCACCAGAGCGAACTGATCGAAATGCCCTACTATTACTGTGACTTTCCGTTTCAGGAGCTTGGCAGCTTTATTAAGAACCTGTTTCCAAAGGGGCACCCCTTTCCGCTTACTATGGACCGGAGCGTGAACCTGCTGCCGTTTCTCTTAGAAGGCGATGGCTACAGCCTCCTGCCACAGAGCCTCGTTGCTCCGTATATCCGGGATAAAAAGCTGCGCACGATCGCTACGCTTGACTTTACGGTACCACCGGTCCATGGCTATGTCGAATACTGCAAGGATACTCCGGCAGGGAATCTGATCGAAGATCTGACCGCCCTGCTATAGACAGGTATACCTACATGCAGAAACAATCCCCCGCTTCAGCCGGTCGAGTGCCTCAAGTACGACTGCCTTCGGACATGCGAGGTTCATTCTCTGCAATATCCCATTTCAGAGATCCTGTATTTCTTCTCTGACAGATCTGATCAAAATTATAATTCACGTTTCCTTCCCTCCTGTTTTTTTATCCATTTTTCCCGGTATAACCGGATTAAGAAAATCAATCCGCGGAAACACAGTTCCACGCACATTGCCACCCATACACCGGTTAAGCCATATGGTTTTACCAATATCACCGCAAGAAATAATCTGACACACCAGATGCTGAAAAAATTCATCAGACTTGGAATCAGGGTATCTCCCGCACCACGCAATGCCCCGGATGCAACAATCGACGCTGCAAACATCGGCTCTGCAAAGGCTTCGATCCGAAGCACATAAGCACCCAGCTCCTGTATCCGGATATCCGGTGTCAGGAGTTCCATCATAACCGGTGCTGCCACAAACATGACTGCACCCGTCACCGTCATCACTGCAATTCCAAGCCAGACCGTCATCCGCGCGAACTTCCGTACCAGTTCCTTTCTTCCCGCGCCAAGGCTCTGCCCAACCAGCGTCGTTGCTGCATCCGCAATTCCATAACCCGGCATATAGCAAAGACTCTCGGCTGTAATCGCAAAGGAATTCGCCACAATCGCTATTGTTCCAAGCGGTGCAACGATACGTGTCGTTGCGATCATTGCGCCACACATAAAAATATGCTCCGCTGCGATCGGTGCTGCGATCCTGACTGCCCGGATCAGATACTGTCTTTTAATCAAAAAGCTGTTACCTCTGACCAGATGAAGATGCTTATCCCGGAAGCAAAGCAAGTACATCATGCATACAGCGATCACAAGCTCGGCAAGCGCAGTACCGAGTGCCGCTCCGGTTACGCCCAGTCCTGCTCCCGGCAGTAACACCGCTTTTCCAAAGATCGTAACCGTCCGTGACGGAAAGATCAGCAGGGAGTTAAAGATCACGTCCAGAAAGCACATCGCAACATTTAACATGCTCGGTAGCCGCATATTACCACTGCATTGCAGCATATTTCCTGCCAGCCGGTTTAACTGTATTGCCGGAATGGACAAAACGTAGATTCGAAAATACGATACCGCATCTGCCCGGATTGATATATCTGCATGAAGCCATCCCGGAAGTGGTCCACTGATCACCATTCCGATCGTAAGCAGGATTCCGCTAAAAATCACCGCACACAACAGAGACTGCTGCAATACGCTTCCTGCTTCCTTCATCTTCCCTGCTCCGATCAGTTGTGCGACCTGTACGGAAAATCCGATCGCTGCGGCAGAACAGACTCCGCCAAACAGCCAGGTCGTGCTTGACACCAGTCCGATCGATGCCGATGACTCTGCACCAAGGCTTCCTACCATCGATGCGTCAATATACTGCATGATGATCGAGGTGATCTGGGCAAGCACTGCCGGCAGGCTTAAGCGCAGTACCAGTATGAGTTGTTCCCTTAGTGACAGTTCCTGCTGTCCCCGGATCTTACCAAGCAGATGCTTTACCTGATTCTTTTCCTTTTCCATTTTCCTCCTAATCGAGCTGTTCCTCTTCTTCTGTCAGAACAAACTGTGTATCCTCTTCCCGCATCTGGGAATGATCAAAAATCACTTCTTCGATCGTCTGCGCCTGGATCTTTCTTGAATATGGATTCTTCACGCTGTCAATCTAACTGTCAATCTGAGCATCTACTGTAGCATATTCAAATGCAAGATTCGTATTGAGCAGCTTGCAGTCCTTCATCACGATATTGTCCATATAGCACATGCCCTGCTCACTTTCCACGGTACATCCGATCAGTGTAATGTTCTTCGGATTCCAGCCAAAATAATCGCCCTTTGCCACGATATTTTCCATATGGACGTTCTTACAGTTCCATAAAGTCTCTTTCTTGCCATCTCAAATAACGTACTGTCGATTACCTCTACATTCTCACAATACCAGAGTGGATATTTCCACTGGAACAGGCTGTGATCGATCTTCAGGTCACGGCTTTCCTTTAACGGGGACTCTCCATCTGCAAACGTACAGTAAGACAATGTAAGATACCTGCTCTGGAATAATGCTTAAAAGGCATGGAAAAAGAATGCCTCCCTTTTTCAAAAAAGGAAGACATTCTGATAAACGATACGCTTTTAAAGTGTCTGATCTAAAAATTCTGTCATCTCAAATACAAGTGCATCACAGTGCTGCTTCTTCGGAATCCCCTGATCTCTTGCCTCTGTCAGAAGATCTGCACACTCTGTCGAATGATGCTTCTTACGAAACTCCTGTAACAGTACACTCGCGTCTGACTTATCATATCCATGCATACCAAGGATCATAAAGGCTGCGCTTAATACGCCACAGGTAGAGCCATGCATCATACCGGAACCGAAAAATGCTCCTAGTGCTTCTGCCTGATCCTTTGTTAAATGCAGCTCTTCTGCAAATGGCACTAACAGTGACTGTGCACAGTTATAGTGGTGCTCCACGTTTGCACGAAGCTGTTTTACTTCTTCCATATGACTCTTCATCTGTCTGTATCCTCCGACTACTTTGCATTTGCTTTCTGCTGGAACTTCTCGTTAAAAATGATGAAACGCTCATGCTCGCCTTCACCGATCAGGCCTCTCTCATCGTAGGCTTCTACATGGAATACCAGTCTTCTGCCATCGACTTCTACTAACTCTGTCTTAGCTGTTACCTGCATTCCAACCGGTGTTGCGGATGAATGCTTTACATTCATCATTGTACCGACCGTACCCTGGCCTTCCTCTAATTCACCTGCAACACTCTGATATGCTGCCTGTTCCATCAGCGCGATCATACATGGCGTTGCAAATACCTGTAACTCTCCACTTTTCATGGTTGCCGCTGTATTGCTGTTATCTACAACTGTCGTTGCTTCTCCTCTTATGCCTGTTTCTAACATTTTATCCTCCATTCCTGCATGTGAAAATCTATTTTCACACGATCCTAAGTTTCGTTCTAACACTCAAAATCCATACTCAGACGTACCTCAACATTCGGGCGCACATACGTATCTGCCACTGCTACATGCTTCGGATGTGTCTGATATCCCTTTAGTGCCTGTTCATCCGTAAACAGACTGTCCATCATAATATCTGCGGAAGAGGATGGCAGATACTCTGTCCGGATCTGCATTTTCTCTAAGCCATCGATCTGACCTTCGAGTGCCTCTAAGCGTTCCTTGATCTCTTTTTTTGCCTGTTCTTTTTCCTCTTCGGAAAGTGAATCCTTTAACTTCCATAAAATCATATGCTTAACCATATTAATCTCCATTCCTGCGCATTTTTTCTGCGCATCTCAAGTTTGTGCGCAAGCGCAAATCTTGTGTGTGAAAATCTATTTTCACGCTATTCCTCATTTCCGCATGTGTAAAATCTTACTTCTCAAGCGGAATCTTCTTATCCGCTTTTAATATATGGTTCGATAGCCATCCCAGTAAGAATGCAATCAGCTCTTCTAAGTATTCCTGCTGATTGTCATCCACTTCGTCAAGATTGATCTCTGTCAATTTTTCTACAAAGGCTTCATGTGCGCGCTTCTGCCCCGGTAAGCCTTCATAGCCGATGCGCTCCATATATTCCTCTTCATCCTGAAAGTGATGTACGGTATAATCCTTAAGCTCTGCTAAAATCCGCATGATCTCATCATACTTATCATGTAACAGCTCTGCATGGATCACCTGATTGGTCTCACGGATAATATCAAACAGCCGCTTATGCTCCTCATCTACCAGTGCGATTCCGGTGCGATACTGATCTGTAAATGCGAACGGATCATCTTCTGCTCCGACCGGTGCGATCTTACCGATCATAATATCGCTTCCTAAGATATGATGATACAGCCACTTTGCAAGGAACTGAAGCATATCCTCCATCACTGCCCGGCTGCCCTCTTTTGTAACCGGTGTCTGCTCCATCTGCTCTACCTTCGCCACAAACTGAGCATGCTCCTTTTTCTGACGCTCTAACTCCGGATCTGCATGCTCCTGCATATATTCTTCTTCATGGGCAAAATGCTCCGCTGCATATTTCTTCAACGCTGCGATCATATTCTTTGCCAGCTCCACCGAACCATCTGTCTCTTCTAATAACTGCATGGCTTCGTTGATCAACCCAAACAGTCTCTCATGTTCTTTATCAATGACCTCAATGCCGGTCCGGCAATCTTCTGTAAAACGATACATAGCTTCTCCTTTCTTCACGGAACTTATCTATCCCACAGTATACCACATCTGCCTTCCGTTTGTCCTGTTTCTGTTACAGGAAATAGAAAAAAACAATCAGTCCGAGAATGATCCGATACCAGCCAAACACCTTAAAATCATGCTTTTTGATATAACTCATCAAAAACTTGATAACCAGCACAGATACTGCAAATGCAACTGCCATACCAAGGATCAGTACCAGCAGCTCCGCACTTGAAAAATGCAGTCCGAATTTCAGGATTTTTAATGCACTTAAGCCAAACATAACCGGTACGGCAAGGAAAAAGGTAAACTCTGCTGCCGCCACTCTCGAAACACCGATCAAAAGTGCACCGATGATCGTGGCACCGGATCTTGAAGTCCCCGGAATGATCGAAAGCACCTGAAACATCCCGATCCAGAATGCAGTCTGATAGGTAATATCCTGCAGTGTCTGTATCTTCGGCTTGCGCCGTTTATTCCAGTTTTCAATAAAAATAAAAGCAATTCCATAAAAAATCAGTGCGATCGCGATCACGACCGGAGTATGCAGATGCGCATCGATATAATCATCAAAAAGAATCGTTACGATTGCCCCCGGAATACAGGCAGCCACAACCTTAAACCACAGGGAAAAAATATCCTTTCTGATCACAGGCTTCGTTTTATCCCTGCACTGGAACGGCCACATCTTCTTCCAGAAAATCAGGACGACTGCAAGGATTGCCCCAAGCTGTATCACCACAAAAAACATATCCTTGAAGGAATCGCTCATATCCAGTGAAATAAATTCATCCACCAACAGCATATGACCGGTACTGCTGATCGGCAGCCACTCGGTAATTCCTTCTACAATTCCCAAAAAGATCACTTTTAAGATCTCAATAAAATCCAGTATCATAACTCTGCTCCTTTTCTATATTATGAAATTTCATCTTGTAACCTGTTCCTGCTTTCCTCTGTATTTACGAAAGATCAGGATAAAACATAACAGATGCACCCCGGCAGTCAGTATCCATGAGATCGGATAAGAAATATACAGACAGGTCAGTGTCCGCTTTGCCGCAAACACCGTGAAGATCCAGATCACACGGAAGCCGCATGCACCTGCCAGTGATACGATCATCGGCAGGATCGACCGTCCCATGCCACGGATGCTGCCGACGAATACATCCATAATGCCACACAGACAGTACGTCGTGCTGATCACGCTCATACGAAGGATTCCGTAATGGATCACCTCTGCATCCGAAGAATAGATCCGAAGCAGATAACTGCTTGCAAGATATGCCCCGTTTCCAAGCACAAGTCCTACCGTTGTAACACAGATCAGACAACAGCCTAGGATCTTACCGATCCGGTTGTAATATTTTCCACCGAAGTTCTGGCTCGTGAAGCTGACCGAGGTCTGGTAAAACGCATTCATGGATGTATAGATAAATCCCTCGATATTCGCACCTGCGGTATTTCCTGCCATCGCAATCTCGCCAAACGAGTTGACGGAGGACTGGATCAGGACATTCGATGCCGCAAAGATCACGCCCTGCATGCCTGCCGGAATACCGATCGTCAGGATACGCTTCAACTTGCTTCCGGTAATCCGAAGCTTGCGTAAGTCTAACCGTATCATGCCATCGTACTGCATCAGACACCGCAGGATCAGAACTGCTGACACACTCTCTGAAATCACAGTTGCCAGTCCGACACCTGCAACGCCCATGTCAAAGGTAATGACAAAGACCAGATTTAAGATCACGTTGATCACACCGGAAACCACCAGATAATAGAGCGGTCTTTTCGTATCTCCAACTGCCCGGAGAATCGCACTTCCGAAGTTATATACCATCGTTGCCGGCATCCCTGCAAAATAAATCGTCAGATATAGCACCGACAGGTTTAATACATTCTCCGGCGAATCCATCAGTACCAACATCGGTCTTGACAGAAACACCCCTACTAAGATCAGCAGTCCCCCGCTGATCATACTTGTCAGGATTGCCGTATGAACGGTCTGTGATACCTCTTTTTGCTTTCCTGCTCCATAGAACTGTGCCACGACAACATTCGTTCCTACCGATAAGCCGATAAACAGATTGATAAAAAGATTAATCAGTGAAGTCGTCGAACCTACGGCTGCCATCGCATTGCTTCCCGCAAACCGGCCCACGACAATAATATCTGCTGCATTGAACAGCAGTTGCAAAATACCGGAAAGCATGACCGGCACTGCAAATACTATGATCTTTCCAAACAACGGACCATGACACATGTCTATCTCATTCGATTTTGTCTTTCCCGTTCCCATCTCATTCGTCTCTTTTCCTGATTCCAATTCCGATACGTTTCTTAGATAAAGTCTTCGATCAGATGACGCATACGTGAGCTTCGTAACTTCCGCAATGCCTTCGATTCGATCTGACGGATACGCTCTCTGGTTACACTTAATTCTACGCCGATCTCCTCTAAGGTCTTTGGCTGTCCCGATACCAGTCCGAAACGTTCAATGATAACCTCGCGTTCCCTGTCACTTAAGATACCAAGCATCTGATCGATATTTTCCCGCAAATGAGCCTGTTCTGCGGACTCCTCCGGAGAGATCATCTTATCATCTGCGATAAAGTTTGCAAGGGTGGAGTCTTCCTCATCACCGATCGTCATATCCAGTGAAGACGAATCCGATGCATACTGCATGATCTCAAGCAGCCGTTCCTCGCTGATCTTTAACTCTTTGGCAAGCTCAGAGTGACTCGGCTCTCTTCCCATCTCAAGTGTCATGTTCTTCTGTGTACGCGCCACCTTATTGATCTCCTCGACCATATGTACCGGCACACGGATGATCCTTGACTTATCTGCCAGTGATCTTGTGATCGCCTGCTTGATCCACCAGGTTGCATAGGTGCTGACTTTAAAGCCCTTTTCATAATCATATTTTTCAATGCCCTTGATCAGACCAAGATTTCCCTCCTGGATCAGGTCAAGGAAGGTAAGTCCCCGTCCGGTATAACGTTTTGCAATACTGACCACCAGACGAAGGTTACAGTTTACCAGCTCATCAAAGGCAGCCTTATCGCCTTCGTTCTTCCGCTGTGCAAGCTCCATTTCGCGTTCCTTGGATAAAAGCGGATAACGTCCGATCTCCTTTAAATACAGGCGCACCGGATCTTCTGTGCCGACACCGTCTAACCATGCAGACTCATCCATCTCTTCATCCTGCGAATCATCGTAGTCATACGATGGCTCACTCTGGCTGCTGCCATGGAAGCCTCCTTCATCCATCAGATCTTCCCGGCTCTTATCGGAAGTCTCAAAGCTGTGCTTTGCATAAATCTGTTCGGAAAAGTCGGTATCTAAAAGCCCGGACATGGAAATATCCTTATCGATTAAGATTCCATCCATATCCGCATCTAATTCATCCTCTGCATCTGTCATGGCTGAAGCTTCCATATCCTCCTCTTCCATGATGTTCCCACTCTGCGTCTGAACCTTCTCTGGCATTTTCTTTTCTGCCTCTTTTGCTCCGGCTTCGTCTGTTTTTGCTTTTACTTCTTTTGGCTGCACTGCTGCCGGAGTCTTTGTTTCCTGCTTCTGAACCGGCTGCTTCTTCTCCTGTTCCTCTACAGACTGTGTATTCTTCGCTTCCGCACCCTTTAAAACCTCGATCTGGCAGCCCTTCATATAGGCATGGATCTGGGCGATCTGTATCTCGGAAAAAGCAACTCCCGGAAAGGCATCTAAGATCTCCTGTTCTGTCAGGACATTGCCCTTCGTCTTTCCGATTTCCACCAGTTCATTCATTTTATTCATAAATATTTTTTCTGCAGACATAATATTCACCTGTGTTTCTCTTTTGAAATTAACATGCAGAAATCAGTTTATCATAATCTGTAGGTTTTTCAATCCATATCCGCAAATTTTTTCAGATTCTTTTTGGAACTTAGAAAAGGCAGACAGAAAAAGAACCCGGCTTTCGCCAGGTTCCTTTTCTGTTGATGTATATACTACTAAGGGGATTAGATAATTACTAATCTAATCGCAATTAGATTAGCACATATTAATGTAATTCTCTTGGAACAAAGTCCGGATAGGAAGACTCTAAGCCATGCTCGGTAGAATCTAATCCTTCGATTTCTTCTTCCCTGCTTGTTCTAAGACCGATGGTCTTCTGTAATACCTTAAAGATGATGAACATTGTAATCGCTGTCCAGGAAGCTACACAGACAACACCAAGTGCCTGGATTGCCAGATGATGAATACCACCTCCATAGAATAAGCCATCCTTATAATCGAAGAAGCCTACCATAAATGTTCCAAACATGCCGCAGACACCATGTACGGATACTGCACCCACCGGATCATCGACTTTTAACTTATCCTCGATAAAGTATACGGAACAGGTACAAAGAATACCTGCAAGAGCACCGATAATGAATGCTCCGATTGCATTAACATTTGCACATCCTGCGGTAATCGCTACCAGACCTGCCAGAGATCCGTTTAAGGACATTGAAATATCAGGCTTGCCATTCTTGATCCAGGTAAAGATCATTGCGGAACAGGTTGCTGCTGCCGGTGCGATCGTTGTTGTTGCAAAAATCTGTGATAACTGTAAGGTATCGGTTGCTGCTGCACCATTGAAGCCGTACCATCCAAACCAGAGGATGAATACACCAAGTGCACCGACTAACATATCATGTCCAAGAATCGGTTTTGATTTTCCGTTTTTGTCATATTTACCAATACGAGGTCCAAGCATTGCTGCGCCGATGAAGGCTGTGATACCACCTACCATATGGATTGCACAGGAACCTGCAAAGTCTGTAAATCCAAGATCTGTCAGCCAAGGTGTGCCGCCCCAGATCCAGTGTGCCTCGATCGGATATACCACAAGGCTGATCACAAAGCTGTAAATACAATATGTAATGAATTTGGTACGCTCTGCCATTGCACCAGAAACGATGGTTGCGGCAGTTGCGCAGAATACCAGGTTAAATACGAAGTTCGACCAGTCTGTTGTTGCAAAATCTGCAAATGGATCAAGTCCCCAGCCTGCGAATCCGCCATCTCCGCACAGAAGGTTATAACCTAACAGGTAAAATGCAACCGTACCAAGACAAAAGTCCATTAAGTTCTTCATAATGATGTTACCAGTGTTTTTTGCTCTGGTAAATCCGGCTTCTACCATACAGAAGCCACACTGCATAAAAAATACTAACGCTGTTCCCATAAGGAACCAAACACTCATATCCATAATTTATCCTCCTTATACTCAACAAAAAAGGAGATAACACAGTACGACAGAATTCGTCCTGTAATTATCTCCTTTGATAATCAATTACTCTCATATTCATTTTCACTTTCTATAACTATCCTCGTTTGTGGAATCCCAGCCACAGGTCTATACATCAAGCATCTTTCACCTTATAAGGCTTTTTCTCCATGCTCACCGGTACGGATACGGACAGCATCCTGGACATCATAAACGAAAATCTTACCATCACCAAAGTTACCGGTGTTGATCTCATCTACCACCTTGTCAATGACTTCCTCTGCCTTGTCATCTGCGACAACTGTCTCAACCTTGATCTTCGGCAATAAGGTTACATTGTAAGATGCTCCACGGTAATTCTTAATGATACCCTTCTGATTACCATATCCCATACTGTTTACAATATTCAGTCCGTTTACTTCACATCCCTCAAGAACACCCTTTAAGTCCTCAAGCTTTTCCGGTTTGATAATAATCTCTAACTTTTTCATACTTTACATTACCCTCCTCTTCTTAGCTATACATATATTATATTACCTGGCATCCTCCCCTTACAAGTCCATGCTTCTGCCCCTGGAAGGATGCCATGTGATATCAGATTAAATTATACTTCGAAGATCAGATCTCCGTAGGATGGCATTGGCCAGATATCCTTGTCAACAATCATCTCTAACTTGTCAACCGGTGCTCTTAATGCATCCATAGCTGTCTTTACTTCATCTCTGTAGAATACAGCCTGAGCTCTTCCTTCTTCCATCGTTCCACCCTTATCGGTAGCTTCGATCAGTTTTGCAAGTGCAGTCTTTGTTTCAGAAAGCAGATCAGATACCTCTGTTAACAGCTCTGTCTGTACGCTGATGTCTGCATCGCATACTGCCTTAACAGCATTTGCAGAGGTTGCAAGCTCTGTTGTATATTTGATAACTGCCGGAATGATCTGTTTTCCTGCAATATCGATCATTGCCTTTGCTTCGATGTTGATCTCCTTTGCATAGGTCTCATACTCGATCTCTACACGTGAATCAAGCTCTGCCTTGGTGAATACACCGAACTTCTCGAACAAAGCAACTGCTTTTTCTGTATTTAAGGATGGGATGGCATCTACCATAGACTTGATATTTGGAAGTCCACGTTTCTCTGCTTCTGCTACCCACTCGTCAGAATATCCATTTCCGTTGAATACGATTCTCTGATGTTCGGTTGCATATTTCTTGATCAGATCATGTACAGCCAGATCGAAATCATCTGCTTTCTCAAGAACATCACATGCCTCTGCAAATGCTTCTGCTACAATCGTATTTAATACAATGTTCGGCTGTGCGATAGAATCCTGGGAACCAACCATACGGAACTCAAACTTATTACCGGTAAAGGCAAATGGTGATGTTCTGTTACGGTCTGTTGCATCCTTCATGAAGTCCGGAAGTGTCTTAACACCTGTCTCTAACTTCTCACCGGATAAGCTGTGTGTTGCTTCGCCTGTGCTGATCAGCTGTGTAAGTACATCCTGTAACTGCTCTCCTAAGTATACGGAAAGGATTGCAGGCGGTGCCTCGTTTGCTCCTAATCTGTGATCGTTTCCGACATCGGCTGCTGACTCACGGAGAAGGTCTGCATGAATATCAACTGCTTTTAAGATACAGGTTAATACCAGTAAGAACTGGATGTTATCATGTGGTGTCTTGCCCGGATCTAATAAGTTGATTCCATCATCGGTTGTGATAGACCAGTTGTTGTGCTTACCGGAACCATTGACTCCTGCGAATGGCTTCTCATGAAGCAGGCACTGTAAGCCATGACGTCCTGCAACCTTCTTCATCATCTCCATGACTAACTGGTTATGATCTACGGCTACATTACACTCAGAATAAATCGGTGCTAACTCATGCTGTGCAGGAGCAACCTCGTTATGCTGTGTCTTTGCAGATACACCGAGCTTCCAGAGTTCTTCGTTTAAGTCCTTCATGTAAGCTGCGATTCTCTCACGGATCGTTCCGAAGTAATGGTCATCCATCTCCTGTCCCTTCGGAGGCATTGCTCCGAATAAGGTACGTCCGGTAAAGATCAGATCTTTTCTCTGTAAATATTTTTCTCTGTCTACGATGAAGTATTCCTGCTCCGGTCCGACGGAAGGAGTAACCTTCTTAGATGTTGTATTTCCAAATAATCTTAACAGACGAAGGGACTGCTCATTGATTGCTTCCATCGAACGAAGAAGCGGTGTCTTCTGATCGAGTGCCTCGCCTGTATAGGAACAGAAAGCGGTTGGAATGCAAAGTGTTGCGCCTGCTGCATCCTGTCTTACGAATGCCGGTGAAGTACAATCCCATGCGGTATATCCTCTTGCTTCGAATGTTGCACGAAGTCCTCCGGATGGGAAGGAAGATGCATCCGGCTCACCCTTGATCAGTTCCTTACCGGAAAAGCTCATCAGGACTTTTCCATTTGACATAGGTGCTGTAATAAAGGAATCATGCTTCTCTGCTGTTACACCGGTCAGTGGCTGGAACCAGTGTGTATAATGTGTTGCGCCCTTTTCGATTGCCCATTCCTTCATCTCATGTGCAACGACATCTGCTGTCTCAAGATCTAACTCTTTTCCTTCTTCAATAACTTCTCTTAATTTTTTGTAAGTCTTCTTTGGTAAACGCTCCATCATAACTGCATCATTAAATACGTTTTCACCAAAAATGTCTGCTACGTTAAAGTATTCGCTCATCTGATACATCCTTTCTTTTCAGCAACCGGTTCCCCCTAGTATGCTTTTCTTTATTTTTCGAAGATTATGTAAAAAAAAGGGCATTCCACACCTGTTGGAACACCCTTGTTCGTTTTTCACATATTCTTTTTGTTGCTACTAAGATAACTCAAAAAGACTTAAATTGCAATAGCAAATTTTACTTTTTCTATTTTATACAAAATCAGTAACAAAAAGGGAGTATTTTCGTCAATATGTCTTATTCTGCTTTTCCAACTGATCCAAATAACTCCATTTTCTCTTTTACAGTAGCTTTGATTGCTTCTGCACCAGGAGCTAATAACTTACGAGGATCGAATCCTTTACCCTCTAAGTCTTTTCCTGCCTCAATATATTTTCTTGTAGCATCAGCAAATGATAACTGGCACTCTGTGTTAACGTTGATCTTAGCTACGCCAAGAGAGATTGCCTTTTTGATCATATCCTCAGGGATACCTGTACCACCGTGAAGAACTAATGGCATCTCACCTGTCTTCTGCTGTACGGCGTCTAATGTCTCGAAGCTTAATCCAGCCCAGTTTGCAGGATATTTTCCGTGAATGTTACCGATACCTGCTGCAAGCATATCTACGCCAAGATCAGCGATTGCCTTACACTCGTTCGGATCTGCACACTCGCCCATTCCTACAACACCGTCTTCTTCACCACCGATAGAACCAACTTCTGCCTCGATGGAAAGTCCAAGGTTGTGAGCAACTGCTACTAACTCTTTTGTCTTCTCGATGTTCTCTTCGATTGCGTAATGGGAACCATCGAACATGATGGATGTAAATCCGGCCTTGATACATTTGTAGCATCCTTCATAAGTACCATGATCCAGATGTAATGCAACAGGAACTGTGATTCCTAACTCTTCATCCATTGCCTTAACCATTGCTGCAACGGTCTTAAATCCTGTCATGTACTTTCCGGCACCCTCAGATACACCTAAGATAACCGGGGATCTTAATTCCTCTGCTGTTAACAGAACGGATTTTGTCCACTCTAAGTTGTTGATGTTGAACTGGCCTACTGCATAATGTCCGGCTTTTGCTTTCTTTAACATTTCTGCTGCTGATACTAACATTTCATTATCCTCCGTTTTTTTAGATTACGTCCCGTCGGACGTCTTTCGCTAGCACGATTATATCATTGTTTTTTGTAAAAATAAAGTTAAAAATATCACAATCATTTTTCGGTTGCATGCTTATTCTTAACCATAATCTCCAAAGCCTGATGTCTGGTTCTGATTTCTACCTTTTCATGGTCTCCGCCAAACTCTCCGTCTAATGTCCATGGGATTACTTCGTCCGGATAGAACTCGACATGATCTGTCTTAAACGAATAGATCAGATCGGTATCGTCCTTGCAGCTGGTCAGGCACCGTATGATCTCGTTTAGTTCCAGTGGATTTTTCGGCATCTTGATCAGGGTAACCTCAAAAAGTCCGTCATCTAAGAGTACATTTTTACCTGCGATATTTTTAAAGCCGCCTACCGAACAGGAATTTGTGATCATTCCATAGATAAACTCATCCTCTAATACCTGATCTTCATACTCTACACGCATGCGGTATGCACGGATATCCTTCAGGCTTTTGGCGCCTTCGAGTATGTATGCCGCATGACCTAAGATATTTTTCAGTTCCTGGTTCGTCTGATAAGAGACGGCGGTAAACAGTCCAAATGCTGCTACATAAATAAACGAATCCCCATTAAAATATCCCACGTCACACGGGAACTTCCTTCCATGAACGGCGACCTCGGCAGCCTTTGTCATATGCTTTGGAATCTTTAAGGAAGATGCGAAGTCATTCGTGCTTCCTGCCGGAATGTAACCGAGCGGAACCTTTGCTCCACACTTCATCAGACCGCTGACCGCTTCGTCTAAGGTACCGTCACCACCACAACATACAAGCAGATCATAGTTTGCCGCTTCCTGCTCCACCTTGCGCTGTCCATCCCCCTGCGCCTGTGTCGGATATACGGTCACCTCATAATCTGCCTTTACCATAATATCTATGATTTCCATCAGTTTATTCTTAATCTGCCCCTTGCCGGAATGCGGATTAAAGATAAATAGTAATTTCTTTTTCAAACTTCCTGTTCCTTTCCCCTGTCTTTATGCAAGATGTGTCAGAAACTGCTCCATTGCATCTAAGGCTTCCTTCTCATCTGCTCCATCTGCTGTAATCAGGATCTTATCCTCATAATTCAACACAACAGACATCATTCCCATAATGCTTTTGGCATTTACCTTTGTCGTTCCTGTTTCCAGATAGATGCTACTGTTAAACCGGTTTGCTGTCTGCACCAGAAGTGCTACCGGACTTGCTTCCATTCCTCCCGGAACCCGAACCTGAATCTCACGTTTCGTCATTTGTCTCCTCCTTTGATCTGCGTAGATCTTCTGCTATTGCACTGATTTTCCGTAATCTGTGATTCACACCGGACTTTCCTACCGGCGGGTCTAAATATTCTCCAAGCTCTTTTAACGGCGCATCCGGATGTTCCAGACGAAGCTGCGCCATCTCATACAAGTTCTCCGGCAGAGAACCTAACCCCTGCTGTTTTTGTATGTAACGGATGTCTTCCATCTGCTTGACTGCGGCATTCACGGTCTTATTGATATTCGCCGTCTCACAGTTCACCTTCCGGTTGACATCATTGCGCATATCCTTAAGGATACGCACATTCTCCAGATCCATTAAGGCGGTATGTGCACCCATGACATTTAAAATGTCAACGATCTGTGCCCCCTCCTTGATATAGACAATATAATATTTTTTACGCTGCACTACCTTTGCATCGGAAATAAATTCTCCCATGATCCCACGTAACTGCTCTGCCTGATCTCTTGTGTCGCACACGATCTCAAAATGGTAGGACTTTTTCGGATCACTCATCGAACCGGACATCAAAAATGCCCCCCTGATAAAAGCCCTCTTACAGCAGATCTTCTGAACCAGAAGTCCATCCGTCACATCCGATGCACCGGACGGGATTCCATCTACATTGAGCAGCTTTACTGCCTGTAAGACCCGCAGCACGTCTTCCTTCTTTTCTATGACGATCCGGCTGCCTGCATGCGTATCAATGCTTGCGGTAATACCAAAGGCATCTTTTAACAGGGTGTAACATTTTTTTACGATCGATACATGCTCCGAGAGGATCTCTAATCTTGCTCCATCCGGCATAACGGAGATCTTTCCTGCAAAATGGATAAATGCAGCAAGCTCTGCTAACTGACAGTGTCTGCTGCTACTGGCCTGTCTTGCCAGTTCTTCTTTCACATCTCCAGAAAATGACATGTTCTTCTCCTACTTACGCTTCGCATCCTTTTCGATATCACGATGCTCGATCTTTAATCCGAATTCCTTCCTGCTGCTCAAACGCTTGTACAATTCATTTGCAAGCGTTACCGACCGGTGCTTCCCACCGGTACAACCGATACTGATCACAAGCTGGTTTTTTCCTTCCACGATATAATTCGGAATCAGGAAGCTGATCATATCTTCTAACTTATCTAAAAATTCATGTGCCTCTTCAAACTGCAGCACATAATCCTGTATTTCCTTGTCATTGCCGTTTTTAAACCGCAGTCCCTCTACATAATACGGATTCGGTAAAAAACGGACATCAAAAACCAGATCGGAATCTGCCGGGATTCCATACTTAAAGCCAAAGGAAAGGATCGTAATAAACAGATTCTTAAAGTCCTGATTCTCTACAAAGATCTTACTGATCTCTGCCTTTAACTCTCTGGTCAAAAGCTGGCTGGTATCTAAGATATAATTGGCACGTTTCTTTAAAAATGCGAGCTTTTCACGTTCCTGCTCAATACCCTTGTCAATCCGTTCTCCACCGGATAACGGATGGTTTCTGCGTGTCTCCTTGTAGCGCTTCACCAAAACGGAATCTTCCGCATCCAGAAACAGGATCTCGCATGGCTTTCCTGCCGCTTCGAGCCGGTCTAAGATATCATGAAGTTCATCGAGTGCCTTACCGTTACGGATATCAATTCCGACTGCCACCTTCTGCAATTCGGCATTCGAAGATTCCGAGAGTTCTACGAACTTCTCGATCAATGGAATCGGGAGATTGTCCACACAATAAAAGCCAATATCCTCCATCATCTTTAATGCGGTACTCTTTCCGGCACCTGACATTCCCGTCAAAATTACAAACTTCATTCAAAATCACCCAGCTTTCTTACTTCCGGTTCTAAGGTTACTCCAAACCGCTTCTTCACTTCATCCTGTACATGCTGCATCAATGCTGAGATGTCTGCCTGTGTTGCACCGCCCTTGTTTACGACAAAGCCGCAATGCTTCTCAGAGACCTGTGCGCCTCCGACGGAATAACCGCGTAAGCCGGCATCCATAATCAGCTTTCCTGCAAAATATCCTTCCGGACGCTTAAAGGTACTTCCTGCGCTCGGATACTCTAACGGCTGCTTCTCCTTACGCTGCACAGCTAACTCCTGCATCCGTGACCGGATCTGCTCTGCATCGCCCTTTTCTAGCCGCATGACAGCAGATAATACAATATACGGATGCTCCATGATACAGCTGTGGCGGTATGAGAAATCCATCTCCTCTGCCGGCAGCGTCCGTCTGTTTCCTTCTTCGTCTAAGATGTCCACAGACTCGATGATCTGTGCCATCTCTCCGCCATATGCGCCTGCATTCATCACAACCGCGCCTCCGACAGATCCCGGAATCCCGGACGCGAATTCCATTCCCGTTAAGCTTTCCCCTGCTGCAAGGGATGCTGTCTTTGCAAGCATTGCTCCTGCTTCGGCATAGATCCTGCATCCATCGATACGGATCCCGGCGGCAGGTCTGGATAATTCGATCACAACACCACGGATACCCTTGTCGGAAACCAGCAGATTACTTCCGTTTCCAATGACTGTATATGGAATTCCTTCCTTCCTGCAACAGGCGATCACATCTGCCACCTGTGCTATCTCCGGCTGGATCAGCAGATCTGCGGGTCCGCCAACACGAAAGGTAATATGATCCCGCATTGGTTCATTTTCCAAAATCTGTTCCGGTCTTACAAGTTTTCTCAGTGTATCAATATTATATGCTGTCACGAATCTTCCTCTATTCTTTTATAATTTATGCTTCCTTTAAGAATGCAAGATACCCCTTATATGCTTCATAGATATCTGCCTTGCTGATGATCTCCCATGGTGCGTGCATATTTAAAACTGCGACACCGCTGTCGATCACTTCCATTCCATAGTTTGCAAGGATGTAGGCGATCGTTCCGCCGCCTCCCTGATCCACCTTGCCAAGCTCTGAGGTCTGGAAAAATACATGGTTCTTATCCATTATGTCGCGGAGTCTGCCGACATATTCTGCATTGGCATCGTTCGAACCGGACTTTCCTCTCGATCCGGTGTACTTATTAAATACCATTCCTTTTCCAAAATATGCGGCATTCTTCTTTTCCATCACTGCCGGGTAATTCGGATCAAAAGCTGCACTGACATCGGAGGATAATACCTTGGAATTACCAAGTGCACGGCGCAGTGCAAGTTCACTGTACTGTCCTGCTGCTTCCATGACCTCTGCGGTCATATTCTCAAAGAAGCGGGAATGCATTCCGGTTGCACCGACACTTCCGATCTCTTCCTTATCCACTAACAGGCAGACACTGGTCTGACGCGGACGGTCGGTCTTAAGGATTGCTTCAAAAGACGGGTAAGCACAGACACGGTCATCATGTCCATATCCCATGATCATACTGCGGTCAAAGCCATAATCTCTTGCCATTCCTGCCGGTACCACTTCAATCTCTGCGGAAAGGAAATCTTCCTCCTCGATCTGATACTGTTTTGCAAGGATCTCTAAGATGTTTGCCTTTACACGTTCCTTCACATCTTCTCCATCCTTTTTCTCTGCCGGGATGCTTCCGATCAGCACATCGAGATTCTCTCCCTCGATGACCTTATTGCCCTTTTTCTCTAACTGATCCGCTGCAAGGTGGATCAGAAGATCACTGACACCAAAGACCGGATCTTCCGGCTTATCACCGATATTCACCTTTACAAGGCTGCCATCCTTTTTTGCGATCACGCCATGCAGTGCCAGCGGAAGTGTTACCCACTGGTACTTCTTTACGCCACCATAATAATGGGTATCTAACATCGCAAGTCCGGTGTCCTCATACATCGGATTCTGCTTGAGATCAAGACGCGGGGAATCAATATGCGCTCCTAAGATATTCATACCGGTTTCCATCGGTTCTTCCCCGATCACATAAAGTGCCATTGCCTTGCCTCTGTTTACTGCAAAGACCTTATCACCAGCCTGAAGCTTTCTGCCGCTTCCGATCACTTCCTTCATATCTGTAAAGCCGGCATCTAGGGCAATCCCGGTAAAACGTTCTACACACTCCCGCTCTGTCTTACAGTCCGAAATAAACTTCCGGTAGTCTTCTGCAAAATCAAATACGGACTTTTTCTCATCCTCTGTATACTTTTCCCATGCCAGATCTCTTTCCATTTTTCCAACCTCTTTTTATTTCTATTTTGCCATTTTAAATTTTATAAAAAGCTTACTCTGCGTCCTCGTCATCCTTCTTGTTCAGGTTCGCCTGTACACGACGGTATAACTCCTGTGCCGCATTGTAGCCCATCTTCTTCTGTCTGTGGTTAACGGCTGCTGCCTCACAGATGACTGCCAAGTTACGTCCCGGACGGATCGGAAGGGAATGACACACGACCTTGTTGCCAAGGAACTCCGTATATTCTTCCTCGAGTCCGAGCCGGTCATACTCGTTCTCCTTCTTCCAGTCCTCTAACTTAATGACCAGATCGATCGTCTGCTTCTCTTTTACACTCTCTACACCAAACAGTGTCTTCACATCTATGATTCCGATACCACGAAGTTCGATGAAATATCTGGTAATATCCGGTGATGTTCCGACCAGTGTATGCTCATTGATCTTACGGATCTCTACCACATCATCGGTAACCAGACGGTGTCCACGCTTAATCAGCTCCAGTGCTGCCTCACTCTTACCGATTCCGCTCTCGCCCATGATCAGAAGTCCTTCACCATAGACATCGACTAACACACCATGGATCGTGATACATGGTGCAAGCTCTTCGCTTAAGACATAGATCAGCTCTGCCATAAATTCCGATGTGCTGCGTCCGGTTCCAAGTACCGGCACATTCTTTTCCTTCGCGATCCGGATAAAGATGTCATCCGGCTTCAGATCACGACAGAAGATGACACATGGAATATCATAGTCAAGAAACTGTGTATAAATCTCGATCTTCCGGTCTTCTTCGAGATGCTCTAAGTATGTGTACTCAACCGTACCGATGATCTGTACTCTCGACTGCTCGAAATGTTCAAAATATCCGCTCAACTGTAATGCCGGACGGTTAACGTCAGAAAGACGGATCCGACGCTTCTTGATATCCATTCCTTCGGTATACAAATTTAACTGTAACTTCTGTGCGATCTTCGCTACACTTACACCTTCCATAAAAGCCCTCTTTTCTGCGCACACGCTTGTACATAGCGGATCGTGTCCTGTGCGCCTGACACATTTTCCCATCGCCATGTCTTTCTCTCAACCTGCTAAGTATGCAACATGCATTCTGTTTTCAGTTTAGCATATTTAGGAATGCTCTTCAACATTCGCATGGAAAAATTTGTATACCTCTGCCGCTGCCTGTTCGTTCATCGCATCCGTCCCGGCAAGCTCCTCTACCGATGCATTCCGGATTGCTTCGAGTGACTGGAACTTCCGCATCAGTGCCTTTCTTCTTGCAGGTCCGATTCCATTGATATCATCGAGTACCGAATGTACCTGACTCTTGCTTCTGAGTGAGCGGTGGAACTCGATCGCGAAGCGGTGCGCCTCATCCTGTATCCTGGTGATCAGCTTAAATCCCTCACTTCTCGTATCGATCGGTATCTCTACATTATGATAGTATAACCCTCTTGTCCTGTGATTATCATCCTTTACCATTCCGCACACCGGAATATTCAGATGCAGTTCCTCTAATACCTGTAAGGCAATATTGACCTGTCCGCGTCCACCATCCATCATGATCAGATCCGGGAACTTGGTAAAGCTTCCGTAGGATGCATCCATCTGCTTTTCTTCTAATTCCTTCTGTTCTTCTAAGCCATGGGTAAATCTTCTGGTCAGCACCTCGTGCATGGATGCATAATCATCCGGTCCGGTAATTGTACGAAGCTTGAACTTGCGGTAGTCGCTCCGCTGTGGCTTTCCCTTCTCATATACGATCATTGAACCAACCGTTTCAAATCCGTTGATATTGGAAATATCGTATGCTTCGACACGATTGAGATGCTCCATGTCCAGCCAGTCCGCGATTTCTTTTAATGCACCGATCGTTCTGCCTTCTTCACGCTTTAGCTTCTCTCTGTCCTGACTGAGGACCAGCTTCGCATTCTTCTCTGCCAGCTCAACCAGTTTCTCTTTCATGCCCTTTTGCGGCACTCGCAAAGTAACCTTCTGCCCACGCTTTTTACTCAGCCACTCACTGATAATATCCATTTCATCGATCTCGGACTGGAGTATGATCTCTTTTGGCAGATATGGAGTACCTGCATAAAACTGCTTTACAAAGGTTGTAAGTACCTGTCTTTTCGTATCTTCATTTGCAATCGTTACATAGAAATGTTCCCGTCCGATCAGCTTGCCGCCACGAATAAAAAAGACCTGAACGACCGCATCCCGGTCATCTGACGCCATGGCAATAATATCCTTGTCTTCCCCATCAAACTGGGTGATCTTCTGCTTTTGCGCGATCTGCGTTACACTGTTTAAAAGCTCCCGGTATTCGATTGCCTTTTCAAAATCCATTGCCTCCGAAGCCTGCATCATCTTCTGTTCTAAACTTTTTAAGATCGGTGCATAATTACCATTTAAAAATTCCAGTGCTTCGTCGATATTCTTCCGGTAATCTTCCTTGCTGATATATCCCTGACACGGACCGTAACACTGCTTGATGTGATAATTCAGACACGGGCGTTCCTTTCCGGTATCTCTTGGCAGGGTGCGGTTACAGGTACGGATATGATAGAGTTTCTGGATCAGTTCGATCGTATCCTTGACTGCACCTGCACTCGTATAAGGACCGAAGTAACGCGACTTGTCCTTTTTCATCTGACGACAAAAGAGGACTCTGGGATAATCTTCTCCCAGAGTCACCTTAATATACGGGTAGGTCTTATCATCCCGCAGCATAGTATTATATTTTGGGCGATGCTCCTTGATCAGATTACATTCTAACACCAGTGCCTCTAACTCGGAATCTGTAATGATATACTCGAATCTGGCAATCTTTTTTACCATCTGATCCTTTTTGATTCCCTCGTTATGACTGGCACGGAAATACTGACGTACCCGGTTTCTTAAACTGACCGCTTTTCCGACATAAATGATCGCATCGGATGCATCATGCATAATATAAACTCCCGGCTGATCCGGGAGTTTTTTCAGTTCTTCTGGAATGTTAAACATAGCTTCACCATTCGTTGTCCTGTTTTTATTCTATTCTTCTGTTGCAGAGGATTCTGCCTGCTGATCTGCAGGGTCAGCTTCTGTCACAACCGCTTCCTCTGTACTTGTCTTTTCTGCAGTGATCTCCTGCGCATCCGTATCATCAGCTGCACCGGCATCCAGATCTGTATCAAAGTGATTCTCCGATGCCTCCGTGGATTCATCCGCAGATTCTGTTTTATCTTCTTCGATTCCGGTCAGTTCACGGAACAGTTTCATAAATTCCTTACCGGTAATCGTCTCATGCTCGAACAGATACTCGGAGATCTTGTCTAATGCTTCGCGGTATTCGCTTAACAGTCTGGTGGCCTCATCATAACAATTCTTTAACATTGTCATGACTTCCTTATCGATCTCTGCAGCTGTCTCGTCACCACAGTTAAGGGACGCACGGCCTTCGAGATACTGATTGTCTACAGTCGCAAGACTCATCAGTCCAAAGTGGTCTGACATACCGTACTGGGTGATCATTGCTCTTGCAATATTCGTTGCACATTCAATATCATTGGCTGCACCACTCGTCGCAGAATGGAATACCAGTTCCTCTGCCGCACGGCCTGCCATATAGGTTGTGATCTTGGCGATCAGCTCATCCTTCGTCTGTAAGAACTTCTCTTCCTCCGGTGTCTGAAGTGTATAACCAAGCGCACCCATCGTACGCGGCACGATCGTGATCTTCTGTACCGGCTCGGTATTCTTCTGTAATGCCGTTACCATAGCATGTCCAACCTCATGGTAAGAAACGATCTTACGTTCCTTCTTGCTCATGGCACGATCCTTCTTCTCCTTACCACCGACTGCAACAATCTCAAATGCTTCAAACAGATCTGCCTGGTTCACATACTGTCTGCCGCTTTTAACTGCGTTGATCGCTGCTTCATTGATCATATTGGCAAGATCAGAACCTACCAGACCTGCACTGGCAAGTGCAAGTGCATCCAGATCTACGGATTCATCCATATGCACATCCTTCGAATGTACCTTCAGTGTCTCAAGTCTTCCTTTCAGATCCGGCTTGTCTACGATGATCCGGCGGTCAAAACGTCCCGGACGGAGCAGTGCCTTATCAAGCACTTCCGGACGGTTGGTTGCCGCAAGGATCAAAAGCCCCTTCGACGTATCAAATCCATCCATCTCTGCAAGCAACTGGTTTAATGTCTGCTCACGCTCATCATTACCGCCATATCTGGTATCACGGCTCTTACCGATCGCGTCAATCTCATCAATAAAGATAATACATGGTGCCTGCTTCTGTGCTTCTTTAAACAGGTCACGCACCCTGGATGCTCCGACACCGACAAACATCTCTACGAAGTCGGAACCTGCCAGTGAAAAGAACGGAACCTTTGCTTCTCCGGCAACTGCCTTTGCAAGCAGTGTCTTACCGGTTCCCGGAGGTCCGACTAACAGCGCACCCTTCGGCAGCTTCGCACCGATCTCACGGTACTTCTTCGGATTGTGTAAAAAGTCTACTACTTCCTGTAAGGATTCCTTTGCCTCGTCCTGTCCGGCAACATCCTTAAAGGTAACACCTGTTTCCTTTTCTACATAGACCTTGGCATTGCTCTTGCCGACGCCCATCATTCCGCCGCCGCTTCCCATCTTGCGCATGACCAGTCCGAAGATCAGCCACAGCAGTGCCAGCGGGAGTAAAATACTTAATACATTATAGATGATCGCAGAAGTTCCGCTTGGGATCTCTGACTCGATCTTCACATTGTGTTCCTTCAGTAACGGAAGCAGATCCTCATCGGTATTCATCTTACCGGTGTAATATGTCACATGGATCAGATCCTTGCTGTCATACTTCGGTGTGATGTTATACTGGCCCGCTGCGAATTCCACACTGTCGATCTTGTCCTCTTCTACCATAGAAAGGAATTCCGTATAAGTGATCTTCTGTGTTGTCATCTCTGAGCTCCACTTATTCAGCAGACTCATGACAAACAAAGCGATCAGTGTGATAAAAAGAAACATCAGTATCATCTGACCGTTCTTACCGTTTTTCTTATTATTATCATTATTCGGATTATTATTGTTATTTCCGTTCATATTATTATTGTATCCGTTATCCATAG
>ERZ1034873.409-NODE-409-length-24731-cov-4.076349_pt1 | contig 24731 bp, 46 predicted proteins | sample MGYA00520689_ERZ1034873 | MGnify/ENA primary metagenome ERZ1034873 (study PRJEB33766, sample SAMN09781722) | gut metagenome | biome: gut microbiome | host: Homo sapiens | place: Madagascar | study: EMG produced TPA metagenomics assembly of the PRJNA485056 data set...
TTGCCAATTTTACCGCAATCCGTCAAATTGCGGCACATACTACCATATTACAGGAGACGCACGCGCCTGGCAAACCATTTCTTTCCTTCACTGGTTAGCGGTGGGCAAAATGGCGAACTTTTTGCAATGAAATCTCGCTTAAATCACCTTAAAATTGCTTTTGAGGTGATTTTTTGGGAAATACATATGCAAAAAATATTTCTTCCGCCTGGCGCTTGCTCCTGGAAACCGGGGTTGATACCTTCCCGGTGCCGGTCAAACGTGTGGCCGCGTACCTGGACATCCCTGTGTTGCTCTACAGCCAAGGCGAGGACATCCTGCACGATCTGGGTCTGTATGACGCCGCCATGTATTCCGACGGCATCACCATCCCGCTCGACGGCGGGCACTTGGTGATGTATGACGACAGCATCCGGACTCCCAGGGCACGAGTGGCAATCGGCCACGAGTTGGGTCACATCATGATTGGGCACTCTCGGCCTGGGATGGCGACCGGCGACAACCATCCGCCTAGGCCGGGAGACAGACCGCTGGAATTTGCGGCCAACCTCTGGTGTGAGCAGCTCATTGCCCCCACCGGTGTCCTCCTGGCGGCTGGAATCACCACTAGGGACGCAATCGAGCGGGTGTGCCGGGTCAACCGCCGGGCATCAGATTTCATCCTTGCCCGGCTGGCTGAACGCCCAGGATACACACCACAAAATCCAGATGAGATTGAGGTTGTCCGCAGATTTATGCGGTCACTCCAAGTCTGAGCCTGGCACCTTTTTAACCCGCGTCTTAGCCTCCTCCAGCAACTCTGTGTCGTGACCCTTGCGCACCGCAAACGGGGTGCGCTGCTCGTTTTTGGCGACCGTCTCACTGTATATCATTTCATCATCCGCCTTGGATTCGTCCGGGGCGGATTTTTTCGCCGTGTCTGCTCTCTCGGCCATGTCCTGGGCGAATCTGGCGAGAAACATCCAGTCATCGGCGTCCAGTTTGTCGAGGGCTTCCGCGATATGCCGCGCGAAATTGTCCGGCATATCTGGCCGCGCCTGCTTTAGCATATCAAAGGTTGATTCTTCCGGGGGGTCTGCCCATTGCTTTCCGCTCCCGTCTCTCAACCACTCCGGATTGACTCCAAAGAGCTCACAAAGCATGTGTTGTGTCCCGTCAGAGAGAGTCCCCTTGTTGGTCTCGACCATCGAGACCCAGTTTTGCGTCAGGGATAACTTTTTTGCAAACTCTATCTGACTCATGCCGAGCGCTTTCCGGATTGCCCTGAGGCGCTCTCCCATTGTGGTTTTAGGGGGCATATCTACAACCATTTGCCTCACCTCCTTACATCATATAGTATACACCAAAAATCCAAGTGAGTCAATAAAAATATTGAGAAAAACCATTGACTTTATAAAGTGACTGTGATATTATAATAGTACAAAATCCAAGTGACTTAGTAAAAGGAGGCGAAAACATGAACCAGGCAACCACTAACCGGCAGATGACGCCGAAGGAAGAAGCAAAGCTGATTATCATGGCAGCATTGCCCAACCTGCCCGACTTTGCGCTCCAGCGCTTTGCGGGTGCCGCCGAAATGCTTGCGGCGCTCCGAGCGGAGGAAGAAAAGCCGGAGAAACCGGCGAGCTGACAACCACACAAAGAGGAGGAAACAATGGCAAAGGTAAAGAAAGTAATCGCCGGTGTAAAGGGCCGACAGGAAATCGACAAGCTGGTCATCATGACCGCCGACGCGAAGGGCTACTTTTGTGGCAAGCTCTCCAGCTGGGAGGCAACTCCGGTGGAGCTCATCGCCTGGAAGCGAGCGATTGAGAACCTGGAGGTCGTTGCACACTCGACCGATTGCGGTAAGGCACTGATGATGATCGTTGACGACAAGGGGGCGATCTGATGGTAAACATTGCAGAGATGCCGCCCCATGTGATGGAGCAGTTGGGAGCCGATACGTTTCGGGCTGTCCTGGCCTGCCTGACGGCGGCCAATGAAGAAGCGGAAAAGCAGGAAAAGGAGGAAACGGCATGAAAATTAAACGAATCGCAGCAGGCACCATCGCGAGTGTCATGCTTGCAAGCACCCTGTGTGGCTGCTCAGAGGCCAGCAGAGTGCGCCGCAACCTGAACCAGGAAGCGGACAACTTTAATATCCAACGGCGCATTACGGTGCTGAATGCACGCACCGATAAAGTGTTGCTGGAAATGGAGGGGACGTTTAGCCTGTCCAACAACAGCGACAACGAACTCGTTGTGACCTGCGAGGTCGGCGAAGGGAAGTATCAGAAGCACTACATCTACCTGAACAGCTACACGCTCTATGTGGTCGAGGACATCAGCGGTGCGGATGTGGATCCTTATCACTACGAGCTGAACATCATCCCTGAAATGGTGGGTGGCGTGAAGGTCACCAGTAAGAAGTGATCGGCAAAGGGGGGAACCAGCATGAAAGTAGCAGTCAACCTGCGCCTGCCCAACGGGTCTGAAAAGACGCTAATGTCGGAGCAAGGAGGAAGTCGGAGCAAGGAGGAAGCATGAAAAAATACAACATCATCTACGCTGACCCGCCATGGAAATACAATAACCGTGGCGTTCAAGGGGCTTGCGAAAAACATTACAAAACAATGTCTCTGCCCGAACTAGAACGCTTGCCGGTCGGCGAAATCGCAGACGCAAATTGCGCACTGTTTTTGTGGGCGACGTTTCCTACACTTTCGGATGCATTGCGGTTAATCGGGGCATGGGGATTCACCTACAAGACAGTTGCGTTTGTTTGGCTTAAACAGAATCGCAAAGCAGATAGCTGGTTCTTTGGAACGGGCTTTTGGACACGTAGCAACGCAGAGGTTTGCCTTTTGGCAACAAAGGGACACCCCAAACGAGTGTCGGCCAAAGTACATCAGATCATCGTGAGCCACATTGAGCAGCACTCCCAAAAGCCGGAGGAAGCCCGTGACCGAATCGTTCAGCTTATGGGCGATCTTCCTCGCATTGAGTTGTTTGCCCGCCAGTCCCCCGATGGATGGGACGTGTGGGGCAACGAAGTTGAATGTAGCGTGACACTTTGAAAGGAGACACCATGAAAATCGAAGAAGCAATCCGCTATTTTGAGCGGGAACTTGAGAAGGTCGAAGAAGCGGAAGCTATCGAGGCGTCTGCGGCCGAACCGGACGAAGAACTGCTGCACGCTTGGAGTTACGAGCGTGAGGCGACTGATATGGCGCTCACGGCACTGCGCGTAATCCAGGCACGCCTCGTGTGCCTGGGCATCGATGGCTAACTACCCCAGCACCTGCCCCAAATGCGCGAAATGCCGCCTATACCGCCAGCGCCGTTGTAAGGGTCTGCTGGACTACCAGCGGCGGTGGTGTCCGGAGTGGATTACCTCCAGGATGCTGGCGGACGCTTGGGGTCGGCGGGTGCAGACAAGACAACTGAGGCAACGAGACAGATGAGGAGGAAACGAAATGACTATCATTGAAGCGGTAGAGCAACTGGAAGAACCGAGAAGCGCGTCGTGGAACAACCGGGATGAATCGAGCGGAGACAGCACCAACGACGAGTATGCAACGGCGTTGGCGGACAGCGTTGCGCTGGACGTAGCGCTCAACGCCCTCACCGGGCACACACCGGAGCCCAGTGCTGACGTGTCTCCTGCCCTGGCCAACGAGGCACGGGTGGACCGGCTGTGGGACGACGACCGGCGTCTGTTTGTGCGCAACCTGGGGTGGCTGCTGAGCCAGACTCGGTGCGGCGTGGTGTCCTGCGAGCTGTACGGAGACCAGGATCGTGAGTATGTGATCGCGCGGTACGACCACGGCGGCAAGCGGGAGATCGACGTCACTGCGGACAGCTATCTGGCGATCATCAGGGACGTAACCAAGCGGGTATAAGGAGGGATAACATTGGACTGCACGAAAACAGCTTTAAGGCTCCGTGACGCGGGGCAGGAAGAAGAGGCGCGCAAAGTTCTGGCCGAAGGCGTTATGTATTATTCGCACAAGGCGGAAGACCTGTTTAATGGGACGCCGTATTGCGACATCCCTATTTTGGTTATGGCGGCAGAGCGGATTTGCGGGTTCTTACGCAACACGGATGGCTTTATCAATGGGCAGGCAAATGTGTTTGATGAAAGCCTTGGCAAGTATGTATCCAAATCCATCATCGCAATGACAATCGCCGGAGGGGAGGAAGAACAATGCTTGGAGTAAAACATACCTGCCAGTTTACGGTGGGGCTTGTGTCCAGTCTGATGGCCTTGGGAGCCGGGGTATCCGGCCTGACTATGGCGATGGAGGGCAACCACTGGCCCGGCGTTGCGATGATGGTGGCGACGGCGCTGCTGCTGAGCGTAGCAGAGGATGCCTTCGGGCGGATGCGGCAACGAGGTGACTATCGTGGTACGTAAACCCTGCGCCCACTGCCAGCGCCTATGGAGCGCCCAGACCCTGGTGACGGTCGGCGTGGCGGAGCTGTGCCCGGTCTGCTATAAGCAGCGGCGCCGGACGCGGAGATTGTGGCCGTGCAGAGACTGCACGTTGGAGACCGACAGGACGCTGGTCTGCCACGACAAATGCCCACGGTACGCGATGCACCGCACCCTCATTTGGGCGGGTAAGCCCAGCAAGGGTGACCGGGCGGCAGCAGAGGTGACGCTGGAGGGCAAATTGCGGAGTATCCGGCACAGAGGAACCGGTAAGATTATTCAAATATAGGAGGCGTCTGACATGATCGAGTGCAACCACAACTGTCTGGAGTGCCCATATCCTGACGTGCCGGAGGAGTGCCTGGAGGCGGCTCTGACATGGGATGAGCACAAAGAGCTCGACGTCATCGACAAGGACATCATCAACCCAAAGACGGCAAAACAAAAAGCAGTCGCCGCCCAGCAGAAGGCGTGGTACGAGGCAAACAAGGACAAGGTCGCTGCCCAGCAGAAGGCGTGGTACGAGGTAAACAAGGACAAGGTCGCCGCCCGGAAGAAGGCGTGGTACGAGGCAAACAAGGACAAGGTCGCCGCCCGGAAGAAGGCGTGGTACGAGGCGAACAAGGACAGGGTCGCTGCCTGGCAGAAAAGCATTGCGCTGGCGCGCAAAGCCCAGGGTATGACCCAGAGTAGGCTTGCAGCTATAGTCGGAGTGACCCAGGCGACTGTATCGCTGTGGGAGACCGGCGCGCTCAAAGCAAACTGGGACAAGCTCTGCGCAGTGCTGCCAGAGTTGGAGGCGTACAGAGCGTAAAAAACCGCCGCCGGAGGACCTAATCTCCGACGACGGCAAAGGTAAAAACCACGAGACAAGTATATCTGAAAAGGAGGGTATATGCAAGATGAACAAGTACATTTTTCCGGAACTGTTCGGCGACGAGCAGACAGAAGAACCGGTCGCAAAGTGCAGGTTTTGTGAATGTGACCTGTATGCCGGAGACACCGTGTTCCGCGAATATGGAGATAAGGACCGGTTTATTTGCGGGGACTGCCTAGAAGAGTGGGCACAGCGCGAATTAGAATGCGTAGATTTGGAGGAAGAAGCATGACATTATACGAAATCGACAGCCGGCTGGAAGCGCTGGTAGACCCGGAGACCGGAGAGATCGCAGACTTCGAGGCATTCGAAGCGCTGGACATGGAGCGCAACCGGAAGCTGGAGAACATGGCCTGCTGGATCAAGAATATGAAGGCAGACATAGATGGCATCGCTGCCGAGGTAAAGACGCTCCAGGCACGGAAGAAGGTCATCGAGAACCGCACCAAGCGGATCACGGCCTATCTCCAGGAAGCCTTGGCGGGGCAGAAGTTTGAAACGCCCAGGTGCGCAGTTACCTACCGGAGAAGCACGGCGGTAGAGGTCAGTGACCCAGCCATTGCAGCAACGTACCTGGAGGAACACGGCTATGATGACTGCCTGAATTACACTCTGCCTACCATCGACAAGACGGCGCTGAAGGTGCTCCTGACGGATGATGTGGCGGTGCCTGGGTGTGCAGTGGTGCAGCGGCAGAATATGCAGATCAAATAAGGTGACAGCGGAGGATTAACATGGATCTTAATTTTAGGACGCTGTACGCCAGCGAGATCGAGTGCAGAGTGGGGCAAATCAATAATAAGGGGTTGTCCCTCCTCCTGTACAAGGATGCTCGATGCGATATGACGCTGCTGGATGAAACTGTAGGGCCGCTGAACTGGATGCGTACACACAGCCGGGATAACGCCAACTGCATCGTATCCATCTGGGATGATGCAAAAAAGGCGTGGGTATCCAAAGAGGACACCGGAACCGAGAGTAAAACGGAGGCCGAAAAAGGGCTTGCGTCCGACAGCTTCAAACGCGCCTGCGTCAACTGGGGGATTGGGCGAGAGCTGTACACGGCTCCCCGTATCTGGATCCCTGCCGAACGGGTGGAGTTGTCCAAGGACGGGCGCAAACTCTACGACCGGCTGCGGGTGAGACAGATCACATACAACGACCGACGAGAAATCGAGAGCCTGGTCATTGAGAACGTGAGCCGTCACCAGGTGGTCTACACCTACGGCTGCGCGGTCGCCCCCGTCTGTGAGCGCTGCCGGAAGCCCGTCACAGGCGTCACGGCCAAGGACGGACGTCAACTCACACCGGAGCAGGTGGCAGACATCGGACGCCGAGAATTTAGGGGCGGCACCTACTGCGGAGACTGCCAAAAGGCGCTGCTCCAGGCCCGGAAAGAGCACCAGGAGGCGATAGCCCGTGAAAACGCCGGTTGATACTGTGGTGGGCACCATCGTGGACGTGGATGAGCGCGGCACGATGACCATCAAAGCCCACTACGATGACTGGCCGACGCTGGTCAAGCGGGGGTATCGGGAGTGCCGCATCGAGTTGATAGACTCCCGCCCCCTCTCCGGCAAGCAACGGCGGATGTGCTGGGCGATGATCGGAGAGATCGCAGAGTGGCAGGGGGATATGCGCTCCGCCACGGGGCGGGCACTGGCAAGGGAGTTTGTCAACGACGCCCGGAAACTGGACTTCCTGATTTCCGAGCTGGGAGAAAACGCGGACAAGCTGTTCTCCCTCTCAAATGCCCCTATGAGCCTCGTGGCGGCCTATCAGCGGTACTTAGTGCGGTTTATCGTGTCCAACGATATACCGACCAAAAAGCCCATGCTGGAGTACGTGGACGATGTGGCGGACTATGTATACTCCTGCCTGATCAACAAACGCTGCTGCATCTGTGGTAGAGTCGCCGACCTGCACCATGTGGAGCGGGTCGGCATGGGCAGAAGCAGGACGGAAATCTGCCACGAAGGGATGGAAGTGCTCCCGCTGTGCCGGGAGCACCACACAGAAGCCCATACAATGCCGGATGACGCCTTTTTTGAGCGGTATCACCTGGATAAGGGCGTACAACTGGATAAGACGCTTTGCCGGCTGTATGGGCTTAAATCAAAACACAGGAGGCAGAGCAATGCTCAATAAGGTATTTTTGCAGGGGCGTCTGGTAGCAGACCCCGAATTGCGACACACCCAGCAGGGGACGCCGGTTGCGTCCTTCCGGCTGGCGGTAGATCGGGGGTATAAGAGCAAAGACCCCAAGGCCCAGAACACGGACTTCGTCAACGTCGTGTCCTGGCGCAACACGGCGGAGTTTGTCTCCCGCTACTTCACCAAAGGCCGCATGATGCTGGTGGAAGGCCGGTTGCAGATGCGTGATTACACGGACAAGGATGGCAATCGCCGGGTGGCGGCAGAGATCGTGACGGATAACGTCTATTTTTGCGACTCTCGTAAGGACGAGAACGGCGCTGACAGTGGCTTATTGCAAGAGTCTGCTGGTTTTAACGAACTGGCCGACGACGACGGCGATCTGCCCTTTTGAGGCGTGATATATGGGACAACTAGAGTATTTCCCCTGTTTTCACAGCTACCGAAGGAGAACCAAGAATCTAACAGATCAAGAGGTAGGGAGACTATTCCGGGCTCTGCTGGAGTACAGCGAGACTGGCGAGGCTCCGGAACTTACGGGACGTGAGAGTATTGCGTTTGATTTCATCGCTGACGATATAGACAGGGCGCGAGAGAGGTACGACGACAGTTGCCGGAAAAACGCCGAAAATGCCAAAAAGCGTTGGAGCAAAGAAGATACGAGCGAATACGAGCGTATACAATCGTATGAAAATGATACGGTCGAATACGATCGTATACGACCCCATACGAAAGATACCAAAGCAAAAGAAAAAGAAAAAGCAAATGCAAAAGCAAAAGAAAAAAAGATAGATAATGCCCTGCTTGCGCAGGCCGCCACCCAGATCATCGGGCACCTAAACGAGCAGACGGGGGCAAATTATCGCTCTGAGTCAAAAGCGACCCAGACCAAAATCCATGCACGGATGGCGGAGGGCTACACCGTTGAGGACTTTGTGACTGTCATCGACAAAAAGTGCGCCGAATGGCTGCATGACCCGAAAATGCGGGCATATCTGCGGCCTGAGACGCTTTTTGGGACGAAATTTGAAAGCTATCTAAACGCACCGGAAAGGGGGAAGCCGGATGGAAACGCTGGGACAAGCGCTGAAAAACGTCCTGCCTGGGGGACTGTCCTGTGACCTGTCGCCCCAGGAGGCACAGCGGGAACTGTGCAAGCGGCGGACGCAAGAGTTCAACGCCGCCGCTGGTGATCTCAATAGCACGAGCCTGGGCGGAGTTGACTGCCCGGAGTGCCACAACAAGGGCGTCATCATGACCAACCGGCAGACCGAGAGTGGCCTCTGGGAGACCAGAGTGCGGGAGTGCAAGTGCATGACCACCAGGCGGAGTATCCGCCGCCTGGTGCGCTCCGGGCTCAAGGACGTAACAAAGACGTACACCTTCCACTGCTATGAGGCCGAAAAACCGTGGCAGAAGCGGCTGAAAGAGGCGGCTATGGGATACGTGCAGGATATACGTGCTGGCGGCACTGGGTGGCTATACGTGGGCGGACAGAGCGGATGCGGGAAAACGCACCTCTGCTCTGCCGTGGCAGTGCAGCTGCTCAAGGATGGTATGGGGTTGCGCTACATGGTCTGGCGAGACGAGCTGCGCAAGCTCAAGGCTGTAGCAAACTCACCGGAGTACGGGGATATGCTGGACGAGTGGAAGACGGTGAGGGTGCTGTACATCGACGACTTTTTTAAGGCGGCGCGCGACCGGTGCGGGCGGATGCAACCGTCAGAAGCCGACGTGCGGATTGCGTTTGAGCTACTCAACTACCGGAGCAACGACAAGAGCTTGCTGACCATCATCTCCAGCGAGTTGTCGTTGGATGAGATCGCCGACATTGACGAGGCAATCGCCGGACGTATCGCCCAGCACGCCGCTGGGCACTGCGTGACGGTGGCACCAGATAGGGGCAAAAATTACCGGCTAAAGGGGGTTGTAAGCTTATGAAACTCTGCATCGAGGGCGCGCCCGTAACAAAAAAGAACAGCATGAAGATCATCATGGTGCGGGGAAAGATGAGACTGAGCCAGAGCGACCGATACAAGGCGTACGCCAAGCTGGCGCGGTATCAGTTGCTGCCGCACCGACCGGTAAAACCCATCGATTATCCGGTCAACGTCCGCTGCGTGTACTACATGCCGACCAATCGTCGGGTGGACTTGACCAACCTGCTGGCGGCGACCATGGACATCCTGGTGGATGCCCATGTCCTGGCTGACGACAACGCCAAGATCGTGGTCGGGCACGACGGCAGTCGGGTGATGTACAAGGCAGACAAACCGCGAACGGAAATCGAAATCACGGAGGAACAGGTATGACCCGAGAAGAAATTTTGAAAGAAGCGCTCCAGTGCGTGACCGGCGAGCGCGAGCAGCAGTACGGTAGCCCGGAAGACAGCTTTATGGCGATCGCAGAGCTGTGGACGGTGTACCTGGAGCACGGATGCGTAGAGGACAATGGTGCGGTGCTGCTCCATCCGGAGGACGTAGCCGCTATGATGGCGCTGCTCAAGATTGCCCGCATCTGTACGGGCAAGTACAAGGGCGATAACTGGGTTGACCTGGCCGGTTATGCCGCCTGCGGCGGTGCGTGGCAGAACGGCAATCGCCCGGCAGAGTGGGAGCTCGAAGACGAGGAGGACACCGATGAAGCAAAAAAGAGATACGAGCAAGCCAAAAAAGAGGTAGAGAGCTATTGCCACCAACGAGTGTGCTCTGACTGCCCGGTTAGCAAATACCTGGGCCGTAATTACTGCATTGCCATGAAACCGGAAGAAATGACGATGGACGAGTTGGCCAAAATGCTGGAGTATTTTAAGGCGGATGATGAGAGGGAACGCATAGCCAAAGCAAAAGCGGTGAACATGCATTGCCGGCGTAGCCAAGATTGCACTAGGTGCGTCGTAAGTGTGGGCGCTGTTGGAGGCGAAAACTTGTATAGACTGTGCCAGGAAAAGGCGTTTACTGACATGACAGGAAAAGAACTGGACAAGTTACTGGCGCGGTTTAGGGTTCGCAAGGATGATGCCGATTGCCGTAGATGCAAGTATGGGGCCAGATACATGGGCGATGAACCGTGCTGCGTTTGCAACGATTTTTGTAAGTACGAGGAGGACACAGATGAACAGAGTTGACGGAATGGAAGCCCTGGACGCCGTGGAGAATGGCATGATTAAGCTGGGGCAGAACCGGGACATCTGGCAGAACGATGTGGTCTACGCCGCGCTGGCTGGTGTGCGGCTGTTACTGCTGGATGCGCTCAAAGAACGACCCGTAAAGGACACCCTGGTGCGGTGCAAGGACTGCAAGCACTGGAGCAACCATAAGCCTGGTGAGTTTGTCTGTAGGGACTGCACGCTCCTGGGGGTGCCGACCTACTGGCGCGATTATTGCTCGTGCGGAGAGGAGATGTCGCGATGACAAAGCGTAACCTATGCGACACCTGCTTGCACCGCCACGTATGCAGGCACAGCACAGACCCGGCTGGGACGGCGATGGTGAGCTGCGTACACTACGAGCGCCTGATCCTGGCGGGGCGCAAGCCGGGACATTTGCACTTGTGGATCAGGACGGCGACACCACCGGAGGAGGATGAGAAATGACGGGAGCGGAAATCAAAGCATTCCGGGCGCAGAAACAGATGTCGCAGTACCAGCTTGCGCAGTTGGTCGGCACGACACAAGACGCTGTGAGCAAGTGGGAGCACAACCAAACCAGGCCGTCAGGCGTGTACAAAGCCCAATTGGAGTGGCTCGTGCACGCCGCTCCGGAAGAACTGCAAGCCAGACAGGATGAAATCCGGCAAGAACAGGCGGAAGAACGGCGCAAGCGGCGGTGCGCAAACCCTGTGAAGCCGAAGAAGCCGGCAAAAGAGAAACCGCCAAAGTCTGTAGCAGCACGAGCCGCCAACCCGTGCAATGGCTGTCCCCACTGGCAGCACATGGACGGGGCAAAAAGCAAAACCATGTACTGCGCCTGCCTCCAGGAGACCGGCCACTCGCGTATTTGCGGCGTAGAGCGTACATACCAGCGGTACAGGGCGCTCAGCCTGCTGTCTCTGGACGCTGCCAGGGCGGAGGAGTTGGGGTTGAGCTATGGGCAGTACAAGGCGAGAGGGGGGATTTGATGGGCGATATGTGCGAGGTAATCAGCATGGTTGTCAAAACGGAGAGTATCGTGCATGGCGGTCTGTGGAAGCTGTTCCCGGTCATCAACGTGGACAAGACGAAGGACATCCCGCGCGACTATCCTGGAGCGATGGGCGTACCGATCACGTTTATGGACAAGTACAACGCAGAGCAGTTTGAGGTCATCGGGATCACCAACCACGTAAAGCTGGAGGATGGGCGCGAACCCTATCGGCGTGTGGTCATCCGGCACCTGCACCCAGACCTCCCGGAGGAGGTTGACCTTGTGGAGTTGATGCGGAGATGCGGCAAGGTGGCTGTGATGGGGGAATATGGCATCGTGAAGGCAGAGGATATGAAGGCGAAGGCGGTTTTGCGACAACCCGAAGGAAATGGCGCTGAAGTACAAGCTCATAGAAAAACAGGCCATGCAGGACACGATGGTAAACTACATCGGTGATTGTGCCTTGCTGGTGCTCAACAGTGAGTTTGGATTTGGGCAGGAGCGATTGGAACGGTTTAACCGGGCACTCAACGCCGAGTTGGAGAAATGGTGGGAAGTCACCGCTGCCCCGAAGCCCGGGGACAAAACGTCCGAGATCGGATATGTACGGAGCAAATTTGATCAGGCGCTTGCACGAGTGTGTGGTGACAGCTATGTCCCCTTTGAGCAGCGGTATGAGTGGATCGACAACAACGTGATTTGATTGGGGGTGACTCGAATAAATGGCGAGAAAAAAGAAAACGCTGACGGAGCGAATCAGCGAAGAAGCGAACGAAATCAGGCGTGAAATCAAACACTGGTGCTATCTGCGTGAGCATGGCTGCAACGACCCGCAGTGGCCCGATGGAGTCAACATGAACCTGACCCGGAATCATGTCATCTACGGCAAACGGCGGCTGGAAGAACTGTGCGCCGAGGCCGGGATTGATCTGCCGGGAGAGTATTACCTGCCTGTCCCGCCGGAAGTCCCGAATAACTACATGGCTGACATGACCGGAGACCGGGCGCAAAAGCTGCCGCAGCTGCACTTCTGGCTGACCAGCGCAAAACCGGATGACTATCCGGAGCAAGGGACGCTGTTTTGAGCAAACCAAGATACTGGTGGTGGGGCAGCATCCAAAACGCCCTGCGGGTTTATCCCAGGCTGAAACAACGCTATGAGACGCCTGATGTGGCGCTGACGGCGAGATATGCAGAGGGGGTAGGTCACGATAGCGCCCCGGGGCGAACGACGGAGACAGCGGCATTACAGCGCTTGTACGATGGGGACTACAAGGTCTACCTGGCTATCAAGGCGGCGGTGGAAGAGACGGAGCAGATGGAAACCGGCCAGGAGCGACTGGCAATTATCGACTTGCTTTATTTCCGACGGATATGCACACTGCAAGGAGCGTCCATGGACGTAGGATACAGCTACGGGAGGGCAAAAGAAGTTCGACAAGAGTTCATCCGTTTGGTTGCTTATTACATGGGATATTTGCCGAAGTCCGAGGTTCGTAAAAAGTTCAGCCACAAGAGCCAAAAAAGTGTGAGAAAATAGTATCATCCCATAGCGGGTGACGGATGACCGCTGTGGGGATTCCTCCTTTCGGGTGGGCGCGGAGAGCTGGCTGTTCTCCGCGCCTGGAAGGCGGACAAGCAGTTGGTGACTCTTTTCTTATCCCTCCCTTTACCGGATGATGGCGGGCGGCTTGTCCGCCATCATTTTGGTGACGCCGCCGAAATGATATGCCCATTGCGTAAGGCACGGGGCTGGGTGCAATGCCCGGCATGGGCGAAGTCCAAAGGGCGGAGCGGCAGACAGTGCGCGATGCCGGGTAACGCAGACCTATTAGACTGTCAGGGGCAGCCGCAGCCTCCTCCACTGCGTAGCGGCAAACACACCACCATAGCTCAGCAGGAGAGCGGACGCATTTTATCTTCCATCTGGCGTCAGGTCGTTGGTGCAATCCCAACTGGTGGTCCCAGGCAATTGAGGCGTATGTTTGCGGACTGCGCTGGGGGAGCCTCCTATGGAGACTTCAAAAGCGGCGATCCCCCGCCGTCAAACGGGGAACGAAAAAATGAACAAAAGCAAAAGCTTTTAGGGGACTTCCGTTCGCGCGGCAGTCCCTATTTTCGTGGCCGGGGAGGTGAGTTTTGTGCCGGCACTCGAAAATGCAAGATGGGAAGCGTTCGTCCGGGCGCTGATTGAAAATAAGAGCCAGCGCAAGGCTTACCGCGAGGCGTTCCCAGCATCCCGGAAATGGAAGGATTCCACGGTTGACTCCAAGGCATCCGTCCTGTTCAGCAACGACAAGGTTCTGGCAAGGTACACGGAGCTGCAAAACCAAGCCGCCCAGGGTGCGGTGTTGACCCGCCAGCGCAAGCGGGAAATCCTCTGCACCATTGCGGAGGATGAGGAACTAGAGCCGAGAGACCGCATTAGGGCGATCGACACGGACAACAAGATGGAGGGCGAATACACGGAGAAGGTGGAGGCCAGCGAGGCCAACAACAATCTGTTCGCCCAGATAGAGGAGTCGCTGGATGAACTACGAACGATTCAGCCGGAAGCAGCTGCTGACGCTGCTGTGGTGGAAGCAAGCGCAACTGAATAAGTACGATGGCCTCATCTGTGACGGCTCCGTTCGGTCTGGCAAGACCGTTGCTATGTCTGTGGGCTTCCTGCTCTGGGCGATGTCCACCTTTGACGGTTACAAGTTCGCGCTGTGCGGCAAGACCATTGAGGCGCTGCGGCGGAACGTGGTGTCCCTCATCCCTGGCCTGATGGACGGGATCATGCGGGTGCAGGAGCGGCGCAGCGACAATACCATGACGGTGTGGGGCTTCGGTCACGTCAACACCTTCTACCTGTTCGGCGGTCGAGACGAGAGCAGTTACACCCTGATCCAGGGCATGACGCTGGCCGGAGTGCTCTTCGATGAAGTGGCGCTGATGCCGCGTTCCTTCGTGGAGCAGGCGTTGGCTCGCTGCAGCATCAGCGGGTCACGGTACTGGTTCAACTGCAATCCGGAGGGATCTTCCCATTGGTTTTACCGAGAATGGATTTTGAAAGCAGAGGCGCACAACGTATTGCACCTGCATTTCACCATGGCGGACAACCTGGCCTTGGACCCGGCGGTGCGGGCGCGGTATGAGACGATGTATACCGGCGTGTTTTATCAGCGTTACATCCTGGGTCTGTGGGTAGCGGCGGAAGGCCGTATTTACGACTGCTTCGACCCGGCCAAGCACGTGGCCAGCGCACTGCCGGAGTTGGCCGGTGACTGTTACGTGAGCTGCGACTATGGCACGCAAAACGCCACGGTGTTCCTCCTTTGGCAGCGGGAGCGGGGCACGGAGCGATGGGTATGCCGCCGGGAGTATTACTACTCCGGGCGAGAGCAAAAGCGGCAGAAGACCGACAAAGAGTTTTGCGCCGACCTAGGTGCCTGGCTGGGGGATGACCGCCCCCGTGCTGTGGTGGTTGACCCTTCGGCGGCGTCGTTTATCGCGGAGCTGCGCCAAGCGGGCTACCCGGTGCAGCAGGCAGACAACGAGGTGCTGGACGGCATCCGCAATGTATCCACCCGGTTGCAGGCCGAGACGCTGTTGTTTTCCGTCTCCTGCGTCCATACGGCGGAGGAGTTCCAGGCATATGTCTGGGACGAAAAAGCGGCGGAACGCGGCGAAGATAAGCCAGTCAAAGTCAATGACCACTGCATGGATGCGGTGCGATATTTTGTGACCACCATACTGGGGCGGCAGGCCGTGAGAGTCGGCAAGCGCCCAGCAAGATTGTGAGGTGAGCATGTGATTATCTACTTAGACAGGGCGGAGGTGCCTGACCTGGAGCACATCCCAGGACAGGTGCTCCAACACCTGATTTCAGCGTCCGAAAAGGCAAACGGGCGCTATGACAAACTCCATCGGTATTACCTGGGGCGACATGACAACACCCAAAAGCCACCTGAGCAGGGCGAAAGTGTTGTGACCATCAACTACGCCAAGTACATCACTGACATCATCCTGGGCTACTACCTGGGCGAGCCGGTCAAGTACGACACCAATCCCCAAAAGGACAAGAGTGTAGCGGCAGCCGGAACGGATGAGGCAGCGGGTGTGCTGTCCGCGGACAATGAGCCGGTGGATATTTCGGCATTGCAAGACGCCTACGACGCCCAGCAGATCGCGGCCATTGACGCCGACATTGGCAAGTACATGGGCGTCATGGGCGACTGCATGGAGCTGTGCTATGCGTCCGACGATGAGGTGCCCATGCCCCGGTCGGCGTACATTGACCCGCGCAACGGCGTATTGGTCTGCGACACCAGCGTAGAGCACAAAAAGCTCTTCGGCATGGTCTGGGACAAGCGCCAGACCGTGGCCGGGAAGACGTATTACGCGGTGTCCATCTATACGGATACCGGCGTGCAGGAGCTGCGGTGCGATGATCTGTCCACGGCGGCATTTACCCCAGTGGCAGACCGGCGGGAGCACTATTTCGGCGCTGTTCCGCTGATCGCATACACCAACAACCGGGAGCGGCAGGGTGACTTTGAGCAGATCATCAGTCTGATCGACGCCTATGACGAGCTGATGAGCAACCGCCTGACCGACAAAAAGAAGTTCGTGGATGCGCTGCTGGTGTTCTTCGGGATGACCCTCCGGGACGGCGACGACGAGAAGCTGGCCCGGGAAAAGTTTTTGGATGGCGCTCCGCTGGATGCACGAGCCGAGTACATCCAAAAGACCTTTGATGAGTCCAGCGTCCAGGTGCTGGCGGATGCGCTGGTGCGGGAAATGCACAAGATAACGCTGACGGTGGACATGAGCGACGAACAGTTCGCCGGGAACAGCTCCGGCCAGGCGTTGAAACTGAAGCTCCTGACCATGAACTTGCTGGCCAAGAATAAAATGCGCCGGATGGAAAAGGGCTTGAAGGAACGCTTCTCGCTCTACAATCACTGGCTGGTCACCCGCGGCGATATGGCGCCGGTCGGTGTCAACGATATTGATGTTGTGTTCACCCTGTCCCTCCCCATCAACGAGAGCGAGATCGTCCAGATGGTCACCAGCCTGCAGGGCATTGTGGATGACCAGACCCTGCTCAGTCAGCTGTGGTTTGTGCGCGATCCGGCGGAAGCCGCTGAAAACATCAGGCGGCAGAAGCAGGCAAACGCGGCCATCTATGGCGTCCCGTCCCAGGCGGATGAGACAGAAGCGGAGGAAGGCACCAAGAAAGTGCTGAAACAGGATGAGTGACCGCAAGTATTGGCGCAAGCGCTCTGTGAAGCTGGGGCTCTTGAGTGAGCAGAAAGCCCAGCGGACGGCGTGGGCGGTGTTAGATGCCTATGACAGGGTGCTGACCACCGTGCAAGGGCGGATTGAGCGGATTTTTACCCGGTTTGTCCGGAATAACGACAGCCTGAACGCAGAGAAAGCCCGCCAACTCCTGTCGATGCGGGAGACCCAGAAATACCGGCAGGAGCTGTTGGTGTTGTACCACAGCACCACGGACAAGGCATTGCGGGATGAACTGCGTGCCATGCTGGAGGCTCCGGCCTACGCCAACCGCATCAGCCGCCTGGAAGCCCTGCGTGATATCGTGCGGGCGGATTGCAGGCAGCTGGGGCTGCTGGAACGGGAGTTGGTCGGCAAAGGGCTGGCCGACGCCCTCCAGGAGGCGTACACCCGGCAGGTGTTCGACATCCAGCAGGGCACGGGGTACGGCAGACGTATCAAGACGCTGGAGGACAAGCAAGTTCGCGCCATCCTGGGGCAAAAATGGAGAGGCGGCAACTTTTCCGGGATCATTTGGAATAACAACCAGGCGTTTGCGGACGCGGTGCAGCAGACCATCTTGACCGGCGCGCTGGCGGGGATGAGCTTCCGGGAGATGTCGGATATGCTCTTGCAGATCACCGGCACGGACGCGACTTCCGGCGCAAAAGCCCGCTCCATGCGGCTCATCCGCACGGAGTTTTGTCATATATCGGCACAGGGGGCGCTGCTGGGGTATAAATCCTATGACCTGGAGTATTACCGCTACCTTGCCACGCTGGACTCCCAGACGGATGAGGAGTGCGGCGCGCTGGATATGCGGCGCTTCCCGGTCAAGGATGCCACGCCGGGGGTGAATTTCCCGCCTATGCATCCGAACTGCCGTTGTACCACCATGCCGGACATGAGTGAGCAAGTGATCGCCAAGATCAAACGCGCCGCACGAGACCCGGTGACCGGTAAGAGCATCACCGTGCCGGGAAACATGACCTACGCCGAATGGCGAAAACAATTTGTTGAGGAAGCAGAAAACCACGAAAGGATGGGTTGAATATGTTGGTAGAGATCAGAAAGATGGGTAAAGTGGAGCAGGTCGCAGTGACCAGCTTGGATGTGGCGAGCACGTTCGAGAAAGAACATTATCATGTAATGGAAGACATTCGTAATATCATGAACAATGTCAGTAGCCCCGAATTTTCGGGGCTATTCCTGGAAGGGACGTACACGGCGAGCAACGGGAAGAAACAGCCCATGTATATCATGAACCGCGACGGTTTTACGCTTTTAGTCATGGGATATACAGGCGAAAAGGCCATGCGGTTCAAGCTGGCGTATATCAAGCAGTTCAACGCCATGGAAGCGGCATTGCAGGGAAAGTTCGTTGAACGCCAGAAGGGGATCGCCGTCCGGCAGGCGCTGACCAAGGCGCTGCAGCAGTCCACAGAGAATGAGCGGATGCACGGGCACGCTTACATCAACTATACCAACTGCATTTATAAAGTGCTGTTCGGGATGAGCGCCAAGCAGCTGCGGGAACGGTATGGCGTTGACCATAAAACCGACTTGCGGGACTGCTTTACAGCGGAAGAGCTTGCGGCGGTGCAGTCCATGGAACGCCTTGTCAGCGGCCTGGTGGACTGCGGCTGGGAATATAACGAGGTCAAAGCGTTCATCCAGCAGAACAACATGAAGAAGCTGACCGCGTAAACAATTAGAGATTGTTGATTTGAGTACGTTGCAAGACGTGCTTTTTTCATACCCAAAACGCAACGGCATGGGGCTGGCGCGTCCAGAAATGTGCTGGGGCAACGATAAATGGAGGACATGACCATGAGATACAAACATAGACCGTTGGCATTTGCCTGCTACGCTCCGGAGGGCGCTTCCAGCGGCGCCACTCCGCCGGAAGGCGGCGACAGCGGCGGCAACGCAAACGCCGGGGGCGGTGACCCGAACCCGGACGGGGGCAGAGCGCCGGAAGAACCTCTGACCTTTGACCAGCTGCTTGCCAGCAACCGGGATTACCAGAGCGAGTTTGACCGCAAGGTGACCCAGGCACTGACCACAGCAAAACAGAATTGGGACAGAGAGCAGGCAGAAAATAGGGACGAGGCCAAGCGCCTGGAGAAGATGACCGCCACTGAACGGGCACAGTATCAGCTGAGCAAGGATAAGGCCACCCTGGAACAGGAGCGTGCCGCCTTTGCGCGGGAACGCTTGCAGGTGTCCGTGGGCGCCGAGTTGCAGAAGCGCGGTCTGAGCGCTGATTTCGCGGCTTATCTGACCGGCAACGACGCCGAGACCAGCAAGGCCAACATCGACACGTTTGAATCCCTGTGGAAAGCCTCCCTGAGCGACGCCGTGAATGGCAGAATGCGTTCTGACGCGCCGCCCAGAGACACCAATCCGGCACCGGATTACAGCAAGATGAGCGACGCAGAATACTACGCCGCCACCTACGAAAAAAAATAAGGAGATGATACGCTATGGCAAATAGCTTTATTACCATCCAGGAGATCGCCCGCGCAGCGCTGCCCCGGCTGATCGAAAACCTGGTATTCCCCAACCTGGTCTACAAGGACTTTTCCAACGATTTCTCCCGCAACCTGGGCGACACCATCCAGGTGCGCAAGCCCGTCCTGCTGGAGGCAAAGGAGTTTGACCAGAGTGTCGGCACCACCGCCCAGGACATCGTGGAGACCTCCGTCCCCGTGACCCTGGACAAGATCGCCACCGTTGACGTGGAGATCACCGCCATCCAGGGTGCGACCAACATCAACGACCTCCAGCGTCAGGTGCTGGAGCCTGCCGCCGTGGCGCTGGCCCAGAAGATCAACGCTGACGGCCTGGCGCTGTACAAGGACATCCCCTACATCTGCGGCACCGCTGGCACCGCACCCAGCGCCCTGAAGGACCTGGCGGACGTCCGGCGCGTACTCAACGCCAACAAAGCACCTGTCTCTCCCCGCTATGCGGTCTGGGATACTGCGGCAGACGCCAGCCTGGTGACCATCCCCGCCATCGTCAACGCGGAAAAGAGCGGCAGCACCCAGGCACTGCGGGAAGGCTCCCTGGGCAGAGTGATGGGCCTGGACAACTACATGAGCCAGGGTGTCCATCAGCACACCACCGGCATCACCAGCGCTTCTGCCGTCAAGGTCAACGGCGCAGTGACCAAAGGCGCTACCTCCCTGGACATCGATGGCACCGCGCTGGTCGGCAAGCTGGTCAAGGGCGATGTGCTGACCATCGACGGCAAAAGCTACGTGGTCACCGAGGACAGCGTGGCCGCAGCGTCCAACGCCATCTCCGGCGTCAAGGTCTATCCCGCCCTGCCCGACATCAAGGACAATGCGGACGTGACTCTGGCAGGCAGCCACACCGCAAACCTGGGCTTCCACCCCTCCGCATTTGCCTTTGTCACCCGCCCGCTGGTCAGTCCTTCCGGCGTGGAGTCCTATGTGACCTCCCACAACGGTGTGAGCCTGCGTGTGGTCAAGGGCTATAACATGCAGTACAAAAAGGAAACCCTGTCCATGGACGTCCTGTACGGTTACAAGACCATGTATCCCGAGCTGGCCGTCCGTGCCATGGGTTAAGGTGGCAGCATGATGTATATTGCGACCGACAAAGACGGGAACGAATACAATTTGACCGAAGAGCAGGTGGAGGTCTGGGAGCGGTGCGGGTATCAAATCCACGAAGTAAAGCCGAAGGCAGCCGCCAAGGAAACGGGCAAGAAGACAAAATGACCAGAGGAGGTGACCCCGTGTGACGGAAGCGCAGCACGAAAAGGCATATGCAAAGCTCGCCCGGAAGCTGGAGCTGACAGAGCAGAGCGGCGATGACGTCGCCCGCCTGGAGGACGCACTGGAGGAGGCGGAGGGGGCGCTCCTCCTCTACCTCCGCTGGGACGAGATGCGAGATGTGCTCCTTGCCAAGCTGGTGGAGCTGGCCGCGCTGTATTACCGGCGTGACACCGCTGGGGTCACCTCCGGCGGCGTGAAATCCAGCTCTTACACCGAGGACAAGATCAGCCAGAGTGAGACCTACCTGACCACCGGCGACTACGCCACGGCAGAACAGGACATTTTGGCTGGCCTGGCCAGATACCGGGAGGTGCGGATGAGATGAGACAGACACCATGTGCATGGCGCAGGGCGTGGGCACTGTATCGCTCCATCCAGGCCACGGACAGCCGAGGCGACCCGGTGCGCAAGTATGACATGACCTCCCCTGACTATACAGGGGAAGCCGGGAAAGCGTCCGGCGTCTGCTGGCAGATCACCAGCGACGGCACCCAGGTGGATGCGTCCGGCGAGCGACCGGCACGGACGGCGGCCTTTGTGCTGTACGACAGCACCGTGGAGATCGCTCCATTCGACCGCTGCATTTTTGACGGCGGCACATGGGAGGTCAAGGCGGTGCAGAGCTGGCCAAACCACCGGTATGTGACATTGGAGGCGGTGTGATATGGGAGACCTGGGCAAATTTCGGGCGGCTGTTGAGCGCTCCGCCGACATGCTCATGCAGGAGCTGGCGAAAAAGGCCGAAAAGCATGCGGATATGCTGGCGGGCATGACCAGAGCGATGACGCCGGTCGGTGTCGAAAACGGTGGCAGGACTAGAGAGAGCATCCAGAGCTTTGTCGAGCGTGACAAGGACACGATAACCGGCGGCGTAAAATCTGACTATCCGGTCGCTGTGTTTTTGGAGTTTGGCACCGGCCCCGTTGCAGAGGAGACTGGGTATCCTGGAGATGTTCAAGTCTCACATGTGGCCGAGGGCTGGTGGTGGTATTCCGGAGAGGCCGGACAGCGTATCAAGGCGGCTAGACACGGCGGAGACCCCAAGGACTATAGCCTTTTTACCTACACCCGAGGCCAGCCGCCATTGGCGATGTTTCACAATGCACTCCAAGCGTATGGCGACGAGATCGCCAAAGACTTTGGAGACACGGTAATGGAGGTGTTACGGCATGAGTGACTACCCCGGCATGGTTGACGCCATCCCGCAGATCAGGCAGGCGCTGGCGACCCTGGATACCACGTTGGCCTATACTGTCTCTGAGCAGTGGCCGAGGGCGTCCATCACCGGCAACCTCATCACGGTAACGGAGATCACCAACACGTCCACCGGTTGGCGCTGCGTGGATGAGCTGGCCTATCAGGTTGACATCTGGGCAACAGAGGCGGACGCCGTGCGCGAGCTGGCGCCGCTGGTCAACGACGCGCTGCTGGGCATCGGCTTCCGCCGCACCGCCTCCCAGCAGCTGGACAGATACGATAAAAACGGCGGATATTTCCGCAAAGCATTCCGATTTGGGCGCAAGGTCGACAAACGATTTATGCGCCTGATCGATTGAGAAAGGATGAATGATTATGGCTGAAAACACCACCAGACAGGGCATTGCCTCCATTGGCATCAAGGTGGAGGTCAACTCGGTCGAGATGAATTACGTACAGGAGATTGGCGACATCGGCGGCGCGCCTTCCGATCTGGACGCCACCTGCCTCAAAGACTCCATGAAAAAGAACGTCCCTGGCGTTCAGGACACCAAGTCCTTTGAGATTACCTACTTCTTTGACAACAGCTCTGCCGACTCCGACTACCGGAAGATCAAGGCGTTGCAGACTGCCGGAAATGTCGTCCCCGTGGCGGTCACTTTCCCCGACGGCACCAAGTTTGCCACCACCGGTTACATCACCACTTACACCTCTGGCGTCAAGGTCGATGAGCTGATTATGGCAAAACTGACCGTCGGCCTCCAGAGCGATTGGACGGTGACCAATCCGGCCGCTAGTACCGGTGGTGGCTGATAACCCAGGAACACATAAAAACAACAAAGGGAGGGGCTTTTCGGCCTCTCCCGTCTAATTTTGGAGGAAAGTTATGAGAACTTACGAAAGAATGATCGGCAATGACAAGTATCAGTTCCGCCTGACCGCAGGCGCACAGAAGGTGCTGGAGAAGCGGTTTGATGCGACGGGGCTTCAGTTGATTTTGGAAAGTGCTGCGGACGCTGAGAAGATGACCGCTATCCTGGGCGCATCTGCAAATTACAAAGGCAATGAGAACCCGACTGTTGACGGCGAAATGATCTACGACCTGCTGGTAGATGACGGCGTTGCCGGGGAAGATGGGTTCTTCGAGATTTCACTGGGTATCGCCGTGGCCTCCGGTATCATGAGCGAGAAGAACGCAGGCAAGACTATGGACGTGATCGCAAAGGCGGTGGAAGAGACTTACGCCAGCCTGGGCCCTACGGAGGAGAAGACCACGGAAGCGGCAGAGACCTGACATTGAGCGACATCGTGCAAGAGGGCGTGATTGCCGGGATACCGGCTGTAGAGGTCTGGGACTGGACGATTGGTGAGATTTTGTCACAGGTCAGGGCAACCCATGAGCGGCGGCGACGGGATGGGCAGATGCTGTCAAGCGTCGCCGTTGGCGAAGTGCAGATGATCGCGGCATACCTGTCAGGCAAGAGAGGTCCGGAAATCTGGGACGTGTTCCCGTTTTGGACAGACGCCGAAATCACACAGAATAAGGTGGAAAAGTACAAGCACCTAATGTGGCGGCACGTAGGAGGTGGTAACCATGGCTGACGGCAGCGTAACGATCAAAGAGATTCGGGCGAAATTTACCGCCGACATCCAGGATTACCGTCAGAAAATGCAGGCGCTGTCCAGCTCCATTGCGAGCATGGACGGCAAGTTGGAGGAGGTCAAGCGCAAGGCACAGGCGGCGATGGAATCCCCGTCTAAGAGTACCCAGAAGCTGGGACGGGCGCTGAACGCTGCGACAGACGCGCTCCAAAAGAACCAGCAACGGTTTGAGGATATAACGCGAGCTGGAGAACGGACGGCCAAAGAGATGGAAAAGGTATCTCAAAAAATGGCCGAGATGGGGAAAGCATACCAGGCCATCATGGACGCGAAGGCGTCCGGGGTTGATTTGGGCACTCCCATCCAAAAGCAGATGGACGCGGCAGCGGAAAAGGTTGACCAGCTATATAACCGGATTGCTAATCTGAAACAGCAACTTGCAGCGACGAAGGGGACAAACTACACGGCGGTTTTTGACGGCGACGAAATGCTCAACGTCGAAGACGTCGGCGCACGAATCCGAAAACTGACTAACGAAGCGGAAACGGCAGGTCAAGCGGTCGCAAAATTGGCTGCCGCCATCGACAATATCGGCGAAGATAACCTGAAATTTGCAAATGAAAGTGGGCTTGCAAGGCTCCGAAAGCAAATGGAGGCGTCGGCAGAAAAAGCCGATAAGTTGGGCGAGAAACTCAGTCAATCTGGGAAAAAAGCCGGAGAAATGGCGGATAAAGTCCGCCAGAACAGCCAAACGCTCAACCAAAATGCAAAGAGCCTATCCAGGACATCTGCCCTGTACAATGCACTCATTTCCGCTGGCGACCGCCTTGGAAAAGGATTATCCTCTGTCAAAAACAAAATCGCAGGAATCGGGAACACGTCCAGAAGCAGCATGAGCAAGGTGGAAGGGTTGTTGCGCTCTATCCGCCGCATCTCCATTGTAAGTTTTGGCCTCCGACTCGCGCGGGCGTCCTCTGGCATCGGAGAACTGCAAAGCGCCGTCACCCGGTACATGGACACCAATGACGCAGCGGCGGCGTCTATCAAGCGCTTGCGTAACGGTTTGGCCAACGCCCTTGCACCTGCTATCAACCTGTGCGTCAATCTGCTCAGTAAACTCATGCCGTACCTGATCGGCATCGTTGACGCCGTAGCCTCCCTCATCACCAACATCTTTGGTGAGGGCTGGGTCACCGTCAGCACCGGCGCAGGAGCGGCGGCAGACGCCACAAAGGACGTGGCGGACAACACCAAGGACGCTGCCAAAGCCCAAAAGGAGTACAACAA